>Ga0075160_10001280_pt1 | contig 15424 bp, 14 predicted proteins | sample JI91814C2DNA_FD_70969 | JGI IMG/M metagenome (GOLD analysis project Ga0075160, IMG submission 70969) | Wastewater effluent complex algal communities from Wisconsin, to seasonally profile nutrient transformation and Carbon sequestration -... | ecosystem: Engineered > WWTP > Effluent > Algae... | reverse complement strand
AACGTAAACATATCAACTTTGCTAATTCGTTAGCAGATGCGTTGGAGCTATTTAACAATTAAGTAGCTAACTTCATTTTGTAAATATATTAATATCCTATAGTTATATTTGGCGATTCGTTACATCGAACCAAAGTTTAACTTTATTGGTTAGTGAAAAAAAATTACAATGGAAATAGGAATAGATAGTTTTGCCGCAGTACCAAGAAACAAGGAAATTAGTCATGCACAGGCACTAAATGAATTATTAGACCGTATCACATTTGCAGATGAAGTTGGACTCGATGTATTCGGCTTAGGTGAACATCATAGGAAAGAATTTCTAGATTCTGCATCGCATATGTTGCTTGCAGCAGCAGCTGCTAAAACAAAACGAATAATATTAAGCAGCGCAGTTACCGTAGTGAGTGCAGCTGACCCCGTTCGCATATTTCAAAATTTTGCCACATTAGATTTAATATCCAACGGACGCGCAGAAATTGTTGCAGGTCGTGGTTCATTTATTGAAGCTTTCCCTTTATTTGGTTTTAGCTTAAGTGAGTATGATGAATTATTTATCGAAAAACTAGACCTCTTGTTAAAAATTCGGGATAATGAATTTATTACCTGGAAAGGTAAATACCGACCTGCTTTAAACAATCAGGCTATTTATCCTCGTCCTGTCCAAAATAAATTACCCATCTGGTTGGGTGTAGGCGGAACTCCCGAATCATTTATCCGTGCCGGTGAATTGGGATTACCATTAATGGTTGCCGTAATTGGCGGCGAAACGCATCGTTTTCGTCCACTCATTGATTTATATCGCGAAGCAGGAACAAATGCCGGATATGCAGATGATGAATTAACAGTTGGATTACATTCTTTAGGATTTGTAGCCAACTCAAGTGAAGAAGCAGTAAATGCCTACTATCCGGGTTATGCAGAAATGTTTACACAAATAGGTAAGGAACGCGGATATCCTCCGGTAACCAAATCGCGATTTGATGCTCAAAATGGCCCGACAGGTGCCTTACTAGTTGGTAATCCGGAAGAAGTTGCAGAAAAAATTATCCGCCACAGCAAAGCATTAGGTGGCATTTCTCGTTTTACTTTTCAAATGGATGCCGGCTTAACGCATCAACAATTAATGGAATCGATTGAACTTATTGGAACTAAAGTAATTCCACGTGTAAAAACATTATTACAATAAACATTACTAATTAAATATCAACTTACTTGTGATGGCCAAAAAAATGAAATCTAATAAATTATTACTTTTTATTGTTGGGATAATTACATTTATCAGCTATTCTTTTTCCGTAAAACCGGATAAATTTAACGAGTTATTAACGCGAAGTGATTTAATTTTTACCCAACCTGAAAATTTTACCTCAGTTGAAATTGTAGACCAAAACAACATGCAGTACGAATATGCATTAAAACACAACACCAAAAATTTCGAGGTGCGTTATGCCATCAGGCCATTGGATGAACTCATTAAAACTTACGATAAAAAAGAAAAGAACAAAAAAGAAGGAGACATCAACATCCACCCAAATACGTTATATAAAACATTATTACAATCAACAACTATGAATATTTCCGGTGGCTATTTGCCCGAAATGGTTGTGTTTGATTCTCTAGCAGTCAGGCAGGAGTTTAATGCTGATTGGGGAGCAACTACCTACGTTGAAGTAGGAAATGCATTTGGAGCTAATTATAAATATTGTATAACTGTTGCCATACATAAAAACAATGTGGCAGACGCCTATTTATTTTTTCTCTCCGACAATACCGAAAATTTTGATGATATCATGTTAACAGCTTTTCATTCTTTAAAATTTAAGTAATTTTCGCAACTAGAAAATAAAATTATCAAATATGGGCATACAATCTATTCGGCCATTTATTGGCGCACAAAACTTTGAATTATCATGTGCATTTTATCGCGAACTGGGATTTAGTGAAGAAAAACTGGAAGAAAAGTTAAAAGTATATAAATTGGATAACTTCGCGTTTTATTTACAAAATGCCTACGTAAAAGATTGGGTGGATAATACCATGATATTTATGGAAGTAGATGATATTACTGTATTCCACAGCACTTTAACTGCATTAAATTTACCTGCCAAATATCAGCATGTCCGTTTATCTGAAATTCGATTATTTGATTGGGGGAAAGTATTTTATTTGCACGATCCTTCAGGGATTTTATGGCATATCGGTGAATTTAAAGCTTAATCCAAATTAGATTTATTCCTGGGCACATTTCGCATTTGTGTAATAATTACCTGCACTTATCCAATATTTAACCTAAAATCAGATTGCTACTTTGGTAATTTGTTTTATAAGCAGATATTTAGGTAACAATTATTAGGATGAAATTTTATATAACCTGTTTTTTCATTTGCCAAACCCTGGTTGGAAGTTGTCAATCCAGCCTATTGGCGACAATTGATTCAATTATCGAAAAAACAAAACAAATTTCAATGTATTCGGCTTCTGTGAATTGGGATAGCCTCACCATTAGAATGCACCAAAAAGCTGAAAATGCGCAATCAGTTGAAGATTTGCAACCAGCATTTGAATTGATGTTAAACACACTAGGCGACCATCATGGCAGAATTATGCTTGCCGCCAATTATACTTTAATTGGAGCATTTACAGATTGGGATAATATTCGAACTAAAGACACTAGAGAAAAAGACATGGACACGTGGAAAATTGTAAACGATACTGCAGCTAAGTTCGAATATGCCATCTTACCAAATAATATCGGGTATTTAAAAATAATGGGCATTGGCCCCTGGGTTGATATGCAAGTTGAAGCCACAAAAATAAGGGCAGCAATATCGGAAATGTACAATAAAGACGTTGAATTTTGGATAATAGATTTACGTTACAACGCAGGTGGAAATATGAATCCAATGGTAGCAGGTATAGCTCCTTTAATTGGTGATGGTATTGTTGGTTATTTAACAGATGTTAATCATAATATTTTATTTGAATGGGAAATTAACCAGGGTAATTTTATGTATGCCGGTATAAAGGCAATTGATTTACCCAATCAGCCTCAAATTAAAACCAATCCCAAGGTAGCGGTTTTAACCAGCCGATGGACAACCAGCTCAGGAGAAGTTGTAGCAACAACCTTGAAAGGACGCGATAATACGCGATTTTTTGGAGAAGCTACCGGAGGTTTTGCCACAAATGTAAGTTGGGAAGTGATAAATGAAGAAATATTGTTATTGATTTCTACCGGCGTTTATACAGACAGAAATAAAATTGCCTATACGATTAATATTCCTGTTGATGTGGAATTGCCATTTGTAATTGAAAAAAACATATCCAACGATATTGGTGTTACCACGGCAATAAAGTGGTTATTAGAGGAATAACTAATTAAAATGCCTTTCCGTTTTGGCCATAAAGCTTTATCACCTTTTCTAAGTCTTTTTGTAATGGTATTATCCTACTTTCCTTAAAGCCTGCCCGTGAATTTTATAGATGCTAAAATTTAAGCGCCATGTTTGGCTCGAACAAATTGTTTAAATTTACGGGTATCAATTGTATCATAGAACGATAAAACGGCATGTTACAAATACAAACTGTGCATAATAAAACAATTTATACCATTTTATTTTTAGTGGTAGTGCTCAATTTTTGTATGCACTTTTCACACTTCTCGGATGAATTAATTGGGACACATGTGTGGCGTCAGGCGCAAACGCAATCAACCATTATTAACTTTTACGAAGAGGACATGAATATTTTTAATCCCAGAGGTAATATCAAATCCGATAATGATGGTATTCAACGTATGGAGTTCCCTTTAATGCAATGGTTGACGGCTGGGTTATATCATATAACAGGTAATCAACTAACAGTAACAAGATATTTTATGTTTTTGATTGGTGTAATTGCCATGTTTGGCTTATTTCATTTATTACTTGCCTTATTTAATAAGCCCATTTTATCATTAATCGGTGCATGGGCATTTACATTTTCACCTGCATTTTATTATTATACTATTAACCCTTTGCCCGACAATCTGGCACTTTGTTGTGGTATTTGGGGATTGGCCCTTTTTTTTAAATATGTCCATAATCAAAAAACAATTGTTTTAATTGCCTCAGGCTTATTAATGAGTTTGAGTGCATTGTGCAAATTGCCTTTTATACTCTATTATATTGTTCCAGTTATTTATTTTATACAAATAATAAGGAAACAGGGAAATACATTCATCACCTTAAAAACTGCATTGCTACAATTGAGTTGGAGTTTACTCCCATTAGTTTGGTATGCAATAGTAATTCCGCAATGGAGCGACAATCCTGTTTTAACGGGTTTGTTTGATAGCCGGGTTTCAGTATTAAAATTGTTAGATTATTTACAACATAATGTATTTATTACCACACCGGATTTATTATTAAACTATGGGTCTGTGTTATTTTTTATGGCAGGGTTTTATTTTCTTGTGAAGCGAAAATCGTATCGGGATATTCGATTTACCCCTATACTCTGGCTCGGAATAATGGTTATCGCGTATTATTTATTTGAAATAAACGCCATAGGAAAAATTCACGATTATTATTTATTTCCATTTTATCCTTTGTTGTTCATCTTAGTTGCTTATGGTGCCTACCATATATTTTATGGAAGTAATAAAAAACTACGTATAGTATCTTATGTATTATTAATTGTTTTACCGTTAACCTGTTTCCTGCGGGCAGATACCAGATGGAATAAAAATAATCCCGGTTTTAACCGCGACTTGCTCACCTTTAAAACGGAATTACGCAATGCTGTTCCAAAAAACGCAGTTGTGGTTGCAGGAAATGATATATCAAAAGTTATTTTTCTATATTATATTGATAAAAAAGGGTACCCGTTTTTAAATAACTTACTTACCACAAACGATTTACAGGGATTTGTGTCGGCAGGTGCAGAATATTTATATTCCGATTCGCCGGATATAATTGAACAACAGCAACTATCACCATTTATTGATTCATTGATAGTAACATGCGGTTCAGTGAAAGTATACAAACTTAAAAACCCAATTTAAATAGTTTATCCAATATCATGCATCTAAATAAAATAATAGTAAACCTTTCACTTTTATTGTTATTTGTCATTCAAATTACAAAAGCACAAGAAACTGTAACTGTACACTGTAATGCTACTATCCCTGCAGAAACGCAATTTATGCAGGGATTTCTGCACGGAGGTCCTTTGTATCTCGATTCAACCCTAACTGCAAAATTGCGCCCTTCGTTCTGGCGTGTTGGCGCATATTGGCTCGCTGGAAGTAGTTATGAAGATGCCGAAATATTTAATCCGCGATTTACTGTTAGCATCAATGATATTTATATGATAGCCAATGGTATCACCGATCAGCATTTTAGTCAGCCTTGGGTAGACAACTGGCATTCCTGGGATAGTATTACAACTGTTGTGGTAAATGAATTTAAAATTAATTCCAAACCTGTTGAATTTTGGGATATTTGGAACGAGCCAGATAATTTTTGGAGTGGTACCTATGAAGATTGGATAGAAATGTACAGAAGAACAGATAGTATTATTCACAGCATTGATACAGATGCGAAAATTGTTGGTCCTGATTTTGGTTTTGGTGCCTGCGATTTTTCTGTAGTACCCTTGTTGGATTTATTAGATACACTGCACAACATTAATAGTTTAATTGATGCCGTTTCATGGCATGAATTCTGTACACCCGAAGAGGTAGTTGAACATGTAAATGAATTGCGAGATTCACTAAGTGTTCGCCCATGGGCATCAGATTTATTAATTAATATACCTGAATATGCAGGTCCTGCCAATCATATCATTCCGGGCTGGAATGTAGGATGGTTATATTATTTGGAACAGGCACAAGTAAACTGGGTTTCGCATGCTTGTTGGAACGAAAGTGATGGAGTATCAGAATGGAGCGATTGTCAACTCGGTTTAAACGGATTATTTATGTCCGACAACAAAACGCCACAACCAAATTATTGGGTGCATAGAATTTATGCAGATTTACCTGTAACGCGTTTAACTACAACTACCGACCATCCCAAAACAGTTGCCTTAGCAGGCAAAAATGATGTTACCAATGAATTAAAAATACTGGTTGGGCGCTACGATAATCCAGATTTAGGATTGCACAATGCAACGGCTGATGTAGTGGTAAAAATTGAAGATTATCCATATTGTTCAACATGCACAACGCCATTAATTATACAGCGGATTCCAAGCAACGATGTAAATTATTCCATACCACTTTATGCGCCGGTTACAACATTAAATTCTACAATCAATATTGTGGATGGAGGAGCACTAATATCAATTCCTGATTTTATTGATGGTGATGCGTATGTTGTTTACGTAAACCCGGCTGAGGGAAGTATTTCAAGTGTTCATAATAACAACTTTTCGGAATTACTTAAGGTAGTTCCGAATCCGGTAAAATATGAAACGAAAATTGTGAGTAGCAAGTATTTATCAAATGCCCATTTTACTATTTATAATCAATTTGGTAAGGTGTTACTTTATTCAACACAAATTATTGGACATGAATTTTTAATTAACACAACACAATTTGTTTCGGGCATTTATTATGTTAAAATTGATGACACTAATAATCAAGTTGCGCAAACAAAATTTATTGTTGTGAATTAATATAAAAATACTGAAAACGTTATTATTCACCACCTGGTTAATTTATAACACCTATCAGTCACTTTAAAAATTAATTTCCGAATTTAAGGAAAGGAGCTTATTTGCTGAAACTGGTTGGGCACTAATAACATCAATCTCTCAAAAACAATTATATTGGTAAATTAATTATTCATATCCAATTAGCTTAAGAAAGTAGTTTAGTTCAGCCCTTTTTTATGCTACTTACCTTCAGGGTATCTTCCTATTGAGTAAATGTATAATGCAACACATATAATTTTTTTTAATAGAACCAAAATGTTGAAAACTCTCAATTTTAGAGGAGTATAAAAGTTACATTTTAATAAGTAGGAGCTAGCTATAATCATTAACAAATGTTAAATCAACTCAGAATTAACTTGACAATTGTTAAAAAATTATATATTATTTGTAAAGCAACCCAATGAAACCTTGATACATCAATGAGTTAGTCACATTTGTTTAAAACACGGCCTTGCCCGCTTAAATAAACGTCACTAATTTTACGTTAGTCTGAATCCCTATTTATTACCCAATACCACCACTTTTATGTTTTTAAAGAAATTATTGCCCATTGTCCTATTTATTGCCATTTCCCAATCAACCTATTGCCAGATTAGCTTTAATTATGGCCCTGAAATTGGTGTTTCAACACCACATTCACCTGTATCATTAATCACTCAACCTCAAGGCGAAGAAATTACCGAAACTTATTTTCCTATTATAAGTCCTTTAATCGGCTTTCAAAGTCAGGCTACTTTTTACACACATTTACAACTAACTGCAGGGCTGCAATACCAAATAACAGGTACTAATTTCCATTCACACAGCGATGGTTCTGATATACGTGATGATGGCAGCGGAACTTATTATACTTATACGTATGACATTTGGGAAGAACAACGTTTTCATAAAATAACTTTACCGCTTACTATTGGATATAAATTTACTATTGGTCATTTTACGCCAACAATTTATACAGGTTTACGTCCTAATTTATATTTAACCGGCACTTATGCATATAATACTGAATATGTCGCAACTGATAATGCCGAACCGGGTGCCAGCGAAAATGCATTTAACCCCTTAAGTAAATTAGAAGCCAGAACGCCAATGTCACATTGTCAATTCCAATTTTCAGGTGGTGTGTCAACTGAAATTGGACCAAGAATTAAAATTGCCATTAATTATAGCCGAGGTCCTGAAATTAATTATGCAGAAAAAAGTACTTCTAAAGAATCCGATTATATTAGTATGATTAATCAGGATTTCAGTATTAGCTTAACCTACCTGTTGGCTGATATTGTTAAAGTAGCCAAATAACTTTACTCTTGGTATTGTCGTTTTTTACATTTCCCAATTTTTCCTATCTTGGCGTCAGGCTAACTAATAATGGGCAAAAGCCCCTATTTTACTTTGGCTCAAAATGTCCGTTTTTTGGCTGCACAAGTGATTGAATTACCGGTAGGTTTGTAGCTTACTAATTTCATGTTATGCAAAAAACTACAATTGCATTTTTAGTATTACCACATGTGCACCTGCTCGACCTGGCAGGTCCCGATCAGGTTTTTTTAGAAGCTATAGGATATGACGCGCCCTTTGAAATTGTCTATTGTTCAATTGGAGATGAAGTTGCTTCTTCTGCCTTATTACCTTTTGGAAAATTGAAACATTTTTCCAAAATGAAACTAAAACCTCAGGATTTTTTAATTGTCCCGGGTGCTGAATTAAGTTATTTACAATCTAAACATTTTAAAAACAATACTAATCTTTTTTCTTGGTTAAATGCTTGTTATGCCAATCAAATAAATATTTGCAGCATTTGCAGTGGTGCATTTGTATTAGCTGAAAGTGGCTTGTTAAATGGGAAAGAATGTACTACGCATTGGAAGCGAACTAAAGAACTCCAACAACTATATCCTAATGCCAAAGTTGTTGAAAATGTTTTATTTACTGAAGATGGAAATATTTATGCAAGCGCAGGCATTGCTTCAGGTATCGACATGGCATTATATATTGTTGAAAAAATAATGGGCAGTTTCTTTGCCCACAAGGTTGCCCGTGAATTAGTTATTTATACCCGAAGGTCCGGCAATCAACATCAGCATAGCGAATTATTAAATTATCGCAATCATATTCATACCGGTATTCATAAAACACAGGATTGGTTACACGAAAATCTTCATAAAAAAGTATCGCTTAAATTTTTAGCAGGTATTGCCAATATGAGCGACCGCAATTTTACACGCGTTTTCAAAAAAGAAACTTCACTCACTGTGAACGAATACATAACATTGTTGCGCAAGGAAAAAATCACGCAATTATTAAACAACCCCGACATGTCGCGCGCTCAAATTGCAAAACAATGTGGTCTTAAAAGCGAACGCCAGGTTAGTCGCCTAATTAACAACAAGTAAATCCTAAATTTTTAATCACTTAACTTATTTTTATGTTACACAAATTACGTTTAGTAGTTGTGTTGTCAGCTGTGTTAACAGGCATTACAGAAATAATTGCCCAAACACCAAACTCGGCACCTCAGCAAATTGATATTATACATCAAGATATTGAATTATCGTTTGACTGGGAGAAACAACAAGCTTATGGGTCAACAGCTTTGTATATGTACATACTGCAACCTACATCAACAATTTCATTAGCCGCACAACAACTCACTATTCAAAATATATATGCGAATAATAGCCAACAATTACTTTTTACTGAAAATAATGGGATAGTAGTTCAACTTGATAGAACCTATGCTGCAGGCGATTCGCTAAAATTAAAAATTGATTATCATACCAATTGGGTAAACACAAGTGACCCGAATTTTTTAAGCGGAAGTAACGGACAGGGTTTGCGTTTTTTTCAACCAACTAAAACAGAACCAACTAAAAAACGACAAATTTGGTCCGCCTGCGATTATGGTTCTTTACCCTTGTGGTTACCTTATATCAATAATATGGCAGACATAAGAACAACATCATTTACAACAACCATAGACAGTTCATTAACCTTAATTACAAATGGCCATTTAGTGAAAGCCACAACAAAAGGTAGCAGTACCACCTATCGTTACTTTATGAACCATCCTTATTCAGCTGGGTCAACCGCATTTGTAATTGGAGAATATAGTGATGTGCGGCAATATGCTGGAAATATCCAATTGCATAATTACAGTTATACAGATGAGGTAGCAGCAACTACAGCAAGTGTTGAGCGATTACCCGACATGGTAGATTATTTTTCCAAAACCACAGGTGTTCCTTACCCTTATGAAACATATAGTCAGGTATTTGTTTTGGATGTTCCTTGGGGTATGGCTGCAACATCAATGGCCATACAAACTGAAAATATGGTTGATGATTTTGGCACTCATGCCGATTTCTTATATCTATGGGACGGACTTGAAGGCGAGTCGCTAGCGCAACAGTGGTTTGGTAATTATGTTACATGTAACAACCCCAATCATATTTGGTTAACTAAAGGTATTGCCCGATATTTTTCCGGTTTGTATAATGCCAATAAAAATGGCAAAGATGAATTTTTATTATGGCAACACGCATACGACCAAAGTACTTATTTTTTCGATTGGGACTATAGTGTGCGACAAGCATTAGTAAATACTGATACGAATAACATCTATAATTTTATAAACAGCAATACGCCTTATTTTCATGCATCAGCTGTAATGCGAATGTTGCATAAAGAATTAGGTGAAACACAATTTAAATCGGTTATTCAGGAATATTTAACAACTTATGCCAACAAATCGGTTACCACTGAAAATTTAATTACCACAATTGAAAAAACTACCAGGAAACCCATTGCATGGTTTTTTGATCAATGGGTGTATCAAACCGGGCATCCTATTTTTGAAGTGCAGCAAGAGTTTGATGCAGAAAATAAATTATTTACTTTAAAAGTAATACAAACCCAGGGCTTTGATAGCATAACCACTTACAAGCAAACACCTTTTTTTAAAGGGAAAATGGAAATTGCCATTAACAATAAAATTTACGAAATAAAAATAGAGCCAAAAAAAGAAACAAATTTTATTTTTTCAATGAACGAAAAACCCAAATTGGTGAATTTTGATTATGAAAGTACATGGCTCAAACAGTTGACTTTCGAAAAATCATTGGAAGATTTAATTTATCAGTTACAATTTGACAGCGATGTATTGGGTAGGCAATCTGCATTAAATGCATTAACCACAATTGTGCAAAACGATACTACATCTCTTGCTACTAAAGAAAATATTTTATCCCATTACAGAAAGATTATTTTAAGCAATACGTATTGGCGATTCAAATTAATTACGTTAACACAATTGCAAAACATTTTAGTTCCTTGGGGTAGCACTGAAGCTGTAAAATTAGATGAACCAACAACAAATATGTTGTTACAATTAATCAAACAGGACAGTTCTTGGGTCTCCGCTGCAGCAATTCGTTTTTTAGGACTAACAAAAAATGTTGCGTATGCAGATATTTATATCAACGCATTACAAAACACGAGCGATAGGGTTGTAAATGCTGCTGCAATAGCATTAGGTAAAACTAAAAGTGAAAAAGCTTTTGATGCACTTGCCAATTTACCTTCGAGACCTTCCTGGAAAAATCAAAGTTTAATGAGTGCCCTTTCAGGATTAAAAGAATTAGGTGACCCAAGGGGGTATGATATAGCCTATCATGCACTTCAGGATGTTTATTTAAGCAGATGGTATTTACCAACTCCACCGGTTTGGGATTATCGGGTAGTAGCCGTAGAAACTATTGTTGCCCTCAACAGAGGCAGCGATGTTTTACCGTTATTGCTTACCCGATTCGAAAATGCCTTGCAGGAAGGTGATATCAATACCGTATTTAACTATGTAGTATTATTATCAAAAATTCCTGACGAAAAAATAAAATCGGTTTTTGAAAAACTGAAAACAACTTATCAGAACGACAGCAATACATTAATTGCAATTGACACATTTGAACAACAATATTTAACCTTAATACAAAAATAATTATGGAAATAATTGCTTCAGCCACATCAAGCGAAAATGATTTTGACTTTTTAGTCGGAAAATGGCAGGTGAAAAACAGAAAACTAGTTGCACGTTTATCCAATTGCACCGATTGGACAACATTTGATTCAGAAATACATATGGTTAAAACCCTGAATGGTTTTGGCAATATGGAACGTTACTTTGCAACCTTTGATAACCAGCCATTTGAAGGTATGGCAATTCGTTTATTTAATCCCGAAACAAAATTGTGGAAAGTATATTGGACCGATACATCCAGTTGTAAAATGGATGAACATCCTGTTACCGGCTCATTTGAAAATGGATTAGGGAAATTATATGCTACCGATAATTTTAATGGCATACCCATTATTGTTTTATATCAATGGGACGCAACCAATCCCGAACAACCCATTTGGTCGCAGGCGTTTTCAGCAGATAATGGACTTACATGGGAATGGAATTGGGAGATGCAATTAACGAGGATGGCTTAAAATATTATTGGTTGTAACAATTGGTTCGGTTGAGTTATTAGTATTTTAGAAGTAATCATTATTAATTACCTTTGAATATCTAAAGCAATCGAGCATGGCATTCAATAAAAATATTTGCATTTTTGGAACAGGAGGTTTTGGCCGTGAAACCTATTGTTGTTTAATTGATGCTATGAAAGCCGAAGGTAAAGATGCGGCTGCTTCAACTTGTTTTATGGTTGGCGATGAACATTTCACAACATCGGAAGTAATGGGCATTCAGGTAATTCGTCAATCCGCATTTATACCTGAAAATTATGATGTAGTTGTGGCAATAGGCGATCCTGCTGCAAGAAAAAAGATTGTAACATCATTACCTGCAAATACAACTTATGCTACAATTATTCACCCAAATGTTGTTATGTCATCATGGGTGCAAATTGGTGAAGGTAGCATCATAACTGCAGGTACTATTTTAACTTGCAATATTACAATTGGCAAACACGCACACCTGAATTTACATACCACTATTGGTCATGATTGTGTTATTGGTGATTATTTTACTACCGCACCGGCAGCCAATATCAGTGGCAACTGTACATTTGGCGACCAGGTTTACATCGGAACCAATGTTGCAGTTAAACAAGGAGTTAATATTCCATCAGATACAACTGTTGGGATGGGAGCAGTTGTTGTAAAAGATATTGCCGTTGCCGGAGTATATATCGGAAATCCATTAAAGCAATTAATTAAATAAGGCATAAAATTTTCAAAATCAAAGTTATGACAATAACCGTATCCACTTCTGTCCATGCATCTATCTCAAAAGTTTGGGATTGCTGGAATTTACCTGAACATATTAAACAATGGTGCTCGGCATCCGACGATTGGCATGTACCGGATGCAGAAAATGATTTACGCGAAGGCGGTGAATTTACAACAACAATGGCGGCTCGTGATGGTAGTTTCAGTTTCGACTTTAATGGTATTTATACAAATATTATTGAACATCAATTAATTGAATATCGGATGTCTGATGGTAGAAAGGTAAGTATAACATTTAAGGCAATAAATAATGTGGTTGAAATTACTGAAACATTTGATGCAGAAACCGAAAACAGCGTTGAAATGCAACAAGCAGGTTGGCAGGCTATATTAGATAATTTTAAAGCTTATGCTGAAAAATAATTTAATTAAAACCATTCAAACCTATTTACCTGTTTTCCTTTTTATTTTAGTTACAGCTTATACCATTATAACCAGATTAATAAGTGGTAATAACTTTACCTTTGAATATCAGGTGCATGTTGTTTTACTAATTTTTGTTGGAATATCGTTTTTATTTAAAAACCCTGCTAGCTTATTTACCACATTGGTAGTTTTGGTAATAGGGTTATTTTTTCCTTCCGTTTTTGTTATAGGCAACAAAACATATTATTACTCCTTTTCCATAAGTTTTCTGCATCTAAATGGCCTTTATTTTATATTGTTGTTGTTGTTTATTATTTGTAATTACAAATTAATACCCGGTTTAATTCAATGGGCATTTAACAACAACTCCGCATCAAATAATTAAAATAAGCAGCAAAGAGCAGCCTTACGAGGCTTGGAACTTTTTGTTTTCAGACATTGTTTTCTCCTTTTTGATGATTTTTGTCAGCTTTTTTGATGAATGCCCAACTTAACTTTGTGGTAAATCTGACAGCGGCAAAGCCGAAAGGAAGATTATGCAAAAAAACAGCTCTGTAACAAAAGTAACCGAAATTACCATTTCACCATATCATCTTTGCATACTAAATAATTAACTCATATGAAAGTTGAACAAATTTATACCGGCTGCCTTGCACAGGGAGCCTACTATATTGAAAGCAACGGCGAAGCAGCCATAATTGATCCATTACGCGAAGTACAACCATATATCGATATGGCAAATACACGTGGAAGTAAAATCAAATATATTTTTGAAACCCATTTTCACGCCGATTTCGTTTCAGGTCATGTGGACCTATCCAAAAAAACCGGAGCACAAATTGTATATGGTCCAACCAAAATGAAAACCGGATTCGAGGCATTGATTGGTGAAGACGGACAAGTATTTACGTTAGGTAATGCTACTATTAAATTACTGCATACTCCCGGCCATACCATGGAAAGTAGTTGCTTTTTATTAAGTGATGAAACAGGAAAAGAAACCGCCATATTTACAGGTGACACCTTATTTATTGGCGATGTTGGTCGCCCCGATTTAGCTCAGCACGTAATTGCGGACCTTACTCAGGAAAAACTGGCAGCACATTTATACGAATCACTGCAAAATAAAATATTGCCTTTAAGCGATGACCTTATTGTATATCCTGCTCACGGTGCAGGTAGTGCTTGTGGTAAAAATTTAAGCAAAGAAACTTCCGATACCCTGGGCAATCAGAAAAAAACAAACAGCGCTTTACGTCCTGGCATCACAAAAGAAATATTTATTAATGAATTATTAAATGGATTAATGCCACCTCCTGGATATTTTCCTAAAAATGTTTTAATGAATATTAATGGATACGATGCAATTGATGATGTAATGGCGCGTGGTAAAAAAGCATTAAATGTTACTGAATTTGAAGTAGTAGCAAACGAAACACATGCATTAATTATTGATACACGTGCTGCACAAAAATTTGCAAAAGCATTTATTCCTAATTCAATTAATATTGGTATAAACGGAAGTTTTGCTGTTTGGGTTGGAACCTTGGTTCCGGATATCAAACAGGAAATATTACTCATTACAGAACCTGGTCGTGAAGACGAAGTAATTACCAGATTGGCGCGTGTTGGTTACGACAATGCCATCGGTTATTTAGATGGCGGTATTGATGCCTGGATAAATGCAGGCAAAGAAACCGAATCTATCCCTACTGTTTCTGTAGTGGAATTTGCAGCAGCGGAAGTAGCAAATCCCGACATTAATATTTTAGATGTTCGCAAAAAAAGCGAATACGATTCAGAACATATTGTAAATGCCATTAATGCTCCATTAGATTATGTCAATAATAGCATGACCGCAGTAGATAAAAATAAAACCTATTACGTGCATTGCGCAGGTGGATATCGGTCGATGGTATTTGCGTCTATCTTAAAGGCTCGTGGTTACAATAATTTAATTGATGTTGATGGCGGATTTGCTTCAATAAAATCGTCAGGTAAATTTAAAATTACCGACTATGTTTGCCCATCTACGATGTTATAATAATATATTGTTGAGTAATAAA
>Ga0075160_10001277_pt1 | contig 15439 bp, 13 predicted proteins | sample JI91814C2DNA_FD_70969 | JGI IMG/M metagenome (GOLD analysis project Ga0075160, IMG submission 70969) | Wastewater effluent complex algal communities from Wisconsin, to seasonally profile nutrient transformation and Carbon sequestration -... | ecosystem: Engineered > WWTP > Effluent > Algae... | reverse complement strand
TGCGCGTGGATGCAGGCGGCATGAGTTTGGAAGCATTGCCGGCGTGATTGTCGTAGGAGCGACGTAAGTCGCGAAGCCAGGAAAGTTTCAGACCAAACGTCTTTCGCGACTTACGTCGCTCCTACAGGCGCGTCATGCACTTTGCTTGAAAGCTGCTCCAGCGCATCGATCTCTTCCTGGTCGAAGCCTGCCAGCAAGCGTGCGTGGTGGTTGAACGGACCACGCAAGGTGGGGCCCGCATACTTCGCCAGCAGCTCGCGGAACGTGGTGCGTGGTTCCACGCCGGCACGCTCGCAATACCAGCGGAACCAGTGCGAACCCGCGGCGACATGCGCTACCTCTTCGCGCAGGATCAACTCCAGGATTTCCACGGTCACGCTGTCGCCCAGGTTGCGCAGCTTGGCGATCATGCCCGGGGTCACGTCCAACCCACGTGCTTCCAGCACGCGCGGCACCAGGGCCATGCGCGCAAGGCCGTCATGCGCGGTCTTCTCCGCCATTTCCCACAGGCCGTTATGGGCATCGAAATCGCCATAGTCGAAACCCAGTTCACGCAAACGATCGCGCAGCAGGACGAAATGACGTGACTCGTCATTGGCGACGGACACCCAATCCGCATAGAAGTCGCCTGGCAGATCGCGGAACCGGTACACGGCATCCCAGGCCAGGTCGATGGCATTCAGTTCGATGTGGGCGATGGCATGCACGAAGGCGGCACGGCCTTCGGGACTGCCGATGCCGCGCTGTGGCAGGGCTTTTGCCGGCACCAGGCGAGGTAACTCAGGACGGCCCGGCATGCGGATTGGTTGCGGCGACGTGAGCTCCTCAAGCGTGGCGAATTCACCACGTGTGAAAGCCGCTGCGCACTGCTGGGTCAGCGCGACTTTCTGATCAGGCGATGTTGCGTCAAGGCAGGCGCGGGCTGCGTCGAATAGTGAAGTCATGTAATGCGAGGTCATCCCAGCGAACGCTGGGATCCATTTTGACGTTGCTCTCGATCTCCAGCCGCAAGATCAAGATGGGTCCCAGCGTTCGCTGGGATGACGACTGGGAGCATCACGACACCCGGCGCTTGCGCTTCGCTTCGTCCGAACGCAGCGCTTCGATGCGCTCGAAGTAGCCTGGCTCGATGCCAGTGACGTAGTTGCCGTCGAAGCACGAAGAATCGAAGCAACCCAAATCCAGGTTGCCTTCGCGCACCGAGGCTTCCAGGTCTTCCAGGTCCTGGTAGATCAGCCAGTCGCAACCCAGGAATTTCTGGATTTCCTCGACGCTGCGGTCGTGCGCCACCAGTTCGTCCACCGCCGGCATGTCGATGCCGTAGATGTTGGGGAAGCGCACCGGCGGCGCCGCGGATGCCAGGTAGACTTTGCGCGCGCCGGCGTCGCGCGCCATCTGCACAATCTGCTGGCTGGTGGTGCCGCGCACGATGGAATCGTCGACCAGCAGTACCACGCGGTTGCGGAACTCCAGCGGGATGGGATTGAGCTTGCGACGCACGGATTTAACCCGTTCGCCCTGCCCCGGCATGATGAAGGTACGGCCCACGTAGCGGTTCTTGATGAAGCCTTCGCGGTACTTCACGCCCAGCACGTTGGACATTTCCAGCGCGGCGTCGCGCGAGGTGTCCGGGATGGGGATGATGGTGTCGATGTCGTGATCGGGGCGCAGGCGCAGGATCTTCTCGCCCAGCTTCACGCCCATGCGCATGCGCGCCTTGTGCACGGAGACGTTCTCGATCATGGAATCGGGACGCGCGAAGTACACGAATTCGAAGATGCACGGCGCGCGCTGTTCCGGTTCCGCGCACACTTCCGCGAACAATTCGCCACGCGCCGTGATGACGATGGCCTCGCCCGGCTGCACGTCGCGCACGCGCTGGAAACCGAGGATGTCAAGCGCCGCCGATTCCGAGGCAACGATATATTCGGTGCCTTCGTTGTGTTCGCGCTTGCCCAGCACCAGCGGACGGATGCCGTGCGGATCCCGGAACGCCACCAGGCCTAGGCCCAGGACCACGCTGACCACGGCATAGCCGCCCTTGACGCGGCGGTGCACGCCGGCGACGGCACGGATGGCGGCTTCCGGGGTCAGGCTGCGCTGGCTGCCCAGTTCGTGCGCGAACACGTTGAGCAGCACTTCGCTGTCCGAGTCGGTGTTGATGTTGCGGCGGTCTTCCGCGAATACGTCCTGGCGCAGCGCTTCGGTGTTGATCAGGTTGCCGTTGTGCGCCAAGGCGATGCCGTAGGGCGAATTCACGTAGAACGGCTGGGCTTCGTCCAGGCCTTCCGACCCCGCGGTGGGATAACGGCAATGGGCGATGCCGACGCGACCTTCCAGCAGGCTCATCGCCTTGGGATTGAACACGTCGCGCACCAGGCCGTTGTCCTTGTGCAGGCGCAGGCGCGTGCCATCGGCGGTGGCGATGCCCGCCGCATCCTGCCCGCGATGCTGCAGGACCGTCAGGCCGTCATAGAGCTGGCCGGCAACGTTCTGGTTGCCAACGATTCCGACAATGCCGCACATGGTTTGCGTACTCCGCTTGTTTATTGCGACTTGGGCCGGGACTTGCCAGTGGTGCGATGCGTCCCTGTATCGGCGTCCGCCGGCGCTTGCCCTGCCGATGCACGGTCCGCGGGCTCCTGCCCGGCGGGTTCTATGTTTTCCGGATGATCGCCTGCGGGCCCGGCACTTTCCGGTCCCTGCGAAGGCAATCTGTCCTTGGCCGAATTGATCACCTGCAGTACCGCGCCTTCCAGCAGCGGCGTCGGCAGGCCATCCACCTCGCCATTATCGCCTGTCGCGGGCGCGTTGAGCGGATCGGTTTCGGGAACAGACCAGTCCGGCAACTGTCCGTGCATCCATTCCGCACCGGGAACCAGCAAGGGCAGGATCTGGGATTGCTTCCAGGACGGTTCGGAGGGCATGGACGTGAAGCCCATCAACAGCACCAGCAAGCAGCCCAGGAAAGCGCCGCGCAGCACGCCCAGGCCCATGCCCAGCATGCGATCCACGCCGGACAGCCCCACCGACTTCACCATCGACTTGATCAGCATGCCGACCAGGGTCACGCCCACCATCACCACCATGAAGGTGGCCGCGTAACCGCCCATCAGTTCCGATGGCGACGGCACCCCGTCGTCTGAGAACCAGAATGCAGCCTGCTCACCAAAACGGAACGCGACCCAGCCCGACAGCAGCCAGGCGATCGTGGATACCAGGGTGCCGACGAAACCGCGTAGCAGTCCGAGCACGGTGGATCCACCGATCACGACCAGCAACACCAGATCAATCACGTGGCCACCCTTGCGCGCGTGGTCAAGGCGCCGTGCTTACGGATGCGCGCTGACCATGCCCTGGATGCCCGACTTGGCCGCGACCTGCGACTTCAGCGCTTCGGCATCGGCGCGGCTGGCCACGGGACCCACGCGCACGCGGCTGAGCGTGCCCTTGTCGGTCTTGACCTGCTGCACGAAGGCGCTGAAGCCATTCGCACGCAGTTTGTCGCGCAGCGCGTTGGCATCCGCCACCTGCGAGAACGCACCCAGCTGCACTGCAAAACCGACATTGGAAGCAGCTGGCTTGGGTGCAGCGGTGGTGGTTGGCACGGTGGGCTTCGGCGCGGTGGCCACGGGTTTGGCGGCCGGGGCAGGCGTGGAGGTGGTGGGTACCGGCTTCGCCGCGACCGGCTTGGCGGGTTCAGGCGGAAGCGTTTGCGTGGTGACTGCTGCGGGGGCCGTCGTGGCTTGGGCCACCGAAGGCGTAGCAGGAGCTTGAGCCAGCGCATCCAGCGTGACCACTTGCGCCTTCACGTCGCTGCGCACCTGCGTGGCCTGCAGGCGTGCCGCTTCGGCATCCGCACGATCCACATACGGCCCGATGCGCACGCGGTAGGCCTGCTTGCCGTTGATGACGGCGGGTTCGCGGAAGGCGGGCAGCTTGGATTGCTTGAGGCGTGCGATGACCGCGTCGGCATCGGCCGCCGTGGCATACGCGCCAAAATTCACCGCCAGGTTGCCGGCGGCAACCGTGGCCGGCAGCATCGCCGTGGGTGCAGCAGGTGTCGCACCCAGCGGGATTGCTTCACTGGCGCTTGGCGTTGAAATCGTGGCAGGTGCCGAAGCCGTGCTGTCCAAGCCCACCGCGCCGCCGTTGGGGGCATTGCCCGGCGTCACCAAGGGCAACTCCCGCGTTTCAAATTCCCCGTCCGGGGTTGCCGGAACCGCAAGCGGCACGTCGGACACGCCGCTGTCGGGAGCCGGGCCCTTGATCAGCATTGGCAGGAAGATCACGGCCAGGGCTACCAGGACGACGGCGCCGATCAGGCGTTGTTTGAGGGCGGTATCCATGCGGGCTCACGAAACGACGCGGCGGGAATGCCGTGCGGATTATACGGCGCGCTCCATCGGCTTCGCCGTCATTGACCTGAATGCAAGATCGCCAGCGCCTCGGCGACAGTGTGGAACGAGCCGAACACCAGCACGCGATCGCCACTGCCTGCCTGCGCGTGCGCCGCCTGCAGCGCTTCCCGCACCGTGGCATGGCGCGTGCCTTGTGCGGCGGCGGAATCCTGCAACTGCGACGCGAGCTGGTCCACGCCCTGCCCGCGCGTACCACCGGCTTCCAGCCCTGCCAGAGACCAGTGCGAGATCTCATCTTCCAATGCAGTCACTACACCCATCACGTCCTTGTCCGCCAAGGCGGCAAACACGGCCAGCGTGCGGCCCGCGACGGGCGTGGCGCGCAACCATGCCGCCAACTCACGTGCCGCCTGCGGGTTATGGCCCACGTCGACGATTACGGGCACGCCTTGGTACTTGAAGTGTTGCAGGCGCCCGGGCACGTTCGCCGAAGCCACGCCCAGTGCGAATGCAGACGAAGGAATCTCGACATCCAGTGCGCGCAACGCGGCGATGGCAGTGGCCGCGTTGGCGCGCTGTATCGGCGCGGCTAGCAAGGGCAGCGGCAATTCGATTTCAAACCCGGTGTCACGCCAGCGCCAGTGCGTTGCATTCACAGGTTCATGGAAGAAATCACTGCCAAGACGAATCGCGTTCGCGCCGATGGCATAGGCGTGGCGCAGCACGCTGGAAGGCGAATCGATCTCGCCCAGCACCAGCGGCTTCCACGCGCGAGCGATGCCGGCTTTTTCACGACCAATGGTTTCGCGGTCATTGCCCAGCCAGTCGACGTGGTCAATGTCGACGGTGGTGATGACGGCGACATCGGGGTCGACGATGTTGACGGCGTCGAGGCGACCGCCGAGTCCGACTTCCAGGACGACCAGGTCGAGATCGGATTGCTGGAACAGCCAGAGCGCGGCGAGCGTGCCGAATTCGAAGTAGGTGAGCGGCGTGCCATTCCTTTCTCCAGAGGGGAGAAGGCAAAGGCGAGCAGCCTCCAACGCCGCGAACGCAGCGACCAACGACTCATCACTGGCCTCTTCGCCATCAATCTTTACGCGCTCGTTATAGCGAAGCAGGTGTGGCGACGTGTACGTGCCTACCTTGAGTCCCGCCGCACGGGCGATGGCTTCGATGAAGGCCACCGTGGAGCCCTTGCCATTGGTGCCGCCAACGGTGATGACGTGCTTGGCCGGTTTTCCCAGCGAAAGCCGGCTGGCGACTTCACGCACGCGCTCCAGGCCGAGATCAATCGATTTAGCGTGTTGCTGCTCGATGTAACCGAGCCATTCCTCCAGCGTGCGCGACACCTCGTTACAGCGCCCGATGCACCGCTTCCCCAAAGAACGGCGTGTGGTGCGCGCAATCGTTGAGGCGGACGATTTCCAGATGGTCCACGTCGGGGCCTTCCAGCAGGTTGAGCGTGGTCGGGGCCTGGCGGAACGTCCACAGCTTGGCGATGGGCAGGCCGAGGATGCGGCACAGGATCACGCGGTTGACCGCGTCGTGGGCAACGACCAGCAAGGTGTCGGCATCGCCCAAACCCTCCGCGGCCCGCGACAGGCCCTGCCAGGAGCGATCCAGCACCTGGCGCAGCGATTCACCGCCCGGCATCAGCACGGTGTCGGGTTCCTCGCGCCACGCGCTGAGGCGGGCCGGGTCCTTCTCGTGGATCTCGCTGGCCAGCAGGCCTTCCCACTCGCCGTGGGCGATTTCCTGAAGATCGGGCTCGAAGGTCAGCATGGGTACGCGTGCTTCACCCAGCGCCAGCTCCGCGGTGCGGCGCGCGCGCGACAGCGGCGACGCCACCGCGCGGGTGATATCCACGTCCTGCAGGCGCTTGCCCAGGGCCGTGGCCTGGGACTCACCGACCGGGGACAGGGGGATATCGATCTGGCCCTGGTAACGGCCTTCGGCGTTCCACGGCGTTTCACCGTGACGGGCAAGCAGGATGCGCATGGGGTGGAGGATCCAAGGGGGAAAGACGGGTCGCCGGCCAGTGGCAGGGCGACAGGGGCCGAATGATACCGCGCCGGATGCATCTTCCCTGTGCCGGATCGCCTAAACGGGCCGTCATCGGTGCCGGCGTATAATTCGCGCCCTCTCTGGCATGGACCTGCACCGTCATGGCGCAACTGATGAAAGCGCTGGTCAAGCGCGAAGCTGGCAAGGGCATCTGGATGGAGCAGGTGCCGGTTCCCCAGCCCGGCCCCAACGAGGTGCTGGTGAAGCTGGAGAAGACCGCCATCTGCGGCACCGACCTGCACATCTACCTGTGGGACGACTGGAGCCAGCGCACCATCCAGCCCGGCCTGACCATCGGCCATGAATTCGTAGGCCGCATCGCCGAGCTGGGATCCGCCGTCACCGGTTATGCCGTAGGCCAACGCGTGTCGGCCGAGGGTCATATCGTCTGCGGCCATTGCCGCAACTGCCGTGGCGGCCGCCCGCACCTGTGCCCCAACACCGTGGGCATCGGCGTGAACCGCAATGGCGCCTTTGCCGAATACATGACCATGCCGGCCAGCAACCTGTGGCCGATCCCCGACCAGATTCCCAGCGAACTGGCGGCGTTCTTCGACCCCTACGGCAACGCCGCGCATTGCGCACTGGAATTCGACGTGGTGGGCGAAGACGTGCTGATCACCGGTGCCGGCCCCATCGGCGTGATCGCCGCCGGCATCTGCAAGCACATCGGTGCACGCAACGTGGTGGTCACCGACGTCAATGATTTCCGCCTGAAGCTCGCCGCCGACATGGGCGCGACGCGCGTGGTCAACGTGGCCAAGCAGTCGTTGAAGGAGGTCATGGCCGACCTGCACATGGAAGGTTTCGACGTGGGCCTGGAGATGAGCGGCAACCCGACCGCGTTCAACGACATGCTCGACTGCATGTACCACGGCGGCAAGATCGCGCTGCTGGGCATATTGCCGAAGGGCGCGGGCGTGGACTGGGACCGCATCATCTTCAAGGGCCTGACCGTGCAGGGCATCTACGGCCGCAAGATGTACGAGACCTGGTACAAGATGACGCAACTGGTGCTAGGTGGTTTCCCTCTGGGCAAGGTGCTGACCCACCAACTGCACATCGACGATTTCCAGAAGGGCTTCGACCTGATGGAAGCAGGCAAGGCGGGCAAGGTGGTATTGAGCTGGAATTAAGCGACAGCATCGGCAACAAGAAAGGGCGCCTTGCGGCGCCCTTTTTTTGTAACTCGAATATTACTTAGCGTGCGTAGGTCAGAGTCAGCACGGCGCGGTCATCGCCCAGCTCGCCGAAATTGGCGGTGCCATCGCGGTTGGTGCCCACGTAACCCAGGCTGGCGCTGAAATCGCCCCAGGATTTGCCCAGGCTCAAGCCGAAGTCGGTGTAGTCGCGTGCGACGCTGCTGTCGAACAGGCTCTGGCCGACATTTGCGCTGAGGGTGTAGTCATTGCCCAGGTCAAGGCTGCCACCCACGCCGAAGTACCAACCGTCCTCGCCGCTGGCCCATACGTCGTTCGTATAGCCGGCAGTGACGCTCACCGCACCCGCGAACGTCAACTTGGTGATCAGCTCGTTGTAGGCCAGGTCGCTGCCATTGCCACCGAGGTAGTTGTAGCGGTTCAACATGACGTCAAGGTTCACGAAATCATCACCGCCCAGGTCGGTGTTGTAGCCGATGTAGGTATCCAGTTCGGCATCGGGGCCGCCATCGCCGAAGTCGACGTTGGATGCCCACGCACCGGCGTAGAAACCAGCCGGTGCGGTGTAGGTGAAGCCGGCCTGCAAGGCGGGGCTTTCGTCGGTCTGCGACGCGCCACGGAACACGTAGTCGGAGGTGGCGGCGACGGACCAGCTGAACGGGGACTCTGCTTCTTCTTCGACAACCACTGCATCCTGTGCGAACGACACGAGCGGCATGGCTGCCAGAACGAGTGCAACGGCAAAACTGAGCTTGACTGGCTTCATCCGGGTTCTCCTCAATGGGGTGGGCTGGTGTGGGTGCGCAACGGGTCTCGGGGGACGCCGTCATCACGTCTTTACAGTTTTTTAACCCAGCCGATATTGCGACGCAGCATTGGCCCCGTCAAGTGCCTGACCCATAAAGTTCACATAAACATGCTTCGACTTGGTAACGCCTGAAACCAATGCCGCCAGGTCCCGCTGGAACGGCGGCCACTCAGGCCTGGAAAAGCCCGAAGCGGCTCGGCGCCAGCCTTACTTCAGCCCCTGCCGCGAGGACGGGGGCATCCACGCCCGCAGGCAGTTCGACCTCCACTTCGGCACTGCCCGCGTGCAACCGCGCCCACAGCCGCTGCCGTGGCCCGCTGCGTTGGCTACCCAATACGGTCGCCGGCCAGGCATGCGGGGCGTCGCTCAGTTGCAGGTGCTCGGGGCGGACGTACAACTCCACCGCGCCCTGCCCCTGCGGCTTGCCCGGGGTGGCCACGTCCTGCCCGGCGACTTGCAGGCGGCCATCACGCCACTCGCCCGGCAAACGGTTCACCGCACCCACGAAGGAATACACAAACGGGCTGGCGGGATCGTCGTAGGTTTCCGCCGGACTGCCCAGTTGTTCGATGCGCCCCTTGTTGAGGATCGCCACCCGGTCCGCGAGCTCCAGCGCCTCTTCCTGGTCGTGGGTGACGAACACCGTGGTCAGTCCGGTGCGGTCGTGCAGCTCGCGCAGCCAGCGGCGCAGGTCGCGGCGCACCTGTGCATCCAGCGCACCGAAGGGTTCGTCCAGCAGCAGCACGCGCGGCTCGATGGCCAGCGCACGCGCCAAGGCCACGCGCTGGCGCTGGCCGCCGGAGAGCTGCGAAGGAAAGCGCGACTCCAATCCATCCAGTTGCACCAGCGACAGCAGTTCGGTCACCCGTTCGCGGATGCGCGCGTCCGGCCAGCGTGCCTCGCCACGGCGCACGCGCAGGCCGAAGGCGATGTTGTCGCGCACGTTCATGTGCCGGAACAAGGCGTAATGCTGGAACACGAACCCGACCTTGCGCTCCTGCACGCTGAGGTGGGAGGCATCCTCGCCCGCCAGCAGCACGCGGCCGGCGTCGGCATGCTCCAGCCCGGCGATCACCCGCAACAACGTGGTCTTGCCCGAACCCGACGGCCCCAGCAACGCCAGCAACTCGCCCTGCCGCACGTTGAGGCTGATGTCGTCCAGCGCGGCGAATTCGCCGAAGCGCTTGCTGACATGTTCGATCTTGATGGTCATGGTTTATTCCTGCATTTGCACGAACAGCAAAAAAAGATACTTGGACGCGGATCAAAGCGGATTAAAGCGGATCAAGAAGAAAGCAAAGAATGGTTTGCTTTCCATCTGCATTTTTTAGATTTTATCTACGTCAAAAAAAGCTTCGCCTCAAGATTCAATGCCGATGGTTGGCCGCCAGCGCATCGCCGTGCCGCCATTCCAGGTAGGCCTTCAGCACCAGGGTGACCAGCGCGCTGAGCGCAAGCAGTGAAGCCACCGCGAAGGCAGCGCTGTAACTGCCGGAAATATCGTTGTAGAGGACTTCCACGTGCAGCGGCAGCGTATTGGTGCGGCCGCGGATATGGCCGGACACCACCGAAACCGCGCCGAACTCCCCCATCGCGCGCGCACTGCACAGCAACACGCCATACAGCAGCGCCCAACGGATGTTCGGCACAGTCACGCGCCAGAACGTCTGCCAACCGCTTGCGCCCAGGCTCAACGCGGCGAGTTCCTCGTCCGTGCCCTGCTGCTCCATCAGCGGCATCAACTCGCGCGCGATGAAGGGGAACGTGACGAACAGCGTCGCCAGCACGATGCCCGGCACCGCGAAGATCACCTTGGGCAATTGCAGCGTGTATTCGCCCAACCCCGGAATCGCGAAGTGCCAGCCTTCGTCGATCAACGGCCACGCCCAGCCCTGCGCGCCGAAGATCAGCACGAACACCAGGCCCGCCACCACCGGCGATACCGCGAACGGCAAGTCGATCAGGCTGACCAGCAGGCGCTTGCCGGGGAATTCGTGCTTGCTTACCGCCCATGCCGCCGCGACGCCGAACACCAGGTTCAAGGGCACCACGATCGCCGTCACCAGCAAGGTCAGGCGAATCGCGGACAGCGTGTCCGCTTCGGTGATGGCCGACACGAACGTCGGCAGGCCTGCGCGCAAGGCCTCCACGAACACCAGCAGCAAGGGCAGCAGCAGGAAGCCCAGCAGGAAGCCCAAGGCGGCCAGGATCAGCAGCACCTGCACCCAGCGCGGCTCGGTGATCGCGGACGCGGTACGGCGCGTGCGCACGCTTTCAGGTTCGATCAGGGCGTCCTGGTAGGTCATGGGGATGACGGCGGAGATGGCGTCGCCCATCTTAGCGTCCCCGCCGCGACAGCCGTGCCTGCACGGTATTGATCAGCAGCAGCACCACCAGCGACAGCAGCAGCATGGCCAGGGCGATGGCGGTGGCGCTGGCGTAATCGTATTCGTCCAGGCGGAAGGTGATCAGCAGCGGCGCGATCTCCGTGAGCCCGGGAAGATTGCCGGCGATGAAGATCACCGAGCCGTATTCACCCACGCCACGTGCGAACGCCAGGCCGAAGCCCGCCAGCACCGCCGGCCACAACACGGGGAACACCACGCGGCTCACCGTCTGCCAGCGGCTGGCTCCGAGAGTGGCGGCGGCTTCCTCCAGCTCGCGCTCCACTTCCGCCAGTACCGGCTGCACCACCCGCACCACGAACGGCAAGCCCACGAACACCAGCGCCACGATGATGCCCAGCGGCGTGTACGCGACCTTGATGCCGACCGTGTCCAACCACTGCCCGATCCAGCCCGAGGGTCCGTACAGCGCGGTCAACGCGATGCCGGCCACGGCGGTGGGCAATGCAAATGGCAAATCGATCATCGCGTCGAAGATCCGCTTGCCGGGAAAGCGGTAACGCACGAATACCCAGGCCACCAGCGTACCCATCACCGCATTGAAGGCCGCCGCTGCGAACGCCGTTCCGAAACTCAACTTCAGCGCGGCCAGCACGCGGGGCTGCGTCCATACGTCCCACAGGCCCTGCACGCCCAGCCCACCGGCCTTGGTGAACAGGCCCGCCAGTGGAATCAGCACGATCAGACTCAACCAGGTCACGGTGATGCCCAGGCTCAAACCGAAACCGGGCACGACGCGTTTGCGTCGTACCCGCGTCGGCGGTGCGGAAGTCGTTACCGCCATCGATTATTTTTCCGACTGTATCTGGTCAAACACGCCGCCTTCGGCGAAGTGCGTGGCCTGCGCCTTGGCCCACGATCCGAACACGCCTTCAATCGTCACCAGCTCCACGTCGGGGAAGCGCGCGATGTCGGCGGGATCAGCGTACTGCGGATAGCGCGGCCGGTAGTAGTGCCTGGCCGCGATCTTCTGCCCTTCCGGCGAATACAGGTAGTTCAGGTAGGCTTGCGCCACTTCGCGGGTTCCATGCTTGTCCACGTTCTTGTCGACCAGCGCCACCGGCGGCTCCGCCAGGATCGAGAGCTTCGGCACCACGATCTCGAACTTGTCCGGGCCTAGCTCCTTGATGGAAAGGAACGCCTCGTTTTCCCAGGCCAACAGTACGTCGCCAATGCCATTCTGCACGAACGTCGTGGTCGAACCACGCGCGCCGGTATCCAGCACCGGCACGTTCCGGAACAGTGCGCGCACCATCTTGCGGGTCTTGGCTTCGTCGCCGTTGAAGATCTTCAGGCCATACGCCCATGCCGCGAGGTAGTTCCAGCGCGCGCCACCCGAGGTCTTCGGATTGGGCGTGATCACCGCCACGCCCGGGCGCAGCAGGTCGGGCCAATCCTTGATCTTCTTCGGGTTGCCCTTGCGCACCAGGAACACGATGGTGGAGGTGTACGGCGTGCTGTTGTCGGGCAGGCGTTTCTGCCAGTTGGCCGGGAACAGTTTCGCGCGCTGGGCGATGGAGTCGACGTCGTAGGCCAGCGCCAGCGTCACCACGTCCGCTTCCAGCCCGTCGATGACCGAGCGCGCCTGCTTGCCGGAGCCGCCATGCGAGGTTTCTATCTCGACTTTCTGGCCCTTCTTCTGCTGCCAGTCCCTGGCGAAGGCCGCGTTGAAGTCCTTGTACAACTCGCGGGTCGGGTCATACGACACATTGAGCAGCTTCACGTCCTTGGCCAGCGTGCCGGCCGCAAGGGTCAGGCCGAAGGCAAGCAGCAGGCTGCGCATAGGAAGTGGGATGGAATGGAATTTCATGGGGCTTCCTGTGGGGTCAAAAGGCGACTTGCAGTCGGGAGAACACGGCTTTCTCGGATTCGCGGTCAGCGCCTGCGGCCGCGCCACCTTCGAAGTTCGTGTGCAGGTAGTTGAGTACCAGCTTGAGGTTGCTGTTGAGGTACCAGTTCACGCCCACGGTCCAGGAATTGGCCTGGCTGGCGGATGCGGAGGGGTTGGCGAAGAGCGGGAAGGCATCTTCGTCGACTTCCAGCACGCTGTAGCGGCCAACCAGCTCGAATGCACCCCAGTTGCCCTTGCCCGGGTCGAAGGGCCGCGAAGGTTTCAGCACGCCACGATAACCGCTGTCCTCGCCGCTCACTACGTAACTTGCCGTCGTTTGCCATGCTTTGTTGGAAATGTCCTCGCGAACTGCACCGACCCGCACTTCCTGCTTGGAAACAATGTACTCGGCCAGCAGCCCGAAACCACCTCGATAGTAATAGCCTTCGGGTGAAAAGCGGGTTTGCCGCCCATCCGCCAGCACCGAGGCGAGATAGCCGAAGAACTGGATCTGCCCGGGCGTGCGATAGCGTGGCAGGAAGTTGTTGCCGCTGCCATGCTTGTCGCCGACGCTGGCGCCAATGCCGAAGCCCAGCCCGGAAAGCGCGTTCGCGTCGCTCTTGAACGGTTCGAAGAACAGGCGCCCCGCATACTCGAAGTCGTTGTCAGGATTGGTGGTCACCGCGTCACGGCCATCGACCGCGCCATTGAATACGCCTACGGCATAACTGACCCGGCTGTCCGCCACCTCGCCCTGCAGCTGCACGCCGATGTCGCGGTTCGGCGCCAGTTCACTGGGTAGCGCACGCTCTATTTCCGACAGCGCCGCTGAAGACTGCAGGCGCTCCAGGCCCACTGGCGAGGTGAACTTGCCAACGCGCAGCGTGTACGCAGGATTGAAACGCAGGTCGACATAGGCATCGACGATGCTGGCGCTGTCGCCGGCGAATTCCGGGGTCAGGCGGAAGCCGACCAGCTTGCCCAGCGAGCCTTCCAGGGTAGGCCGTGCAGTGCGCAGCAGGAAGGTGTCATAGGTTCCAGTCGGCACGCCATCCAGGAAGAAGCGCGCGTCGCCCTGCACCAGTCCGCGCAGCTTGATCTCGTAATCGCCGTTGGCCGACTTCAGCGATGCGCCTTTGTCATTCACCGTCACAACCGATGCTTCCTTGGCTTTTGCCACCTGCTCTTCCTGCTGCAGTTCCAGCTTGCGCTCCAGGATGCGCAGGCGCTGGTCCAGGTCTGCAAGGCCGGCTTCACCACCCGTCCCGTCCTCGGCCGGCGGCGTGCCACCCACCAGGCGCTCCAACGCCTCCAGCCGTTGTTGGAGCTGTTCAACCGTCAATGCCTGCTGCGCCCATGCCGGCGTGGCCAGGGAACAGACCAGCGCGCCCGTCAACCATGTTGTCCGGGCTTTGGCAGGGTTCCGCTCCAACCTCGTTCGCATCGCAGGCATTCCTGAATAGGGCCCTTGGGCCGGAATGCAGATGCTGCACATGCAAAATCGCGACGAGAAATGAATTCACGGGCGCGGCTTATATCGGATTGGCATGACCAACCCACGGCAGGCCTGTGCCTGCAGCGGATTGTTAAACTGCAGGCCCTTCGAATTGCCCGACGCCATGTCCGACTCACTGACCGCCCATTACGCCGCCGAACTGGACGCCATCCGCAGCCAGGGCCTGTTCAAGTCCGAGCGCATCATCACCAGCCCGCAGTCGGCCGAGATCCAGCTGGCTGACGGCTGCACCGTGCTGAACTTCTGCGCCAACAACTACCTGGGCCTGGCGGATCACCCCGACATCATCCAGGCGGCCAAGGACGCGCTGGATACGCACGGCTTCGGCATGGCCAGCGTGCGCTTCATCTGCGGCACGCAGGACCTGCACAAGCAACTGGAAACGAAGATCGCCGAGTTCTTCGGCACCGAAGACACCATCCTCTACGCCGCCTGCTTCGACGCCAACGGCGGCTTGTTCGAGCCGCTTTTGGGCGAAGAGGACGCGGTGATTTCCGATGCGCTCAACCACGCCTCCATCATCGACGGCGTGCGCCTGTGCAAGGCCAAGCGCTTCCGCTATGCCAACTGCGACATGGCCGACCTGGAAGCACAGCTGCAGGCGGCCGATGCCGCCGGCTGCAAGACCAAGTTGATCACGACCGACGGCGTGTTCTCGATGGACGGCTTCATCGCACCACTGGATGAAATCACCGCACTGGCGAAGAAGTACGGCGCGCTGGTGCATATCGACGAATGCCATGCCACCGGCTTCCTCGGTGCGACAGGTCGTGGTTCTGCCGAAGTGAAGGGCGTGCTGGACCAGATCGACATCATCACCGGCACACTGGGCAAGGCGATGGGCGGTGCGCTGGGCGGCTTCACCACGGCCAAGAAGGAAGTCATCGAACTGCTGCGCCAGCGTTCACGCCCCTATCTGTTCTCCAACTCGTTGCCGCCGCATGTCGTCGCTGCCGGCATCAAGGCCTTCGACATGCTCTCTTCGGCAGGCGATCTGCGCGAACGGCTTGCACAGAACACGCGTTACTTCCGCGAACAGATGACGGCGGCAGGTTTCGACATCCGTCCCGGCGTGCACCCCATCAGCCCGGTGATGCTGTACGACGCACCGCTGGCCCAGCAGTTCGCCACGCGGCTGCTGGAGGAAGGTATCTATGCCATCGGCTTCTTCTTCCCGGTCGTGGCGAAAGGCCAAGCCCGCATCCGCACGCAGATGAGCGCCGCGCACACGCGCGAACACCTGGATCGCGCCATCGATGCCTTCACCCGCATCGGCCGCGAACTGGGCGTG
>Ga0075160_10001276_pt1 | contig 15440 bp, 33 predicted proteins | sample JI91814C2DNA_FD_70969 | JGI IMG/M metagenome (GOLD analysis project Ga0075160, IMG submission 70969) | Wastewater effluent complex algal communities from Wisconsin, to seasonally profile nutrient transformation and Carbon sequestration -... | ecosystem: Engineered > WWTP > Effluent > Algae... | reverse complement strand
GAAGACGGGACGGAGTTCAGGTGGACCTTCGATCGAGACGGCGCTGAGTTCCTGGCGACCGAGCTGCACCCCGACGGCACGTCCAGGGAGATGTACTTGGCCCTGCGCTTCGCTGACGAGGTGCAGCGGATCGAAGACAGGTGCAGTCACAACGTCTTCTGCACTTGCATCAACTGCACGACGAAGGCCGACTGATGACGATGACCTGTCTCCGCTGCTACGGCAAGGGGGTGATCACCGTCGATGGCGTCAAGAAGATGTGCCACCGATGCAAGGGTCGCACCGTGGTCGACGGCGAATGGGAGAGAGACCAACTCATGCGCCGAGCAGCCAATCAACGCAAGCAGGTCCGCACCATCTCGGGACTCGTCTGCCGTCTCGTCTTCTGGGGCGGCACCGAGGATGACCGAACTATCGTCAAGTACTTCGACGGTCGAGAGACCAAGACACTCACACTCACCAAGAAAGACATCAAGGAGATCATCCCATGACCATCAGGGTCAACGACAAAGACGTTCAAGTCCTCGTTCGCTACGCCGAGTCCAAGCTCTGGACCGTGACGCGAACGGGAAGTCACATCCGCTTCATATCCCCCGAAGGGGCCACCGTCATCGCTCCCTCGACATCGAGCGACTGGCGCGGGTTCAAGAACACCGTGGCAGAGCTTCGCCGCGCTGGCCTGGAGGTGCCACGCAAGGCACCGACGAAGAAGAACAAGCGTGAGGCGATGGAGCGTTGGGTCGAGCCAGCGTTCACGCTGCCTGCCTTCAAGGTGACGCAGTTCCCCCACATCACCGCGATCCTGGGTCAGTGGCGGAACCCTTCGTGGTTCGCAGAAGACGACACCCCGTTGACCGAGGAGCAGTGGGGCGAGTTCACCGAAGACGCGCTCGCTCAGATGGTCATGGGGATCTACTTGACCGACCACGGTCACGATGTCGTCCCGCCCGAGCGCAAGTTCCGGATGACACTCGACGCCTACAAGTTCTGGGTCGTCGGCTCCGAGAAGCTGGACCCAGATCAGCAGGACAGCCTGACCCGCTGCACCTGCGGCAAGGACTTCGTCATCGGCACAGGCATCACCGGCTTGGCTGCCCACATCGTCGAGCGCCACGAGCGGTGCGACTTCGACCACGCTCCCGATGCCGTCTCGCTCTCGACGTGGGAAGACCCGATCGCCGTGGCTGCCCTCATGGACGATTCGCAAGATCGGGAGATCGAGCGCCTGGAGGCACTGGTCGCCACCCTCACGCAAGAAGTGAAGATGACCAATGCACGCCTGGCTCAGATCAAGCAGAGAGTCCTGGCGGTCTTCGATGAAGACCGGTAGGCGCGAGCAGGTGTTCGAGCGAGATCGACACCGCTGCCGGTACTGCGGTACCAAGGTCTCGCGCAAGACCAGGACGATCGACCACGTCAGACCGAAGGCTCTTGGTGGCACCGACGGGATGGCGAACCTCGTCACGAGCTGCTTCCCGTGCAACCAACGCAAGGCCGACAAGACTCTTGAGGAGTCTGGCATGGCGCTGCTGGAGATCGGAGGTACTTGGCCGTGGTGGCACTGACGGGAGTCACGCAGTTCAAGGTCTGCATCGACATGTGGAAGATCGCCCTGTGCCTGCATGGCAACGAGACGGAACCGACCTGCCGGGCTTGTTCGATCGGCTTGGCGATGCGAGAGCTTGGCACCGACGTGGTCTGGTACAACGACCCGGTGCTGCCTCACACCCGAGTGGTCGAGGGAAAGATCCAGACGGAGGATGGTCGCAAGGCTCTGTCTCGACTCATCGCCTACGCGAACGGGCACATCGACCCGCTCGACCTGCTGGCGATCTCACTGGGGAGGCCGACGCTGTGGGTATGAAGACCAACATCTTCCGGAATGGGAAGGTCCACGTCTGCGCCAAGATGTGCAGCACCTGCATCTTCAGGCCAGGGAACCTGATGAGCCTCGAACCGGGTCGAGTGGAGCAGATGATCGCTCAAGCCACGAAGGATGAATCGACCATCGTGTGCCATCAGACCCTCGACCAGAGAGACAAGCTGGCGTGCAGGGGGTTCTTTGACAAGCATCCAACGCAGACCCTCCAGATCGCTCAGCGTCTCCAGATGGTCGAGTACGTCAAGGTCAAGAAGTCATGAGGATCGTCCGAACAAGGTCGATTCCGAATGTGTCGACAGAAAGACTCTTGGCCGACCTGCACTTCTTGCACGACACCTACCACACCATCGACGGCTTGCGCGGCCACGACGGGCCACGGAGACAACTTGTTGACAATGGCCTCAAGATTCTGGCGATCAGGGCCGAGCTGACAGCACGCTCTACGCCGACCGGCATCTCGTGCCGTTGGTGTGGTCCGTAGAAATCTGATAAACACTCTTGACTCTGGTTGCGACGATGGTATGGTACCAATCACAACAGAGCACAAGCTCACCGACAGCAACCCACACACAGGAGAATCCATCATGGCCCGACGTGCCACCCCCGATACCGCAGCCGCGGAAAAGCCCGCCCCCGCCGCCAAGCCCGCCGCCAAGGCGACCAAGGCCCCCGCCGCCCCGAAGGCTGCCAAGGCCCCGGCAGCTCCGAAGGCTCCCAAGGCCCCGAAGGTCAAGCCCGAGCCGTCGGGCGAGAAGCAGACCCGCCAGCACTTCGGTCGTGGCTGGCTCGCCGCCCGCATCGACTCGATCCTGCGGTCCTTCGACGCCGGGACGCTCAAGGACGTGGAGGCCCCGCTGACGGTCCACAAGATCGCTCAGCTCGTCACCAACGTCAACGGCGAGCACCCGTCGACCGGTGCGGTCACCGCCGCCATCGTCCGCTGGGGCGAGACCGGCTACATCAAGGTGAACAAGAAGCCGCTGGCCTTCAACGGCTTCACCGCCAAGTGGAAGGACTCGACCCTCGATGCCTTCCTCGATGACCAGCGTGCGAAGTCCGCCAAGGCTCGCGCTGCGGCTCGCGCCGACAAGGCCAAGGCTTCCGCCTGAGCCACCACGCCCCTGCAACACGCCGGAGTTCATCGTGACTGACCAAGTCCCGTATGCGCTCCGGCGTGTTCGGCTTCCAGAGCACCCCATCCTCTACACCGTCGACCAAGTCGCGGTGATCCTGAGCCTCTCCATCGAGCAGACCCGCCACCGCATCGCCTTCACCGGCAGAGAACTCGGCGGCTCCCGAAGGATGAAGGCCATCAACATCTCCGAACCAGGCGACAAGCCGGAGTGGCGAGTGAGCGAGCGCGAACTCAAGCTCTGGCTGGCTCGTCACGGATGGAAGATCGAATGACCACCACCGAAGCCATCGTCGACGTTCTCAAGACCGCCTTCATCTGCGGCACCATCGTCGGCGTGGTCTACATGTTCTTCAGCTATCTGATCGACAGGAAGGAAGACGAATGAGGTACAGGCACGATCCCAACGATCGAGCAGCCACAGTCGGAGGCTTCGTCGCGATGGTGTGCTCAAGCGCCATCGTGATCGCTGCAACCATCTGGGTCGTCAGGTGGATTCTGTGACTGACGCCAGCTTGCACACGACCGACGAGCACGTCAACGCCAAGGGGTGGAGTCTCGATGGCCACGTCTCGTGAAGTCCGGGATCTGGCGACGAGCCCTGACTTCGATCCCGTCGGTGTCGGTTCGTTTCAACCTCAGATCGTGGCCCCCGAAGGCACGATCTACCAAGGCGACTCCATCGCCTGGCTTCAGTCGCTCGAGTCCTCAACCGTCGATCTGATCTTCGCCGACCCGCCTTACAACATCAAGAAGGCCGACTGGGACAACTTCGAATCTCAGGAGGCATATATTGCCTGGAGTCTCACCTGGATCACCGAGGCGAGTCGAGTGCTCAAACCGACCGGTAGCCTTTACATTTGCGGCTTCTCTGAGATCCTTGCCGACCTCAAGCATCCGGCTTCCAAGTACTTCGCCGCCTCGCGCTGGCTCGTATGGCACTACAAGAACAAGGCGAACCTCGGCAATGACTGGGGACGATCGCACGAGTCGATCCTTCACCTGCGCAAGTCGAAGCGTCAGAAGCTCTCCGAGATCGACTTCGTCCGAATCCCGTACGGCGCTCACACGCTGAAATACCCGAGCCATCCGCAAGCTGAGACCTCGGCGTACGGCAAGGGACAACCGAGCCGTGACGACTGGACCCCACACCCGATGGGCGCGAAGCCGAAGGACGTCATCGAGGTCCCAACGACCTGTAACGGCATGAACGAAAAGACGCCTCATCCGACTCAGAAGCCCGAGGAACTCGTGCGTAAGTTCGTGTTCGCTGGCTCCCATCCAGGCGATGTGGTGCTTGATCCGTTCTCGGGCTCCGGAACGACCGCAGTGGTCGCTGCGCAACTCGGACGTCAGTTCCTTTCCTGTGACCTCGACCCGGAATACAACGGCTGGGCTGCAAGTCGACTTCGTGCCATGCCGCTGCGCTCCGAGATGGAGTGGTTCGAGCACGACCGAGCGGTTTCCCAGCGAAGGCAGACAACAAGGTTCTCGCCTACGAGATGGAGAACTTGAGGGACATCCCCTACTACGACCACATCCAGGAGACCGAGGTGCGCTTCCTGCGCGAGTTCGGTCGCCTCTACAACTTCACGATCGGAGAAAACCTGTGACCATCAAAGTCAATCTCTTGACAGACGTGGTGAACAACGGCAACCGCCTCACCATCATGGAAGCAACCTTCCATCGGTTCGTGCTGGCCGAGGTCAACACCCACCGCAGCCACTCTCGCAGCTCAGCCTCATCACGAGCCATCCCGGTCGAGAAGATGCTTCAGCGAGCCATCATGAACGCAGCCATGCCGGTCGTGTGGGCTTCCGAGCAGCCGGGGATGCAGGGTGGTGACGAGCTGGAAGGTCAGGACCGGGACGACGCGATCAATCTCTTGGAGCAGATCGCAGAGTTCACCACGACCTCGATCAGCGAGTACCTCGAAGCTCACCCCGAGAAGAAGACCCGTCTCCACAAGAGCCTTCTGAACCGGCCGATGGAGTGGTTCCAGTACCACACGATCATCTTCGGGGCGACCAACGACGGGTGGGACAACTTCTTCGCACAGCGTGCGACCAAGTTCTCTCCGATGGCTCAGCCGGAGCTTCGGGCCGTGGTCGACCAGATGCTCGACATCTACGAGTGCTCGCAGCCCGCCTTCATCCGTACCGACGAGTGGGTGACTCCCTACGTCAACCCGATGGGCGAAGCCCTCACCGCCAGTCAGGCGCGCAAGGTCAGCGCCGCTCGGTGCGCTCGGGTGAGCTACCTCAACCACGACGGCGTCCCGGACGTTCCTGGCGACCTGGCCCTGTTCGACAAGCTCATCGCCGCCAGGCCGATGCACGCCGCTCCCTTGGAGTTCGTCTGTCGGCCGATGAGGTCGGGTGAAGAGCAGATCGGGAACTTCAAGGGGTATCGGCAGTTCCGCCACATCGTCGAGCGCGGGGTACTGCTGTAGTCTTCGTCCATGACGAAGATCAAAGAACGAATCGACCAGTTCCCGACTCAGCTCGTGATGACGCTCCTGTGGATCGTCTTGATCGTGCCGACCATGATCTGGTGGAGAGAGTCCATCTTGTGGGTGAGCTTCATGAGTCTCTACGCCATCATCACCACCCACTGGAATGCACATCAGACTTGGAAGATCGAGAGGAACAACAGATGAAGAAGTGGTTTGCCCTGGCGCTGATCGGCCTAACGCTGGTCATCATCCTTGGTGGGTGCGGTGCTCCGAGCATCATCATGCCAAGCAACAACGACGGTGGCCTTCCTCCTTGTGGGACGATCGCGACCATCAACACCTCAGCCACGGTCGACACCGTGCCCACTGACTGCTACCAGCCGCCCTACGTTCCGCCGCCTGCGCCCACCACGATCCCGCCATTGCCCGACGATTGCATCGCTGGCGTGACGCGGTGGTCGATGCAGCCCTGCGACACCACAGTGACCACGACCACGCTGGAGGCGACCCAGACGGTCATCTCCGAGCCGTTCCCGAGGGGCACCCTGCCGGGAACGGTCTGAATGTTGACACACCAGACAGAGTGGTCTAGTGTGGTCGGCACCCGGTCGGGTGATGCCTCGACAGCCTCTCACCTACCGGCGACTAGAGAACCAATGAGAAACGAGAAGAACCATGAGTGATCACCTGCCCGTCCCTGCCGGATCGAAGGGTGGTGTCGACGGTCTCGAAGAAGTCGACGCATCCGACATCACGACACCAATCCTGAAGCTCGACCACGAGTCCGGTCGCTTCGTCCTGAGCCTCACCAACGAGGAGTTCGACTCGGTCAGCGTCGTCATGCTCGGCCTGGTCAAGCAGCGCATCCTGTGGCCCGCCGAACCGGGTGCCAAGGGTGAGCAGCCGCTCTGCCGGAGCTACGACCACAAGGTCGGCCACCCCGATGCCGAGAAGTTCCACCTCACCACCAAGGGTGCTTCGGGGTTCCCGCTCGATCGGGTGATGGAGGGTCGCCTCCCGTGCGACACCTGCAACCTGAAGGAGTGGGACACGAACCCGAAGTCGGGTGCGCCGTGGTGCAACGAGCAGTACACCGTCCCGGTGCTGATCGTCCGCGACGGCAAGGGCAACATCCCCGCCCTGCTGTCGTTCACCCGCACCGGCATCAAGCCCATCAAGACCTACATCAGCGGATTCGTCGCCGCTGGCGAGCCGCTCTACACCTACGTCACCACGCTGTCGTCGGTCATGATGCGGAAGGGCACCGCCGAGTACGCCGTCCCGAAGTTCACCAAGGGCGCCGAGACCGATCCGGTCGACTGGCCCGAGTACAGCAAGAACTTCGCTGGCATCCGCCGCTTCATCTCCGCTCCCCGTCGCCGCGAGGATGACGCCGAGGTCGAGGTCGAGGTCGAGGTCCGCACTGCACCCACCGCCACCGAGTCACCTTCCGGCACCGTGTCGGCCAAGCGCTCCGGCCCCGAGGCCGCGCCTGCTCCGGCTCCCGCAGCGTCCATCCCGGACGACGAAGAGCCGTTCTGATCGAGGGGCCGGTGAGGGGCACCGCCCACCGCCTCTCACCGGCCTTCTCTCACCCGACAACAGGTCTAGACTTCCCGTGTGCTGTTCAATCCTGACGACCCCCTTCCGCCCTTCGTGAAGGCGCTGTGCGTCCTTCTCGGCATCTACGCAGCCATCGGCGCGTTGGTGCTCCTCATCACTTCGATCGGATGATCTGTGATCAAGCTCAACATCATTCTCAAGAACCCCGAGTACACCGAGCCTGACGGCCGCGTCACTCGGATCGCCAACGAACCCGTGCCCGTCATGGTGGTCGATGAGGCCACCTGTGAACACCAAGAGACCGTCTGCGAAGGCTGCGCTCCCGACTGGGCACAAGACTGGGACATCGTCAACGCAGACCTGTTCACCGCTGAAGGTGTAACCACCGTCGACTGGGAGGAATGGCCGTGATCAAGTGGGAATACATGGAACCAGAAGACCCCTACTATCTCCAGCCGCCCAAGCCGTTCTCCTGCTTGGATGGCTGGACTTCTCATGTCGTCACGGTCGACATCAACGAAGGTCAGGCCAGCGTCTCACTCAATCGCAAGGTGTGCAACCTGTGCTCAGATGGTCTTGCTGACCTGGAACCGGAGTACCTGCAAGCCGAGTTCAAGGCCACTATCACCAGTCAAGTCGAACGAACCTACGACGACGCTTGGGTCTGGTTCGATCTGACCCCGACATGCGATGAGGTTGAGCGTCTACGAAGCCTGCTGGCTGACCTGCTCAACGACTGCGAGAACTGGGGCTGCGCTCCCCATGATCGGTACCGCGAAGCACTGAAGGGGGTGATCTCGTGACCGAGGTGCCCGCCGCTGGTGGCCGAACCAGGAAGTCTCTCGCCAAGATCAAGGACGATGTCGAGTTCTACGGGCACCAGATCGACGGGGTCCGCATGGGGGCCAAGATGTCGAGCTTCATCCTGGCCGACGACATGGGACTCGGGAAGTCCTTGCAGGCGGCGACGATCGCTGCCATCGACTTCGAGAAGGGTTGGGCTGCCCACATCCTGATCGTCTGCCCGTCCTACCTCAAGTGGAACTGGGCAGAGGAACTGGAGAAGAACACCAACTACACCTTCATGGTGTACCACGGCAACCCGAAGCAGCGAGAGAAGCAGCGCGCCGAGTTCGACCACGACATCCTCATCATGGGGTACGAGCAGATCGCCAACGACTACGAGGCCATCCGGCTGATGCCGTGGGACATCCTCATCTGCGACGAGGCTCACTCGATCAAGGGTCGCACGTCGAAGCGGACGAAGGCTGTCCACCGGCTCATCACACCGCGCTCATTCCTGCTGACTGGCTCGCCAGTCCTGAACCGTCCCGACGAACTGTGGTCGTTGCTGCACAAGTGCGACCCCGTCAGGTTCAAGTCGTACTGGACGTTCGTCAACCGGTACTGCGTGTTCGGTGGCTTCAAGAACAAGCAGATCGTCGGCACCAAGAACAAGGCCGAGTTGAAGTCGATCCTGGCCGAGTACATGATCCGCCGTCTCAAGGAAGACGTGCTCGATCTCCCGACGAAGCAGTACATCCCGATCTACGTCGAGCTGCATCCGGCTCAGCGGAAGATCTACGACGAGATCAACACGACGCTGGCCTTGTCCATCCCGGATGATCCGGAGCCGATGGAGATTGAGAACGCTCTCACCAAGATGTTGAAGCTCAAGCAGGTGGCCTGCACTCCCGCCACGTTGGGCTTCGAGGATGAGAGCTACAAGCTGGATCGCGCCGTCGAGATGATCGAGGAATGGACCGGAGGCGACCACCCCGAGCGGGCTGTCGTGTTCACCCAGTTTCGCGGCGTGATGGACGCCATGAAGCTCCGACTGGACGCCGCTGGTGTGCCCCTGTGGCAGCTTCACGGAGACGTTCCGCAGGAGCGCCGGATCGCGATGATCAACGAGTGGAAGAACGACCCGCAGCCGGGAGTGCTGATGGTCATGCTTCAGATGGCGACGGGCATGAACCTGACCGCCGCTCGCAAGGCACTGTTCATCGACAAGCTCTACGTCCCCAAGCTGAACGAGCAGGCAGAAGACCGCATCCACCGAATCGGTGCCGACACCGAGCAGCCGGTCCAGATCTTCTCCCTCATCGCCAAGGGCACCGTCGAGGAACGGATCGAGAAGATCCTCGCATCGAAGCGTCGTCTGTTCAAGACGCTGATCGAGGATGTCGCATCATGGAAGGAAATGCTCCTCAAGGAGCTTCGAGAGAGTGGAGACTGAACATGGAGAAGCACGAGTTCAACAAGGTCAACGGCACCGTGGTGCCGGGTGAACAGAAGACAGCCGTCGGCTTCGTTCTGCACACCACCGGCACGCCGGAGCAGTTGGAGAAGACGTTGACGAAGATCCGCAAGGAGTTGTCGCTCCAGGGCTTCGTCATCAGCCAGTTCACCGCCGTGAAGAAGCGCAAATGAGCCTCCACCCCGTTCCTCAGTCCGACGATCAGTTCTACTTGACCCAGCGCTTCCCTCGCGAAGCTTCGGTCGGGTACAACCCGGTGTCGAACGTATCGACGGTGACGGTGACCTTGCCGTTCGAGTTCGAAGGCAGTCGCTACCACCACAGCATGACGCCCTTCGACGCCAAGCTCCACCGACTGTGCGAGTTCTTGCGTAGCCAGGGGGAACCGGCATGACGATCCACACTGACGCTGGCGAGCTGCTGATCAAGCGCATCGGGGCCATGCGGCTGAACTCCAACTGGCTTGTCGGCTATATCGCAGGTCACAGCCCCGAGCTGATGGACGAGATCCTGACCGAACTTGAAGCGTCGGAGCTGTCCGAGTTGGCCGACGGGCTGCTGATGGAGGGGTCCATGCTCTGGAACGCCTCACGGGAGATCCAGCGCCTCGCCAGCGAGAACGCCAACCTGAAAGGGCAGCTAGACGGGCATCGCCGCGCCGCGATGATCCGCTCCGTGGCCCACGACCCGATCGAAGGCCCATGCAGGGAGGACCACATGGGGGACCCCCACGACTGGGCTGAGGACGAGTACGGCATCGACGTCTGCACCCGCTGCGGGGCGGAGTGCAGCCAGTGACTTCCTTGAACGACATACTCGTGAGCCTGGCTGACAAGGACTGGTTGAAGACCCAGGAGGTGGCCCGAGTTCTGGGCCTGCCCCCTCGACAGGTCACGCTCGACATCCGCGCAGGGCGGTTCCCTGCCGACAAGATCAAGAGAGACGGTCGCTGGTACCTCGTCCACCGAGACGCCGTGATCGCTGAAGTCCAAACCAAGAAGGGAATCTGATGGAGAAGAACACTGACAGCCGGAAGCTGCTCTGGGTCGACCTGGAGACGACCGGTGACGATCCGAACAAGGATGTCATCTTGGAGGTCGGCTGGATGATCTCCGACTACTACGACATGGAGAACGTCTTGGACGAAGGTGACGGCCAGGTCATCTACCAGTCCTTCCCGTACCGGCACTTGGTCACCGTCCCGGCCGTGTGGGAGATGCACACGAAGTCGGGACTGTTCGATGACCTGGAGAACCCGGACAAGTTCAAGATGCCGCTCGCCAAGGTCGAGCACCAGATCGTCTCGACGATGAGCGTCATCGACCGCGATGCGAAGTGGATCTTGGCAGGCTCCGGCGTCAGCCAGCTCGATGCCCACTTCATCCGTCGCCACATGCCGCTCCTGTTCGAGCGCCTCATGTACTTCTACGTCGACATCGGTCAGGTGCGCCGGTTCCTGCGGGACTTGGTCGGCTTCGAGATGTCGCCGGAAGGCAAGGAGCACTACGCCGCCGTCCGCAACATCGGGCACCGCGCCTACGACGACATCAAGGCCCACCACATGGAGGCCGTCATCATTCAGCACGAACTGAAGAGTCGGCTGTGAGCGCCTGCACCTGCACCATCGAGACGGGTGGCTTCGACCGCGACTGCTCGATCCACGGCGAAGGTGCTCAGCCACTCCCCATCGCCACCCGGCACCCCATCGCTCACAAGATGGTTCAGGAAGACCTGGAGGCTCGCCTGCAAGTCGGCATCAGCCGCTACGGGCAGCCGCTCCAGCCCTTCAACGGCCGCAACAGCCTCCGGGACGCCTACGAGGAAGTGCTCGACCTCGCCGTCTACCTGAGGAACCTCATCTACGAACAGGAACACCCCGATGCCTGACTGGGAGACCGACGATCAAGTCAACAGTCGCATCGTGGCAACGATGAAGGCTCAGAGACAGAGGGAACTCGACTCGGAGTTGTGCATCCCAAGCACCGACGTGTGCGCCTGGTGTGGCGACAGCGAATGCGATGGCATCGGCTGCATCGCCGCTCTCGATCCCAACAATCAGGACGATCACGAAGCAATCGAGCAACTGCACAGCTTGATCCGAGCTGGTCGAGCGATGCGATTCGCCTTGTACCACCTGGCCGAAGCCGATGGCACCTATCCACTTCCACCACCACCGAACGGAACGATCCATGAGTAAGCCAGTCTTGACGGAGATCGGCAGCGTCCACGTCGCCACCCTGCACGACGCACTGCAACGAGCCTCCAAGATCGCTCCGACGAAGGGCGCAGCGTGGGACCGAGCGCAGGGAATCCACCTGACCTTCGGAGAGGGCTTCATCGAGGTGCGCTCGACCAACACCGAGATGACCTACTTCCAGCGGGTCGACGCCGAGGTGGCCGTCATGGGGACTTACCGGATGCCGAGCACCATCCTGCCGTCGTTCGTCGCCTCGATGCCGATGGTCAAGGACACGGACAGGTGCCGGTTCCTCATCGACGAAGCCAGTCCGTCGAAGGTCACGGTGCAGTACGGCAAGAGCAAGTTGAAGGCTTCCGTGAAGCTGATCGTCGGCTCGTACCCGGAGTTCGGTCCCATCAAGCTCGAAGGCATGACGCCTGCCCAAGAACTGGCATCGTCGGTTGAAGCCGTCACCTGGGCCTGCGACGACTCGGGCAAGCTGGCTGGCGTGCTCATCAACGGCGAAGACCTGATCGCCCTCGACGGAAAGGTGGCCGCTCGCATCAACTGCGAGGTGTCGACCGAGGCACCGATCGTCGCTCTGCTCTCTCCGCTGGTTCCACTCCTGAAGCTGGGGACGAACATCCACATCAAGGGCGTGGAGAACAAGTTGGTGATCGCGCTCGACGACACCACCCAGATCACGACGACGCTGATCTTGGAACCCTTCCCCGACATCATCGACCGGATGCGGGCCATCGAGTTGCCCGACTCGTTCCAGGTGAACCGGCAGCGGCTCATCGACGGACTGAGCCGACTGACGACCTTCATCAAGTCGTCGGACAGGTTGCCGGTCTGCGAACTCCGGATCAGCCAGGACTTGTGTGAGGTCGGCCTGACGAGTGACTCGGGCGAAGTCCAGGATGCCTGCGTCATCACCGACCAGACGATGAGTCAGGACAAGACCTTCAAGTTCAATCCGAACCGGCTGATCCAGGCACTCGAATCGTTCAAGTCCAGCACCGTCACGATCCGCTACACCCCGGAGTTGCCGACCCGGAAGCCCGTCCACATCGCCAACCCGTCGGGCGAGTACGAAGTCTGGGTGATCCCGATGGCCGACACCGCGTCATGAGGTGGTACCAAGAAGAACTGCCCGCCGATACGGCTGAGGTGGTTGATGCGATTCTGTCGTGGTTCGACGAAGACGACGACGAGGAGACGGAGGAACAATGAAGTACCTCGACCTCGTCAAGGGGAAGAAGTACAACGTGAAGATCGGGGACCGAACGGCCGTCATGGTGCTCGAATCAACCGTCTACCGAGGGATCGTGAACCTGATCATGTACGAAGAGAACGAGAGGATCGTCGGAATCGTCGACGGCAAGAAGGTCATCGCGAGGAGGTACAAGCACGATGTCAAGCTCAGCCAAGTCATATCGCCAGCCGAGTGAGAGCGCCAGCCTCCACGTCAGGATCGAACGGTCCCTCGTCGAGAGGCTCGACCGGCAGGCCAGCAAGAGAGTCGTATCGAGAGCCAAGCTCTTCGAAGTCGCAGTCAGGAATCTCGTCGAGAAGATGGAGGAACAGGATGATCAACAGTCTTCAGGAAGCTGACCGGCTCACCCGAGATGTAGCCAGTCGGACCGCCTACATCCGACAGCTCTACAACGATGCAAGGGAGCGGCTGGGCTTGGAACCCAAGACCGAGTTCAGGTGATCTCGCCAGACGAACTCCTGCGAGAACTGCACGGACTCGATGTCATATGCAGGGTCGTCGCGGAGATTAACCCAAACTCCCAAACGATCACCCGAGCCGACCGGCGAGCGCGCCGCATGGCGCTCTGGTTGGAGCGTCACCATCCGGTCCTTGGGCCACACATCACCGAAGAACAAAGAGAGGAGTCGCTCGTGGCCGAACACGAAGCAGACACGATCACCACCTACCACATCACCGGGATCAACCCGGAGCCGTGGGTCTCGCCCGAGGCCACGATCGGCAGGAAGAATGGCAAGGCCTTCGTCCAGTTCTACCAGTCGGACGGACTGAAGACCTATCAGGAAGCAGTGAAGGAAGAGATCGTCCAGCAGAACGGACATCTCAAGAAGTTCGAGGGGCCGCTCGTCGTCGAGTTCTACTTGTGGCGACAGACCGACTCGGGTGAGGTCGACGGCAAGACCGTCACCCGCAACTACGCCGACGCCACCAACATGCAGAAGGCGTTGGAGGATGCGCTCCAGGGGATCTTGTACGACAACGACCGGAACAACGTCATCGTCAGCACTTGGATCGTGGAGCAGGGTCCGAAGGTTCAGCCACACATCACCATCGACATCGAGCCGTTCGACCCGAAGAACTGGGCAGCTCCGGAGATCCCGGAGTCGGCCGCAGCGACCTTCGCTGAGGGCAACGCCTGGGGTGTCGACGAAGATGGCGAGCCGTTCTGATGGAGTTCCACAAGTACCTACTCACCGCCGTCATGGGGAGCCGCCCCAATGGATGAAGACATCTGGGAGTTGCTCAAGGATGTCAGATTCGTCTTCTGGGTGTGCCAAGATCACGAGACCGAACATGTGACGTGGCGTACTGAGAACGGCAAGAAGATCCCGCGGTGCGAGCACTGCGGGAAGGAGGGAGATCCGCAATGAACGTCGGTGAAGAGTACGCCATCTGGAGCCGTGCCGACGGAGAACCGATCGGTGACTTCGACTGGGTCAGCACGACCGACTTCTTCGAGGAAGACGAATACTGGGCACCCGTTCGCCTCAAGCAGCGCATCGTGAAGGTGATCCACGAGACCGAGGTCGTCTGGTACCCGCTGCACTGGACCGAGCCGTGCGGCTCGTGCGATTCCAGGGGGTTCTTCGTGAACGACAGCGGCGAAGACGAAGAGTGCCCCGAGTGCAACGGTGAGGGCGGCATCGAGCACGAGCGCCCCGACGACCACCTCAGGGGGAATCCGTGATCTGGCTTCGCAACCGTGGCTGTCGCTACTACTGTGTGACCGTGATCAAGCAAGCACAAGCACTGGAGGTCTCAAGATGAGAGAGATCGGACCCGACGAGATCGTCCCCGAGGGACTCATGCATCCGGCGAAGTTCTCTGCCAGCATCTTGAAGATGTTGGACGAGATCGTCACCGAGTATCAGGCCCAGCCGATCTGCCCTCCTCAGATCAGGCTCCTCGATCCGTTCGCTGGCACCGGCAAGGTGCATACCCTTCAGCGTCACGGCGTCGAGACGTTCGGCGTCGAGATCGAACCCGAGTGGGCAGCCATGCACCCTCGCACGACCCAGGGCAACGCACTGCTGCTCCCGTGGCCGAGTCACCACTTCCACATGGTCGTGACTTCTCCTGCATACGGCAACCGGCTCGCTGACAGCCACAAGGCCAAGGACGGCTCGCTCCGGCGCAGCTACGCTCACGACCTGAGAAGACTTACCCGAGACCCCGACCGGGATCTCCACCCCGACAACCTCGGTGGCCTACACTTTGGCCCCAAGTATCAAGAACTACACATCAAGGCGTGGCAGGAAGTCTGGCGCGTCCTCCGGCCGACAGGATGGTTCGTCCTCAATGTCTCAGACTCGATCAAGAACTTCAAGACTGTGCCTGTTGCTCAGTGGCATCGCGATGCTTGCATGGAGATCGGCTTCAACTACGTCGACGAGCGTGAAGTACCGACTCCACGACTTCGAGTCGGAAGCAACTCCGATGCCCGAGTCGCCTCAGAGCGCATCTACATCTTCGAGAAGCCCGGACGCGAACCCCGTCGCTAGGGGCGTCGTCCACTGCGCCGGGGTCGTCGCCAGCGACGGCGAACGACTCGCTCGTCAGCGGTGCGCTTGGTGTGGGGCGCTGCTCGATCAGTTCGACTTCTCCGAGGGTCAGCCGAACTTCTGGCACCCCGGCGCGCTCGTGACCGTGGACGGCGATCAGCAGTACATGGTCAAGTACAGTCGAGAGCA
>Ga0075160_10001272_pt1 | contig 15464 bp, 17 predicted proteins | sample JI91814C2DNA_FD_70969 | JGI IMG/M metagenome (GOLD analysis project Ga0075160, IMG submission 70969) | Wastewater effluent complex algal communities from Wisconsin, to seasonally profile nutrient transformation and Carbon sequestration -... | ecosystem: Engineered > WWTP > Effluent > Algae... | reverse complement strand
CATGAACGGTCTTGCTGGCGTCATGCGGATCGGCTTCTTCAGCGAACTTGGCGCCGCGCTGGCCTTGCAGTTCCCACAGCGCATGCGGCATGGCAACACTCGGGAAGGCCAGATTGTTCCAACCGGTGGCCTTGCTTTCGTCGCGGTAGTAGGTGCGCAGATAGGTGTACAGATAGTCAGCACCCGAACCCTTGGCACCGTCAGCGCGCGAACGCGCGATCACGGTCAAATCGGGCGGCGTGGCACCAAACCAATCCTTGGCCTGCTTGGCATCCATCGAGACCTTCATGGTCTCGCCCACCTTCTCGCCAGCGAAGAGCAGATTGCTCTTGATCTGCGCTTCCGTCAGGCCGAGATCGCGCAGGCGGTTGTAGCGGTTGAACGCTGCCGAGTGGCAGTTCAAGCAGTAGTTGACGAACAACTTGGCGCCGTTTTGCAACGAGGCCATATCGGTCATCTTTTCCTTGGGGAACTTGTCCCACTCGATGCCGCCTGCGGCCGCATGAGCGCCGGAGACCAGACCCATGCCCAGAGACAGGGTGGTCAGCAGCGTAGCGATGAGCTTCTTCATTCTCTTGACTCCGATGCTTGTGTTCAGTGGGCGTGGAAGGTCACGCGGTCAGGCACGGCCTTGGGCGTACCGAGCTTGCTCCACCAGGGCATCAGCAGGAAGAAGCCGAAGTAGAAGATGGTGCCGATCTGAGCGATCAGGGTGCCGATGTCGGTCGGCGGCTGGATACCCAAATAGCCCAGCACCAGGAAGAACACCACGAACACGGCGTAGACATGCTTGTGCCAGTCCGGGCGATAACGGATCGACTTGACCGGGCTGTGGTCCAGCCAGGGCAGGAAGAACAGGATCACAACCGCGCCACCCATCACGACCACGCCCCAGAACTTGGCGTCGAAGGTCTTCAGCAGACCGATTGCCACCAGCGCCAGCACCAGCAGCGCGACCTTGGCCTTGCTACCGAAGCTACCCTTCACAAAGCCCAGCACAGCTGCAGCGCCGATGATCAGGCACAGCACATTGACCATGGTGTCCGTCGTCGCACGCAACATCGAATAGAACGGCGTGAAATACCAGACAGGTGCGATGTGTGCCGGCGTCTTCAGCGGGTCAGCCGGAATGAAGTTGTTGTACTCCAGGAAGTAACCACCCAGCTCCGGCGCAAAGAAGATGATGCTGGTGAAGACCATCAGGAAAAGGCTCAGCGCATAGATGTCATGCACCGTGTAGTAAGGATGGAAAGGCACGCCGTCCAGCGGGTGACCCTTGGCATCCTTGGGTGCCTTGGGACCCTTGATTTCCACGCCGTCGGGGTTGTTGGAACCCACTTCATGCAACGCAATGATGTGCGCCACCACCAAGCCCAGCAACACCAGAGGCACGGCAATGACGTGGAAGCTGAAGAAGCGGTTCAAGGTGGCATCGCCCACCACGAAGTCGCCACGGATCAGCAGCGCCAGGTCTTCACCCACGAAAGGCACGGCAGCGAACAGGTTCACGATCACCTGTGCGCCCCAGTAGGACATCTGGCCCCAGGGCAGCAGATAGCCCATGAAGGCCTCGGCCATCAGGCAGAGGAAGATGCCGCAACCGAAAATCCAGACCAGCTCGCGCGGCTTGCGATACGAACCGTAGATCAAACCACGGAACATATGCAGGTAGACCACGACGAAGAAGGCAGAAGCGCCCGTCGAGTGCATGTAGCGGATCAGCCAACCCCAGGGCACATCACGCATGATGTACTCGACCGAGGCGAAGGCCAGGGCGGCATCAGGCTTGTAGTGCATCACCAGGAAAATGCCGGTGACGATCTGGATCACCAGCACCACCAGTGCCAGCGAGCCGAAGATGTACCACCAGTTGAAGTTCTTCGGAGCGTAGTACTCCGAGAGATGCTCTTTGTAGAGCTTGCTCGCGGGGAAACGGTTGTCCACCCACGTCAGCAGTTTTTCGCCGGCGCCAGCGCCAGCGGGAGCTTCTTTGAATTCAGCAGCCATGTTGACCTCTGTCCTTTAGCCTTGTGCGACCTGATGCCGAAGCATCAGGCCTTCTTGTCTTCGCCAATCAAGATCTTGGCGTCGGACAGGTACATGTGAGGGGGCACTTCGAGGTTGTCGGGCGCCGGCTTGTTCTTGAACACACGGCCAGCCAGGTCGAAGGTCGAACCGTGGCAAGGGCAGAGGAAACCGCCGTGCCAATCGTCCGGCAGCGAGGGCTGCGGGCCGGCTTGGAACTTGTCGCTGGGCGAGCAACCCAGGTGCGAGCAGATGCCCACACCAACGAAGAACTCGGGCTTGATCGAACGGTGGCCGTTCTTGGCGTACTCCGGTGTCGGATACGCCTTGCGATCCGAATTCGGATCGGCCAACTGGCCTTCGGTGCCGTTCAACGCAGCCAATTGCTCGGGCGTGCGACGGACGATCCACACGGGCTTGCCGCGCCATTCGACGGTCATCTTCTCACCCGGCTTCAAGCCGCTGATATCGGCCTCCACGGCCGCACCGGCGGCCTTGGCGCGCTCGGACGGAGTGAAAGTACTGACGAAAGGTACGGCGGTGGCTACGCCGCCAACGGCGCCGGCGCAACTTGTGGCGATGAGCCAGGTGCGCTTGCCGTGGTCCACTTGCTGGTCACTCATGAGGATCCTCAAACGAGACTTCTGATCGGGGGCAACCCGGGATTCTAACGGACGCTATCAGCTCTCAGTATCGGCAAGCGCGCCCGAAACTGTTTTCCGCGCCACAGTATCAGCGTTTTACCGCTTTTCGTCCGCTGCAACGTCGACAATCATGGCTGTTGCGCGCCGATCCTGCGCGCACTTTGTTTTTTATCTACACAACATGCGGCCCGGCGCCGCCGACGGAGTGATCAATGGGTTTTTTCTCGGAATTCAGGGAGTTTGCAGTCAAGGGCAATGTCGTTGATCTGGCCGTGGGCGTCATCATCGGCGGCGCGTTTGGCAAGATCGTGGACTCCGTGGTCAAGGACCTGATCATGCCCATCGTCGGCAAGGTCATCGGCGGCCTGGACTTCTCCAACTATTTCGTCGTGCTGGGCAGCGTGCCGGCTGATTTCAAGGGTGCACAGACCTACGAAGCCCTGACCAAGGCCGGCGTACCGCTGTTTGCCTACGGCAGTTTCCTGACCGTGCTGTTGAACTTCATCATCCTCGCCTTCATCATTTTCCTGATGATCAAGCAGATCAACCGACTCAAGCGCGCCGATGCACCAGCGCCGGCCCCCGCCGAAGCTCCGGTCACACCCGAAGACATCGTGTTGCTGCGCGAGATTCGCGACTCGCTGAAGCGCTGATTGGAATCACGTCTTGCCGCCAGGCATCACGCACAAACGCCCGGACGACCTGTAAGCGAAAGTTTCGCAGGCGCCGGGCGTTAGCTATTTGGCAAGACCAAGCCAGGGCCAAGGGCGAACTGCCCAGCGATCATCTGCTTATGGCGCGATACTGAAGCCCTGGCTTGTGGCACGCTGGCGACACCCTCCCCCACTTCTCATTCATGAATTCGCCCGACCTCGGACTCAACCCTCATCTGGAGGCTGCCCTCCAGCGCATTCGCACAGCCGCGGAACAGGCGTCCGAGCGCTGCGCTGAAGGCTTGGGGCTGGCGGCCCTGTCCGCCGGACAAGCCAAGCGCCGCGATCTGCTGCTCGCCACCCAATTCTTGTTTCGCAAGCAGCAGCCCTTGTTCAGCCAGCGCTTCACCCTGGAACTGCGGCAGCAATTGAACTCAGAGCAGGCTCCCAAGGCCGAGGTCAGCAGCGGAACCAAGAAAGACTGGACCGAGCTGTCCCTGCTGGATGACGACGCGGTCGATGCCATGGTGGTGGGCGACCGCATCGGCTTGGCCATTGGCCATCAGAGCGAATGGGAGCTTCGCGAGGTGGAGTCCTACGTGGCCAGCCTGCGCGCCGGAGACCGCAACCCGCTGCGGCCCGAGTTGGTCGCACGCGCGCTGCTCGCGGCCGTCCATGCAGTCTGCGAAGACACGGAAAGCCGCCAGATCTTGGTCGACGAGATGACCCGCTCCATGACGCTGGAAATGCGCGCCTGCTACGCCGATATTGCGGAGCTGTTCCGCAGCCGGGGCCTGCGGCCGCAGGATCTGCGCGTTCGCGGCAGCGAAGCCGCCGGCCACCACAGCACGCGCAACCAGGCTCTGGCTGGTCCTTCAACCCACGGCGAGCTCGACTCCGCTTCCGGGACACGCTCGCAGTTTGGTGGCGCCTATGCGTCCCACGCCGGAATGGGCAACAGCGGCTGGCAACCCCAGGGGCAAGCCACAGGCTCGCGCGGCCACGGCGGCGGTATGGGCGTGGTGGATGGCCAGCTGATGGACCTTCTGCGACGTCTGGCGCAAGCGCCAGCTCCGGCAGGTTCCGGTGCCATGAGCTCAGGCTTCAGCACCGCGATCGGCAGCGCAGGCATGGCCGGCGGATCTTCTGCTGGGAGCTCGGGCACAGGCTCCGACTGGAGTGAGGACTTCGGCAGCTCCGCCTGGCAAGGTGTGCAAGCCCCCAATCTGATTCACATCCATCGCGACGAATTGCGACAGGCGGCCACCGGTCGCCTGGACCATATGGTCATCGACGTGGTCAGCAGCCTCTTTGACCAGGTGCTGTCCGACCCCAAGGTGCCACCCCAGATGGCCCGACTGCTGGCGCGCCTGCAACTGCCAGTGCTGCGCGCGGCGCTGGGCGACCCCAGCTTTTTCTCCTCTCGGCGCCATCCTGTACGCCGCTTTGTCAACCGCATGGCTTCACTGGCCTGCGCTTTTGATGACTTCAGCGAAGCACCCGGCAGCGATTTTCTGGCCCATGTCCGAGATCTGGTGCAAGAGGTGGCAAGCGGCGACTTCGACCGCATGGATGTGTACGAGAGCAAGCTCGACACGCTGGAGCGATTCATCCAGGAGCAGGTCACCGGCAGCCTGAAAGCTCAAGGCGAAGTCAGCCAGGTCGGAAATTTGGCCGAGCTGCTGGACCGCAAGGAAGTCGATCTTCGCTTGCAGCAGCGCTACACCCAACAATTGCAGGCAGCCCTGGCTGCAGTGCCCATGCAGGAGTTCCTGCGCGACTTCTTGGCCCAGGTCTGGAGTCAGGCCATTGTCTTGGCTGCACGCGACCCTCGCGGAGCGCAAGAGCGCAGCCTTCGATTCCGCCAGTTTGGCCGAGACCTGGTGATGAGCGTGCAACCCAAAGGTGGCACCGCTCAGCGCCAGGCGTTTCTGGGTCAGCTGCCCACGCTGATGCGAACCCTGGGCGAGGGCCTGGACCTGATCGCTTGGCCAGAAGCTGCACGCAAGGAGTTTTTCGGCGCCTTGCTGCCCGCCCACGCGGAATCCCTCAAGGGTGCGCCAGCCAGTGCACTGGAAACCAATCTGCTGATCAAGCAGCTGGATGGCGTGTTTGGCTGCGCCCCGCCAGAAGAACAAGACCTGCCGGCCTCACAAGCACCGGTGACCGTCCCTCAGGACTTGGATATGGGCAGCCGCCTGAGCCCGCAGGAGGCCCAAAGCCTGGGCCTGGTCAGTGAAAGTGGCGTCGACTGGGACGGCAGCGTCGACATCGTGCTTGGCGAAGAAGCCGAAACACCGCTGCAAGCCGTGGACATCAGCATCGACGGACTGCCGGCCGCCACCGATGCCCCTGAACCCAGCCAAGGCGAGCTGCTGATCGACCATCTGCAGCTGGGCTTCGCCTACCAGATGCACACCGGCGACAGCTGGCACAAGGTGCGCCTGGCCCATATCAGCGCTGGCCGCAGCTTCTTTATCTTCACCCAAGGCGCCAAGCATCAGGAGACGGTCACGATGACCGCCCGCATGCTCAAACGCCTGTGCGAAGCCAAGCGCCTGCGGGCCTATGAACACGCCTACCTGATGGAGCGCGCCATTTCGCGCGCCCGCAAGCAGTTGGCAGCCATCGGCGCCAAGCCCTAGGCAACACCCACAATCAGGCGGCGCGCCATGCGAATGGCGGCCAACATGCTGGCCGGGTCGGCCCGGCCCGTGCCGGCCAGATCAAAGGCGGTGCCATGGTCAGGGCTGGTGCGAACGAAAGGCAGGCCCAGACTCACATTGACACCCTGCTCCACGCCCAGGTACTTGACCGGAATCAGGCCATGGTCATGGGTCATGGCCACCACCGCATCGAACTCGCCCGGGTGCCCGGCCGCATGGCGCGCCCGCATGAAGACGGTATCAGGAGCGAAGGGGCCGCTGACCTCCAGACCCTCCGCTCGCGCCTGCGCCACAGCGGGGGCGATATGAAGAATCTCTTCATCGCCAAACAAGCCCCCCTCGCCGGCATGTGGATTCAACCCCGCCACCGCGATGCGCGGCCGGCCAATACCCATGCGCTGCAGCGCCGACTGGGTGATGCGCACGGTCTCAAGCACGCGCTCCATGGTGATGCGTTCGATGGCCTGGCGCAGCGAGCAATGGATGGTCACCAGCACGGTCCGCAGTTCCTCATTGGCCAGCATCATGCGCACCGGCGGCAACGGCGCGCCTGGCGGCACTGATCGCGCCTGCAGCAGTTCGGTGTGACCGGGGAAGTCGACGCCCGCCGCGTGCAAAGCTTCCTTGTGGATGGGCGCAGTCACCAAACCCGTGGCCTGATCGGCCAGCAAGGCCCTCACCGAAGACTCGATGCACTGCGCCGCCGCTGCGCCTGCAAGGGCCGAGACCTGGCCGAGCGGCGCGCTCATCAAGCCGGCCGGCAAGCCCGGCGGCTGCCAGACTGGCAAAGCATGGGGTGGACGCTCGGCAAATTCATGCGGCCCATCCAGCAGCGCCAGAGGCCGCTGCAAGCCCATGAAGGCCAGAGCCCGGCGCAGTGCTGCGGCATCGCCGACCAGGCACAGATCGCTGAAACCCCGCGCATCAAGGTCAGCCACCCAGGCCGCCACCGCCACTTCTGGGCCAATGCCACACACATCGCCCATGCTGAGCAACAGCGGCTTCTCGCTTGGTGCTTTCATGCGGGATTGGGCATGTCGATGAACTGCTGGCTCAGCCCGAATTGCGACGCCAGGTGCCGGCCCAAAGCCTGCACCCCATAACGTTCCGTCGCATGGTGGCCTGCAGCCACAAAGGCCACGCCGGTTTCTGCGGCCAAGTGGGCCTGTGGCTCGGAAATTTCACCAGTCACAAAGACATCGGCCCCAGCCGCGATGGCGGCCTCGAAATAGCCCTGCGCCCCGCCGGTGCACCAGGCAATTCGGCGCAGCTCACGCCCGTCACCGGGCGCCAGAACCGGCGCGCGACCCAGGCCATGCTCGAGCTGCAATGCCAGTTCACGCAAGCTCAAAGGCCCAGCAGGCTGACCGATGAAGCCCAGCCCTTGCTCGCCAAAGCGGCCGTCCGCTCGCCAGCCGAGCACACGACCAAGTTGCGCATTGTTGCCATGCTCGGCATGGGCGTCGAGCGGCAGATGATAGGCCAGCAGGCTCACATCCGCTGCGAGCAAACGGGCCAGACGCTGCTTCATCCAGCCCGTGACGCGGCCGTCCTGGCTGCGCCAAAACAGGCCATGATGCACCAGGATGGCATCAGCGCCAGCGGCAATCGCCGCTTCGATCAGGGCCAAACTGGCCGTCACGCCGCAGACCAGGTGTCGAATCTCGGCCCGACCCTCGACCTGCAAACCGTTCGGCCCATAATCCTTGAAACGGTCGACATCGAGCTCCATATGCAGGTGTTGTTCAATGCTGTGTCTTGATGTCATCGGTGGGCCGCCCGGGTCAGAGGAGTTGTTTTCGTGCGCAGACTTTGGTTGATTTTCGCTCAGGCCACCACGGTGGTGCTGGCCCTGCTGTTTGTCGTCAGCACGCTGAAACCTCAGTGGCTGGCCGACAGCCGGCCGGGTGCTCATGGTGAGCCTGTCAGCAAGCTGCCACTGTTCAACACAGCACCCGCTCGCCCGCCCATAACGGCCGCGAGTGGCGCGAGCCCGGAAACTGCACGCAGTGGCTATGCACTGGCCGCCCGCCGCGCCGCGCCTGCGGTGGTCAGCATCACCGCCAGCAAGGCACCGAGCCGCGCCAATGACAACGCTGATCCCTGGTTCCGCTTTCACTTCGGCCAGCGCGGAGGCCGCGGCCAAGGCCAGCAGGCTGATCGTCCTCAAACCGGCCTGGGCTCGGGCGTGATCGTCTCGGCTGACGGTTATCTGTTGACCAACAACCATGTGATCGATGGCGCCTCGGACATCGAGGTCATGCTCAGCGATGGCCGTCAGGCCCGTGCCACCCTGGTCGGCAGCGACCCAGAAAGCGATGTGGCTGTGCTCAAGATCGCACTTGAGCACCTGCCCGTGATTCAGCTCGGCAATGCCGAAGACCTGCTGGTCGGCGATGTGGTGCTGGCCATCGGCAACCCCTTCAATGTTGGCCAGACCGTCACCTCAGGCATCGTCAGCGCCCTGGGCCGCAACCAGCTGGGCATCAACACCTTCGAGAATTTCATCCAAACCGATGCGGCCATCAACCCTGGCAACTCGGGCGGCGCTCTGGTCGACGCCGATGGCAATCTGGTTGGCATCAATACCGCCATCTTCTCGCGCAGCGGCGGCAGCCTGGGCATTGGTTTCGCCATTCCCGTCAGCACGGCGCGCCAGGTGATGGAGTCCTTGATCCGCGACGGTCAGGTCGCGCGGGGCTGGATTGGCGTGCAAACCCGAGAACTGACACCCGAGTTCGCCGAGGCCTTCAAGGTCACGGTCAAGCAAGGTGTGCTGATCAGCGGCGTGGTGGCTGAGGCTCCCGCGGCCAAGGCCGGGCTCAAACCCGGCGATGTGCTCACCCGCGTCGGCGACACAGCGGTGGCTTCCCCAGCCCAACTGCTCGCCGCCGTCTCGGCGCTCAAGCCCAGAACCGGCACCCAAGTCACCGTGCACCGCGCCGGTGAACAGCTGGACATCGCCATCACCGTGGCGCAACGCCCTAAGCCTCAGGCGGAGCGCGAGTAAGCCCACGCGGGGTGCGCACGGCTGCTGACGGCACAAAGCAGCCGAATACGAAAGGCAACCACAGAGGCACGGAGGCACAGAGAAATACAAAGCTGAATTGGTTTTAGCTCTGTGCCTCCGTGCCTCTGTGGTTGCATTTGAATTTCAGCAATGTGCCGATAGCGGGCGCCCCACTGCAGATACCCCCCATGAAAAATGGCGCCTGGACAAGGCGCCATTTTTTCTCGGAGCTTCAGCGACTCACTCGCTGCTGTCGGGCGCTTTGGAGTAGCGGATGAAATAGCCGGCCGCAAACAGGCCCAGCTCGTACAAGATGCACATCGGAATCGCCAAAGCCAGCTGCGACACCACATCTGGCGGTGTGATCACAGCCGCGATCACAAAGGCCAGAACGATGAAATACTGGCGGAAATCTCGCAGCTTCTGCACCGAAACCAGGCCCATTCGAGCCAACACCACCACCACCACGGGCACCTCGAAGGCGGCACCGAAGGCGATGAACATCGACATCACAAAGCTCAGGTAGGCCTCGATATCGGGCGAGGCCGTGATGCTCTTGGGTGCAAAGCTCTGAATGAACTTGAACACCTGGCCGAATACAAAGAAGTAGCAGAACGCCACACCGACCAGAAACAGCAGAGTGCTGGAGAACACCAAAGGCAGGACCAAACGCTTCTCGTGTGAATACAGCCCCGGCGCGACAAAGGCCCAGACCTGATAGAGCACCACGGGCAAGGCCACCAAGAACGAGGCCAGCAGCGTGATCTTCAGTGGCACCAGAAAGGGCGAGATCACATTGGTGGCAATCAAGGTCGTCCCTGCAGGCAGCTGCGCCACCAAAGGGGCAGCCAGCCAGTCATAGAGCGCCGCCGGGCCAGGATAAAAAGCCAGCACGCCAAAGACCAGCAGCACCGACAAGCTGGCACGCACCAGGCGGTCACGCAACTCGATCAAGTGGGAAACAAAGGGTTGCTCGGTGCCGGCGAGTTCATCCTCGGACTTGTTGGAATCGGTCATGGAAATCGGCGTGCGGGGCTGGGGCGGAAGCGTGCCACACGGGCGGCACCGGACTGGGCATGGCGGCGAACGCCTTGGCGCTGCTTGTACCACTGCGGCGTGGCGCCGCGCTTGACGCGCCAGTTCTTCTTGGGGTGGCTGTAGCTCGGAGCCTCCACCAGTTCCGAACCCATGCCGTCGCTGCGCCCGCTGACCTCGGCCCAGGTCTGATCAAAGGCCTGGGTGGCAGAGTGGATCTCCTGCTGGACTGTGTCTTGCACGCCTCGGGCTGCCGTTTCCATCTCCGTTTTCATCTTCTTGAGCTCTTCGAGCTCCATGGAACGGTTGACTTCGGCCTTCACGTCAGAGACATAGCGCTGCGCCTTGCCGAGCAAATGCCCGATGGTGCGCGCCACACGCGGAAGGCGCTCGGGGCCGATGACGATCAGGGCCACGCCGCCGATCAAGGCCAATTTGTCGAATCCGAAGTCGATCATGCGAAACGCGGGCGCTCAGCCGGGCGGCTCAAGAAAAAGGCGCTGAGGCTCAAGACTTGGTCTTGGCTTCGACGTCGACGGTGTTGGCGTCTTGAGCCTTGGCACTGTTGCTGACTTGCTGCGCCGGCGTCGTTGCGTCGCTGCTCGCGCCGTCCTTCATGCCGTCCTTGAAACCCTTGACAGCCGAACCCAAATCCGAGCCAACGTTCTTCAGCTTCTTGGTGCCGAAAACCACGATGACAATCACCAGCACGATCACCCAGTGCCAGATACTGAAAGAACCCATTATTTCTCTCCTGCGATGGAAGCAGCCATTCTAGTTGGCGTGCATGACAGTTCTGCGAGCACGGCTTTGCCTTGGTTCAACCCTTGGCCCAGGGACGCGGCCCACCCATGACATGCATGTGCAGGTGATAGACCTCTTGGCCGCCATCGGGGCCGGTGTTGATGACAGTTCTGAAGCCATTTGTGACACCCAGCTCGCGCATCAGGCGCGACGCCAAAACTGTCATACGACCAAGTACAGCTTCATGGGCCATGTCCGCTTGCGCTAAAGATGGCAGATGCACCTTGGGAATCAGGAGGATGTGGACGGGCGCCCAGGGATTGATGTCATGAAAGGCAAGAATCTCATCGTCTTCGTAGACCTTTCGGCAAGGAATCTGGCCGGCGACGATCTTGCAGAACAGGCAATTGGGGTCGTGTGACATGGGAGTAAGCAGGTTCAAAGCGGCAGGAGAGCGAAGATTCAGGCGATGGATCGGCCAGCGTTCATCGCCAGCCAACCCCGTACGACGCGGTACAAGAACCAGATCGACACCAAGGCCCAGGCGATCCAGCCCGGCACCACCAGCAACAACCACAAGGGCGAGGTCAGCAGATAGAAGAAGCCAGCCCAGGCCACCGAGCGCAGGCGCCAGCTGAAATGACTGGCTTGCCAGCTGCCGGCTGCATCGTCGCGCTTGATCAGGTCGATGGCCACGGCCACCAGCAAGAGCAACACGCTGGCCTGCACACCGGGCAAGACAGCCCCGATCGCCACCACGGTGTGCAAGAGGTAGCTGATCAAGCCCACGGTGCGCAGGCTCTGCTCCCGCTGAGGATCGAGCAGCACGGTGGAATGGTTCTGTGCGTCCTCAGTCATTGGGCTCCTCCTCGGCCTTAGTTTTCTGACCACGTGCCGCAAACTCTTGCAGACCGGACAAACCTTCGCGGCGCGCCAGCTCATTCAGCACATCGGCCGGCTTCAGACCGAAAGCAGAAAGCGCAATGATGGAGTGGAACCAGAGATCAGCGACCTCATAGACCACCTTCTGCGGGTCGCCATCCTTGGCGGCCATGACGGTTTCGGTGGCCTCCTCGCCGACCTTCTTCAAGATCGCGTCCAGGCCCTTGTCAAAGAGCTTGGCCACATAGCTGGTGGCCGGGTCGCCGCCGTTGGCGGGCTTGCGCGACTCGATCACGGCGGCCAGTTTGGCCAGGGTGTCATTGCCTTGCATGGAGGAGCTCATTTGTAAATCCGCTCCGGGTCCTTGAGCACAGCGTCCGCCGCCACCCAGGCTCCGTTGTCAAAACGTTGGAAGAAACAGCTGTGGCGTCCGGTGTGACAAGCGATGCCGGGCTCGTGCCCGTTCTGCGTGATCTTGAGCAGCAGCACATCGTTGTCACAGTCCAGTCGCATCTCATGCACTGTCTGGGTGTGGCCGGATTCTTCGCCCTTGTGCCAGAACTTCTGGCGCGAACGGCTCCAGTACACCGCCTCGCCCTGGGCGGCCGTGCGGCGCAAGGCCTCGCGGTTCATCCAGGCGAACATCAGCACATCGCCGCTGTCGCGCTCCTGCGCGATCACGGGCAGCAGCCCGTCGGCATCCCATTTGATTTGATCCAGCCAATCGTCACTCATGCGCATCAGTGTAGTGGCGGGCCGGCTCAGACCTGGTGCGTGGGGCCGGTGTGCGAACGCTCGGCGGCAAACCAGTCCAGCACCGGAATCGTGCCCGGCAGCACCGGCCGCACCTCGACCGGCAGCGCCTGCCAGGCCATGGTCTGCTGCTCGCGCATCTGGAACTCGCCCTGCCAGTCGAAGACCTTGCAAAAATGCAGGCGCACGCGGGCATGGGGGTAGTCCATCACCAGCTCTTGCCAAGGATGAGCAGCACCGATGGTGATGCCCAATTCTTCTTGCAACTCGCGGCGCAGGGCTTGCTCCACCGTCTCGCCAGCCTCCAGCTTGCCGCCCGGGAATTCCCAGTAGCCGGCGTAGACCTTGCCCTCGGGGCGCGAGGTCAGCAGAAAGCGCCCTTCCCGACCCTGCGCATCGCGCTCGACCAACACGCCCACGGCCACCTCGACCGGCACGCGGTCGGTGGGCGCCATTCCGGTCAAGGACTCAGACATGATCGAGACCCTCCGGCGCCTGGCCCGCAATCACGGCCGGCGCCTCCTGCACCGGCGCGCCGCGCCCGGCCAGATCGCGCGCAAACTGCGCCGCCACCCGGCCCGAGCGCGAGCCGCGCTCCAGCGCCCAGACCAGGGCCGGCTGGCGCGTCGCGGCGATCTGTGCCTCGTCCAAGCCGTAGTAACGCAACCATTGCGCGGCAATCGCCAGGTACTCGTCCTGGCTGAAGGGGTAGAAGCTCAGCCACAGGCCGAAGCGCTCGGACAGGGAAATCTTTTCCTCCACCGCTTCGCCCGGGTGCACCTCGCCATCTTCGGTGTGGCGGTAACCCAGGTTGTCGCGCATCTGCTCGGGCAGCAGGTGGCGACGGTTGCTGGTGGCGTAGATCAGCACGTTGTCGCTGGCCGCGGCGATGGAGCCGTCCAGCATGGACTTGAGCGCCTTGTAGCCCAGCTCGCCCTCGTCGAAACTGAGGTCGTCGCAGAAGATCACAAAGCGCTCGGGCCGCTCGGCCACCAGATCGACCAAATCTGGCAGATCGACAAGGTCGTACTTGTCCACCTCGATCAGGCGCAAGCCCTGCGGCGCGTACTCGTTGAGCACGGCCTTGATCAGCGAACTCTTACCTGTGCCGCGCGCGCCGGTCAGCAGCACATTGTTGGCCGGGCGGCCCTGCACAAACTGTTCGGTGTTCTGACGCAGGCGAGCTTTTTGCGGCTCGACCTCCAGCAAATCATCGAGCCGGATGCTGGCCGCATGGCGAACCGCTTCCAGCACCGGCGTGCCGCGCCGGCGGCGATAGCGGAAAGCGGCGCCAGCCTGCCAGTCGGGGGCGGCCAGGGCCTGGGGCAGCACGGCCTCCAATCGCCCCAGCAGCGCCTCGGCGCGGCTGAGCAAGCTATTCACAGGGCTGGCGGGAGAAAGCGAATCGAGCAGTGACATTCGGGCAGTTTAAAGGCGCGTCGCGACCGCCCATCGGGCAAGCGACTCAGCGTGCCAGCATGCGCAGGGCCGCTTCCATCTGCTCGATCGGGCTGCGCTTGAAGCCCGAGCGGGCATAGCGCTGCAGGCGGCCGATGATGAAGCTGACCAGCACCGAGGCCTGGGCATTGGCCTCCACCGTGGGCGTGCTGCTGCCGTTGGCCTCAGCGGCGGCGCGCAAGACCTGGCGCAGCGAACTCTCGATGCGGTCAAAAAACTGGTTCATGCGCGCGACCAGCCGTTCGTTCTCGTAGACCAGGGCATCGCCCACCATCACGCGGGTCATGCCGGGGTTGCGCTCGCCGAACTGCAAGAGAACGGCGACGATCTTCTGCGCCTGGGCAGTGCCCGAACCTTCGCGCTCGATGATCTGGTTGACCAGCGAGAAGACGCTGCCCTCGATGAACTCGATCAGGCCTTCGAACATCTGCGCCTTGCTGGCGAAATGGCGGTACAGCGCCGCTTCGCTGACCTCAAGCTTGGCCGCCAGGGCCGCCGTGGTGACTCGGTCGGCACCAGGCTGCTCCAGCATGCCGGCCAGGGTCTGCAGGATTTGCACGCGGCGCTCACCCGGGCGCGGGCGTTTGCGGGTCGGTGGCGTGTTGCTGGCAGCTTCAGATGGCGCTAGCGATGGCGCCTCGACGGGCACGGCAGTGGATTCGGGCACGGAGGCTGACATCGGTCGGGCGGTTGAAAAGTGGCCAGCCACGCGGGCCGGAAACGCGACTCAGCGGACGAGCTCAGGCCCACTGCGCGGCCGATTCTGGCACAGCACCACCGTGCTCCCGATGTCAGCTCGAACGATCAGTCGCGCAGCCATCCCAGGCGCCGCGCTTCATAGATGGCCTCAACCTTGGAACGCACATGGAGCTTGCGATACACCCGCTTCACATAGGTCATCACCGTGTGGGGCGAAACCTGCATGAACTTGGCAATTTCGTCAAAGGTGAAACCCTTGGCGGCCAAATGCAGCACTCGGGACTCCTGCTCAGACAGAGCGACTGCATCCTCATCAGCCGCCAAGACCTGCGTGCCAGATGCCGCGCCCACAGCGGCGCTCTGAGGAAGTGCTGGCGCCAGGCGCAGCAGCAAACGGCGGGCAATCACCGGGCTGATCGGGCTGCCGCCGGCGCGCAAGCTGCGCAATTGCTCGGGCAAGTCCAGGGCCAGACTGTCCTTGAGCAAATAGCCAGTGGCACCAGCCTCGATGCTGGAGAGCACATGTTGCTCATCACCAAACACTGAAATGACCATCACCTCGCATTGCGGTCGTGTCTGAGCGGCGTGGCGGATCAGCTCGATGCCGCTGCCGCCTGGCAGGTCCAGGTCGACCAGCAGCACATCGGGGTGCAGGCGGTCAAAGAGCTGACGGCCTTGCGCCAGATCAGTGGCCATGCCAAGCAATTGGATGTCCGTCACCGAGGCCAGTGAACGGCTGAAGGCGTCGCGGAAACTGAGTTGGTCTTCGACGATCAGGACAGAGAAAGCGGACATGAAGGCCCCGAGTTGCAGCGGCCGATTCTGCACGGCCGCCGCGGCGCCGGCAAACTCTAATCCGGCTCGTGGCCTACTTTGGCCCAAACACCACGCTCCG
>Ga0075160_10001271_pt1 | contig 15467 bp, 13 predicted proteins | sample JI91814C2DNA_FD_70969 | JGI IMG/M metagenome (GOLD analysis project Ga0075160, IMG submission 70969) | Wastewater effluent complex algal communities from Wisconsin, to seasonally profile nutrient transformation and Carbon sequestration -... | ecosystem: Engineered > WWTP > Effluent > Algae... | reverse complement strand
GGGCTCTCCGTCCTGCGCGACCAAGGGCACCAGGCGCTTACGATCGAGCGCGTGTGCGGCCTGCTCCATAAGACCAAGGGCTCTTTCTACCACCACTTTGCCTCGCTCGACGCGTATCACGAAGCGGTGCTGGCGCAGTGGGAAGCCGACTTGACCGAGCAGCCGATCGCCATTGCTTCGCGCGAAAGCGGTGCGCACAAGAAGGCCAAGAGGCTCGATGATGTAGTCGCGAAGCTCGACCATCGCGTCGATCGGGCGGTGCGGGCGTGGGCGCTTTACGACGAGCGGGCCCGGGCTGCCATGCGTCGGGTCGATCAGCGCCGCATGGGGTACCTGGCCGAGCTGTATCGAGGCGGCGGGAGCCCAATGCCGGCTCTCCTGGCCGAGCTCGAATACACAGCCTTCGTGGGCGGGCAGCACCTTGACTGCTTCGAGCGGCCCGAGGTTGCGGCGCGACTGAATCAGGCACTGCGTGCCGCCCTCACAGCTTGGGACGGCACGCTGCCAGGTACAAAGCGCAAGCGCGGGCGCTGATCTGGGGAACGGCGGCGAGGGCGTACCTACAGGAGCGATCGCATGTAGCGAGCTTCGTGGAAGTCGGCTGACGACCGGGTGGGGGCTGCGGTAATTCAGAACACGATCGACCAGACGCGCTTCAGGGCCGTGGCCGCGTCGGTGGTGCCGCCCAGCAGGTAGAGTTGCGCGCTCGAGGAGATGAGCGAGCCGTAGGCGGCGATGGTCTCTGCCTGGGTGGTATCCAGACGCAGCGCCGGATCGCTGTTGAGCGTGCCGAACGACGGGACGTTGCCATAGCCGTTGGAGGCTGCGGAACGCTCGAAAGGGCCCGCGATGGCTGGCCGGGCTGGCCGCGCGGGGCCTTCGCTTAACGGTTCGGGACCCAGTGAAACCAGTCGGTGACGACCTGGGCGACGTTCTGGGCCTTCACCGCGGCCAGGTGGCTGGCCATGACCTTTTTCCCGGTACCGGGCACCCTGGGGGCGATGAGGTCGTCGACCCCGATCTCGGAATAGGTGAAAAGGGAATAGCACCAGGCGTAAATCACAATGCTCCCGGCCTTGAGCTCTTTCAGGGTCTCGTCTTTCAACCACTTGGACTGGTCCCGCGGGTGACCAGAGGTATCAAGGACCTTGATTTTGATCTCCGGCAGGTACTCCGCTACCTCTTTGGCTCGTTGCTTGTCCTGGACAAAGTGAGTTGAATCAAATACTTGACATTCACCCTCACGATATGGGTTCAGATAGTCGCCATGGCGGCCGGTGAATACGGTGAATTTTCGCTTGCCTTCACTATCATACAATAGCCGCGCTACCGGCAGCCAGGAGTTGTCGCCGGTTACGCTAATAGATACGTAGAGGTTGCCGATCTTCACCCAAGGACAATCTTCGGATTCAATCTGTGATTTCTTCTTGAGCGCAGAACTAAGGTCTTTGGGCAATTGCTTGCTATTTGAAGGAATTATGCTTTTTGCGGCTTTGACTTGGGGCATCAGATGACTTCTCCGGCTTGAGTTTCGCTATCGGGGGGGCCGGGGGGCCTGTCGCCGAGGCGCGCCCGGCTGGGAGTCCACGAGCTCAGCGGCGCCTAGTCGTACGAGTCGCGAGAGTTGCAGCCAAGCTCCGTGCAGATCGGCTTCTCATGAAGCGTGACATTCTCGTTTTCGATCGCGAGCTGAGCCGCCTTGTCGATAGGCTTCTTGAGCTGCTGAGCCAGCGCCGCGATCTTCTTGGATTGCTTCGCGCCCTCCCGCTGGTTGGCCAGATTGAAGTACTTCTCGAACCGCTTCGCGTTGACCAGGCTCTGCTTCGCGTGGCCGAGCTCGTGCATCAGGCTAACGCCGAGCGGGATTGGCTGACCACCGATTTTCATGATGCTTTTGCTGTTTAGCACGGCAACGCCGCCGGTAAAATCAGCGGCATTCTCGACATCGGCCAAGATGTGAGGGGGGATATACATCGAGTCAAAACCCTCTTCGATGATCAAAATCCCAATTTTTTTAGGAGCTTTGGTCAGGGCATCAATAATCCCCTTAGCCGTTGCGCTCGCCTTGACTTCCTTCAAACATTTGTCATAGGTGGCCTGGGCTGTCCGTATCGGTGGAGCAAGTCCAGCAGTTTCGGCTTGTTGAACGCTAACAAGAAACAATGCCATGGTTGTCTCCTATGGAAATGCTCAGAATTACTGAGCTGTCTCAATGTGCCGAACGATCGCGACGCACGCTAGTGACGACTGCCGCGAAATGAAGGCGTGATTCATATTTAACACAGATGGACGGGATGGATTTCAATTCTTTGCTGGCTCCGATAAACTCAATAATGAAATGGGTTTAGGCTCGCGGTTGGGTCTTTACCCTTCCGCGCGGAGAGCCATCGCGTTGTCACTTCCGCCGCAGGGGGAATGTGATATGTTTCCCCGCATGTACCGCTTCGCATCTTGTGCCATTCGCATCGGCCTGGGGCTTTTTGCTCTGCCGACCGGCGTCGCTCTCCTGGAGAGCCCACCGGCAGCGGCTTGCAGCTGCGACGCGCGCCGGCAGGTGCGCCTGCTCAAGCAAGGCGATCAGCCGCTGCCGCGCAACCCGCAGCTCCGCGTCCGAATGGGCCGCGATGGCGTCGCGGTTCCCTGGAGCGAGCCGGGACAGACTCTGCCGCGCCCCACAGAGCTCCGCCTGGCGCTTGTCGACAAGCAGTCTGGTGGGGAGGTGGCGGTCGCAGAGCGCCGGGTGGACGCGGGCTGGGGCCTCATGGCGCTCCTGTCTCCCAAGGCTCCGCTGCGGCCGAACGCGCAGTATGAGGTCGTGGTTGCTCAGGACAAGCAGCGGGCAAAGCTGGGCGAGTTCCGGACCAGCGCGGTCGAGGATCCCAGTCCACCGGCGTTCCCTGGCGTGGAGAGCAGCCACTACACGCCGCCGGAGGTGCCGCCCCCGATGAGCGGGCTCTGTAACAGCGGCCGGGAACACGTCGAGCTCAAGCTGGCGCCGCCGCGCGATGACCAGGCGAGCAGCGTGCTGTACCTGGTGTGGCTGAGCGATGATCGGTCCCGGATCGACTTTACCGCCCCGCCGCGCCATGCCCAGCTCTTGGGTCCTGGCGAGCGCACCCTGCAGATTGGCAGCAGCTCCAAGTGCAACGCCGAGGGGCTCTCGTGGGCCGCGCGCCCCGGCCAGACCGAGCTGCGCGTGGGTCTGGTTGCGTATGACGAAGCTGGCAATGCCAGCCAGCCGACGGAGCGAGTCATCCAGCTGGGGGCCGTGGGGAAGCCGTAGCAGGGCTCACGCGGGGCCTTCCCGCGTCCGCTCGCGTCCGCGCTGGCTGCGATTCAGGGGGGAGAGTCCACCGGTCGCTGCTTTTCCAGCTCGGCCAGCGCTGCCACCAGCTCGGCCGGCTCCGGCGTCCGCTGTCCAGGGTCCTTCATCACCGCGTAGACCGTCCGGGCGGCCTCGTGCACATCGGTAAACGGGCGCATGTCGATCTGTACCTTGGTGAGAAACGCCATCCGCGTATAGATGCTGCGAATCGCCGCGATCCAAAAGGGAGCGTCGACCAGCACGAGGGCGAAGAGCCGGACCGCCGACCCATGGGTACGCACAACCTCGTGAATGACCCGCTGGCCGGCATCATCCAATCCGGGCGTGCTCGGGCCAGGGCTGAATCGGTTGAGCTGGAGCACCGCAATGCCCCTGGGATGGCGCCGCTTCAGCAGGGCCAGGGCTCGCAGATGGACCTCCAGGTCGGATCCGGTGAGCCGGGCCCAGCGCACGATCAGGCACACATTCTCATAGATCCCGATGACTTGGTTCGGATCCCGGTGCAGGACGTCGAGCTTCATCGCGAGGAAGGCCTTTTCGCAGTGTAGCCGCTCGGTTCCCAGATGAAAATTTTTCTGTTATCTTGATTGTGGATTTTCCTTATAAACCCCCTTCCAGGCTCGGCCTTCTCTGCTCTCAGCGACGGGTCTACCGAAGGACCTCCATGCGCGACCCCCGACCGTGGACAAGGCACGCCGTTATTATCGCCTGGTTCCTGCTCCTGCTCGCCGCGCCGGCGGCCGCCGGCCCGCACTCCCCCGACGACGGCTGCCTGAACGACGGCATCTGCCTCGGTCACTACAACCAGGCGGTGAAGCTGTTTGAAGGCGGGCGGTTCGAGCTCGCGCTGTCCGAGTTTCAGGCTGCCTACCACCGGCGGCAGATGCCCTGGCTGCTGATCAACATCGGCCGCACCCTGCACCGCCTTGGCCGCCCGCGCGAGGCGCTCGAGTATTACGATCGCCACCGTCAGGCCGAGGCGAAGCCGGACGCCGAGACGCTCGACCGGCTGGAGAAGTACACCGCCCAGGCGCGCGCCCTCGCCGAGACCGGCCCGACCGGTCCGCCGCCGGCCGATCCCGCGACCGATCCCGCGCCGGCGCCCGACCCGGCGGCGACCGCGCCGGCACCCGCGGGTCCCGCCGCGGCAGTGGCTCCCGCCGCCGCGCCGGTCGCGGCCGCAACCCCGGCGGCGGCGCCGCCGAAGCTAGAGCACAAGCCCCTGTACAAGAAGTGGTGGTTCTGGACTGCGATCGGCGGCGGCGTCGCGGCCGTCGCGATCATCGGCATCGCGGTCGGCGTGACCGCAAACAGCAGCCCTGGTCTGCCGAGCGGCGTCACGACCATCATGTTCAAACTCTAGCCGGCGACCGAGGAACGAAGATGCAGTCACCTACGCTGCTCCAGCTTGCGATCGCGACCCTCCTTGTCCCTGTTGGCCTGGCTCCAGGCTGCGGCTCCGGCGACAGCAGTGTACTTGTGACCTTGAGCAGCCTGCCGGCGCGCGCCAAGCTCCTCTCGGTCGGCGCCACGCTCGACGGGCGGCCGCTCACCGGCACCTCGACCCAGGCGCTGCCGCTGGCGCTGCCGCTCGACCAGAACCAGCTCGGCATCACGGTGCCGACGGCCGGCCACGTGGCTCTTGATCTGCAGGCCCTGGACAGCGACCAGTGCCTGCAGGGCCGCGCCAGCCCCGAGCTCGATGTCCAAAAGGGGCTCACCAGCCTCGATGCAGCGCTGGCCGCCCAGAGCCCGCGCAAGTGCGGCAGCCTGGCACCGTGCGCCCTCGGCGCCGCCTGCACGCCGCCGAGCGGCGCGACCAGCAGCACGATAAGGAGCATCTGGCCGATCTCGCCCACCGACATCTGGGCCGTCGGCGCCGCCGCCACCATCCTCCATTACGATGGCAAGAGCTGGACCGCCACCCCGCCGGCCAGCGTTCCCGTGAGCAGCACGACCCAGCTAAACGGAGTCTGGGCCAGCGCCAGCAATGATGTGTGGGCGGTCGGCAGCGCCGGCAAGATCCTCCACTACGACGGGACCAAGTGGGCGCTGTCGAGCAGCGGCGCCACGCGCGATCTGCAGGGTGTGTCGGGCGCCAGCGGCCAGAGTGTCTGGACCGTCGGCCTGGCTTCCTCATCGACCACTCCCGGCGAGTTCTGGCGCTGGGACGGCAACACCTGGACCTCGATCACTCCGGTCGGGAACGGCAGTCTCTATGCGGTCTTCGCCCTGAACCCGAGCTTCATCATCGGCGCCGGCGGCAGCAACACCAGCGGACTTTTGTGGACCTATGACGGGGTCGGCAAGTTCAACGACTACTCGGCGTACTCCATCGTCGAGGTGTACGGCCTCTGGGCAGCCAGTCCGGCGCGCATCATCGCCGTCGGAGCGGTCGGCGAGATCCTGCGCTTTGACGGCACGACCTGGAAGCTGAGCTCGAACAACATCACAAGTGACCTGCGCGGCGTCACCAGCGACGGCACCACGACCTACATCTTCGGCCAGAGCGGCTTTGCCGTGCGCAGCACCGATCCGACTCTCACCAGCCTGACCAACATCACCAATGTTCCGCCTTCCAACCTCTGGTCGGTACAGCTCGCGAGCAACGGCCTGAGCTGGTTTGGGGGCGACAACGGATACCTCGGATACCTCGACTCCCGCCCTTAGGCCCCCGCCGGAGCGCCAGCAGCGCGCGGCGGTGGTCGCTACGGTAGATAGCGCAGGACGGTCGCCTTGTCGCCCACCGCCCAGACGTCTTTTGCGCTGCTTCCCCAAACGCCGCGGAGGCTTACATTCGGCGCTGCTGTGAAGCGCATCCATGCGGTGCCGCCATTCCAGTGCAGGATCGTAGTGCCACCAACCGCCCAGACATCGCTGGCTGAGCTTCCCCAGAGACCGCTTATGGATGTCGAATTGTCGACAGTGACGGAGCTCCAGCTGCTGCCATTCCAATGGACACACGCACCGCTTGAACCCATGGCCCAGATATCATCTGCTCCGCTGCCCCAAACAGCGGTCAGACTGGCCATCGTGGTCGATGTGACCGCTCTCCATGGCCCTCCCGTCCAGTGCAAAGCTACCCCAGAGGCGCCTACCGCCCAGACATTATCGGAACCAGCTCCCCAGACCGCTGATAGATAGCCACTTACTGTGCTGGCCGTCCACGTTTTGCCGTCGTAATGACTGACTACGTTGTCGCCCACTGCCCAGACGTCCGAAGCGGACCTTGCCCAGACCGCAGTCAAGCTATTCGTAGTCCCGGAAGGAGAGGGGGTCCAGGTAGCTCCGTCCCAGTGAACGATGGTGCCCCCATCCCCGACTGCCCACACATCATTCGGACTGGTGGCCCAGATGCCCTGAAAGGATGCCCGACCAACCGGTGAAGAGATCCAGCCGTTACCCGTCCAGCGCAAGATGGCTCCTTTTGAGGTAGCCCAAAGATCCGCAGGGCCGCCACCGGAGACGCCAGTCAAGTCCTGGACAATTCCAAACGGGGCTGTGCTCCACGCCTTGCCATCCCAGTGGAGGATGGTGCCGGCTTGTCCGACGGCCCAGACGTCATCCGGATTTCCTCCCCATATACCATATAGATTGTTGGTAACACCGCTCGGTACCCGAGCCAACGTCGTGCCGGTTCCATGCAGGATGATGCCCGAATCACCAACCACCCATTTCTCATCACTGGAAAATCCCCAGATACTTCGGAGAGAGGAGGTTGTAGACGACTGGACCGCGCTCCATGTGTCACCAATGTACCTCCCGATTTGGCCCTGCGAGCCAACACTCCAGACATTACTCAGATTGCTACCCCAGATCCCGTACACAACAAAGGAGTTGAAAGAGCTTACTGTTTCCCAGCTGGTTCCAGTGCGGTGCAAGAAGGGTCCGTAGAAATTGCCAATCCAGATGTCCCTGGAGGAGCTACCCCAAAGGGCAGAGAACTTGTCGGTTCCAACGGGAGGATGATTCCAAGTACTGCCATCCCAGTTCAGGACGGTTCCCTTGTCGCCTGCGATCCAAACATCGCCCGGTCCGCTACCCCAGATGCTGTATAAGTCAGCAGAGCTGTTCGCGTTCACGGCAGACCAGGACGTTCCATCCCAATGCAAGACAGTGCCCTTTCTTCCCGCCGCCCACACATCATTGGGTCCGCTACCCCAAACGCTGGCCAGGTCGTTGCTTGTCACTGCGCTCATGCCGTTCCACACCGCACCGTCCCAGTGCAGGATGATACCCTGAGCCCCGACGACCCATACATCACTCCGCCTACTTCCCCATACTGCGTAAAAGTCGTTCTTGGGTGGGAGCGGATTTAGCCAGCACCACTGGGTGCTATCACAGGCTGCGTCGGCAAAGTGAATGGTCGCCGTGAGCGGTTTGGCCAGCGGGAGTACGCAAGGGGCTGTGCCGTTACACGGGCGATCCCAGATGCCCGCGGCAATGCGGACGCCGGCAATCGCTGACAGGGTGACCGATGTATTGATGGGAAAATCAGCCTGACAGTCTGCAAAGTCGCCATCGTGGCACGAGATTCCCGGCGGCTGCGATGTTACGCTGCCGCTGCCGCTGGCGATGTGAACGGACAGTGTGCACAGCGGCGGCACCAGCTGCGACAGGGACAGCGACTGTTCTGCAAAGTGGCGCAGCCCGGTGGGCACAGCAGTGGTGAGACTTCCGGTCGCAAACCGACATCCGGCGGCATCTGTCGCGGTCAGATCGAGCTGGACCAGTCCGTCGCTGTCGTCAGGCAGGCGGATGACGAACTTCGTCTTTCCCTGTGCCACGATGACCTCGCCGTTCGGGCTCCCATCGACGGTCGTTAGTACGTGCAACCGGTCGGCCCCGGCTGGCCATTCACCAATATCGATAATGAGATCGGGAGGCGCGCCGCAGCTCAGCAGGCTGGAGGCGCAGCAGAGGGCGAGGAATGCCAGGCCCGCCAGCCGTCGTCCACGAGAGAATTTCTTCGTATACATCGAGCTCTCCAAAGTCACTTCCTGAGTGCCTGCAAGATGGGCAAGTTCGAAATGTCGGGTTCGCGTGCGTAGACACCAAGCCCTGCACCGATAGCTGCGCCCACTGCGGCAGCGCCCACGGCCGTCCAGAACCACCACTTCTTATGCACCATCGACTGTGAGCGAGGTCTGGGTGCAGGGTTTGGCTGCCCCCGGGTAAGCACATCGCGCGTCACCGCAGCCTGTTTGACGGCCAGCTCCCTCTGCGCTTGCTGATGGTAAGCTGATACCCGGTCGCGAAGTTCCTGACCGGCGTCGAGCCCTTTGACTTCGAGGAATGTCCTGTAGGTGGCAATGGCCTCCGCCACTCGACCCAGTTTCTGCTGGGTCCGTCCGATATTGATGAGCAGCCACGGCGCCGCCCGCTGCGCATAGGCACCTTGATACGAAAGGAGTGCATCCTCGAACTTGCGGGCCCGCGAGGACTCCAAGGCGCTCTCGACCAGCTTCCGGCACCGTGAGTCATTCATGCAAGCATCGTTGGCTGGCGCAGCGATAGGCGCAGCCTGCTTCTGGCGCGACTCAGGGAGCGTACTGGTCGCTCCGCCTGTTGCGACCTCTTGCCCCTGCGAAGAGCTGAGGCATATGATCAAGGTAGAGGCAACCAGGAGGATCTGCTTAGTCTTCAAGTGGTAGCACATGGGTTGACTTTGATGGAGGGTCGGTTAGAAGCGCCCGCCGACTACTGCCGCCGGAGGCAAGGTGGCGCCGTCGTGACTTGGGAATCTTCAGTGCGTCATCTGTTGATTCGGGCGCCGCCAGGGGTTCCATGGTCTCCCTCTTGGACCCATTGGGGCCATCAATCACCTCGGCGCCTGGTGGCTCACTATCGATCGCCAGGGTTACGCGCTTTGGCAAAGACGGAGGGCCGGCGGTCCGGCTCTTGTTGGCGGCTGTCTCGGTCGAGGTCGCAGCCGCGCGCTCGCGCTTCCATCCGATCGCTGCATTGGTGGCCAGCCCTGCGAGCAGCAAGGCCAACCCCAGCCAGAGGCCAAGCCATCGCCGCGGAAGAGACTCCATTCGCCGTTGCGATGCTGCGAGCCCGAGAGTCGAAGGCACGTTGGACTGTAGGTCCGAGTCTTCATTGCGCTCGGCTTGAGATTCACCAGTCGATTTCCTCCGCAAGGGCGGCGGAGCCAAGCTAATCGCAGATTGTAGCTCTTCAGAGAGAAGCTGCATCGACGGCCGCTGTTCGCGGTCTTTGCTCAGCAAGCGATGTACAAGCTCGTCGATAGCGGCGGGTATTGAAGGAGCAGACTCGCGCACCCGCGCCGGCTCACTATAAAGGTGCATGGCCAGGATCTGTCCAATACCTTCAGCGACGAACGGCGGCCTCCCGGTCAGCAGCTGGTAGAGCACGCAACCCAAGGAGTACACATCGCTGCGCGCGTCCACCTTGCCGGCGCCAGCACATTGCTCAGGCGACATATACAGGGGCGTTCCCATCACTGCATCGGTCCTTGTCTTTATGATCGAGCTCCCCTCCAGGGCCAGCTTGGCGATACCGAAATCCAGCAGCTTGGTACGCTCCCCGATCGGCATGTGAGGGTCTGGGACCATCATCACGTTGTCCGGCTTGAGGTCGCGATGGACAATTTTTTTGGCGTGCGCGGCGGCAAGGGAGTCCGCCAGCTGCCAGGCGATCTGCAGCGCCTCAGCAAGAGGAAAGGGGGTCGCAGTTTGCCGGATACGCTTGGCCAGCGACTCGCCTTTGAGAAACTCCATGACAAGGTAGGCGGCACCGCTGGGAAGCTGACCATAGTCGGAGATCTGGACGATGCCTGGATGCTCGACCAGGTTGACTGCTCGCGCCTCATTAAAGAAGCGAGCTGTAAACTCGGGGTGATGGGTAAACTGCGGATGGAGGACCTTGATCGCGACTCGCCGGCCGATATTCTGGTGAACGGCTTCGAAGACCGCACCCATGCCGCCTGCGCCGAGCTGCCGGAGCACGCGATAGGGGCCGATATTCTCCGTCAAGACTCCTTGCTGCGTAGGTCCAACCACTAGCCCTTGCCTCTCGATGCAGGGAGGCAAGCAGCAATCATGCCACTGGGCTACAGAGTAAAGTCGAGCCTGAAGACTTCTAATCCCAATGACATTCCAAGGCCGCTATCGAAGGGCTTTCGCGACTTCTAAATCAGACTTTACAACTGCACTATTGGGGGTGGCCCGAGCAAAAGGACCGAGCAAAAGGACCGAGCCCTTCTGAGAGGCGCGGTCGGTGTTCACGGGGCCGATTCCCTCACTTGGCAGTCCGATCCGGGCTGTTCGTGACCGGCTGGGTCCCGCTGGTGGGAAGAGTGTTTCGGCTCTTCGCCATGCTGGGCAGCGGAAGCTGGGCTAGCGCTTCGGAGCGCGAGCGCAGCCACAGCACCTTCGCTTCAAGACATCGCACATAGGACTCCTCATCGTCGGCAATCCTGGCATGCGGCTGGGTATCGTACAGGGCGACGATGGCATTCGCCGATGCCGAGGCGGCGGCGGTAGCGCGGGCCACGGCGAAGGCCGATGACGCGGCGAAGGTTCCGCCAACCGTTGCCAATAGGACGCCGGCCCCCTTCCGCCACCAGCGAGCGTTTTCCGGACCGGAGCCAATGATGCCGCCGATGCTCAGCAGCACGATAGAAAAGAAGCTCAGGAGCCAGCTTGCTATCGACCAAAACGTCGACCGCTGCTGCATGCCGGTTGCCATCTTCTGGCACAGCGCTACACCGCGGCCCGGCTGGTAGGGAATGAACTGGTGATCGAGCGGCACGTCGAGATTCGAGATGCCGCTCCAGCAATACAGACCGATGATTCCGCCGACGACTGCCAGGGGGGCAAGGATCAGGAAAGCAATTCTCCAAGTTCGGTTCATATTCTGCTCCTGGTATCGGGCAGCGCTCACGGCGCCAGTCCGCCCTCAGCCGTTGACATCCCCCACTTCCAAGTTCCCCGATCTTACTTCGATGGCTCATGCCCAGGCAAGGGCTCAAGAGCTTCTGTCATCACAACGGCGGCCGCGCGCCGCGCGCGGAGCCGGCGGCGGCCGCACCGCTCTGCAGCAGTGCCCGTGAGCCATGCGCGCCGGAGAACGCCGGAGTGCCTCCGCGCGCTTGCCTCAGTTTTCCCGTAGCTGCTTAGCGGTCCCCGACGGTAAATATTTGGTTCACTCCCCAGATGGTTGAGCCCGGCCCCATAGCGCTCATACGGGCGGGTACCGCTCCTGGCTTGCAGAAACTGAATGTAGAAACCTACCCCGTCCGTCCATACGTGCTCTCGCCGCTTGACGAACCCGAGCAGAGGCAGCAGCGCGTCATAGTAGGGCATGCTTTCGGCGAGCGAGCTGACGGCCAGCGTGACATGGTCGAGCTTCAACGGCGACCTCGCCGGCTGCTGCGCGGTAGCCCCACACGGCGAACCGGACCTTATTGGGGCAGAGGGAGAAACAGGTGCCTCCACGGCCTGTCATGTCGCGCGGCTCGTCTGGGTTTGGACCAACGCGCGCTTGACACTGCGCCCCGCGGCCGTGCAAGCTCGGCCATCGGGCTTTCTTTGGAGTTAGTACCATGCAAGCATCCCAGAACGCCTTGAAGGGTAGTGCACTGCTAGGGGCCGCGCTGGCCATGTCGGCGTGCGGCAGCAACAGTTCGCTCGGCGATCAGCCGACGATTACCGGTCAAATCAGCGGCTGGAACCGCGGGACGGGCTTTACGCTGCAGGCCCAGGTCGGCGACGCGATGAAGCCAGCAGCCTCGGCGGGCTTATCGGGCCCGCTGGCCACGGCGCCGATCGATGCGATGGGCAACTTCAGCATCACCCTGCCCGGCTCTGCCGCGTTGGCTCCCTACCTGGCCCCCCAGCACACCGACCCCAGCCAGCCACTGCCCGGCTGCACAGCAGACAACCTGCAAGTAAACCCACAGGACATTATGACCAGGGCCCTGTGGCTGTATGCAGTAAGTGGAACGACCCAGCTCTTCCTCAAACAGTCCGCTCAGACCACGATCGTGGCCTACATCTATGTGGATCGCGACTTCAACGAGACTGGCAACGCGGCCTGCCCCATCACCGTCAACGGCATGGTGCAGGGACAGGTTCAGGAGAACTTCAACCTCCACTTTGGCACCGGCTGGAACAGCGAAGCGGTGGACCTGTCCTCGCTGACGGGCCCCTACACCTATACCAGCAACATGATTCCCGCCGACGCAAAGTGGACGGCCCAGTAGGCCAAGGGGGAGCGGTCGCGAAGCTGAGCGCCGACGCCAAGGCCCCTCCCACGCCTTGTCCGGCCGAGCCGAGGGCGCCTCTGGCCGTCTGCGCGTCCCTGCGCTGCTTGGCGAGGGGAGGGCCAGGGAAAATAATGGCTCGACTTGGAACTTACGGCGGTGAGTTCAGCGAAGAGAGTTTGCGGCGCCGGAAGGGCGGCGGCCGAGGACCTTGCGCGGGCCAGGACCGGCTACAGGCAGCTCACCCGCGGCAAACTGGTAGCGCTGGGGGTGCGGGGCCAGGATGGGCGCGGACTCGGCGAGCTCGCGATAGGCGGTGCGCGAGACGTGCCGCTTGTCGTAGACCAGGGTCCGCCAGATCTCGCGCTCGCGGTCCGCGGCTAGAGCCGCTTGCTCCAGGCTGAAGTGGGCGACGGCGGTACCCACCCGGCTGGTGGCGAGCGTATCTCCCTTCGGCTCGCGCCGGTACAGATCGGCCAGCTTACGGAAGACGTCCCGGCCGAAGCGATCGTAGTAATAGACGGTGTGCGCCGTCGACAGCGCGCCCGCCCAGGGGTAGTGGCGGAGCTGCCAGCTGGCCGACAAGCGGTCGAGCGCCGCTTCTACACGCTCCTTCTCGCGGCCGCTCTTGCCCGGCACGAGCTCGGCGAAGAACAGTCCGGTCCCCAGCTCGTCGCCGTCGAGCTGCCAGATCTCGCGCAGCCCGAACGCCGCCGGGTCCTGCGCCACCAGCGCGCCATGCGTCAGACCAAACTGGCCGACGATGAATAGCGCCACCTGTTCGCGCAGCTCGCCGAGGAAGTGCAGCGTCTCCAGCGCCTCGGGCCCGGTCTCGGTGGGAAAATCGGTGAAGCACATCGCCTCGACCGCAATGTCGCTCTCGGCCAGGCGGCCGATGACCTCGCGCACCGTCTGGACCGGGGCGCCCTTATCAATCAGCTTCAGCACCCGCGGCGACGCGGACTCGACCCCCAGCGCACACGCCACCGCGCCCGCCTGGCGCAGCGTCTGCGCCCGCTCGCGCGTCAGGTAGTTCTCGGGCTTCAGATCGGTCGCCCAGCGCAGCTGCAGCTCCGCGTCGATGAGTCCCTGCGCCAGCTTGAGCAGAGTCTTGGGCGCCACCGAGTCCTGGGAGAGATAGAAGTAGCGGGTGTCATATTTCTGCGCCAGCGCTCGCAAGTGGCTGACCATGGTCTCGACCTCGCGCTCGCGGTACTTGGCCGTACCCACCTCGGCGAGGCCGTAGTGGCAGAATGTGCACTTGCCCCAATAACAGCCGCGCGTCGGATCGTAGGGCAGCGTCAGCATCGGCGCAAAGTACTTGGCGAGCGGCAGCCCGTCGAAATCCGGAGCGGGCAGCTGCTTGAGGTCTTCCATCCCATGCGCCGGCACGTAGCGGGCGCCCAGCAGCGCGTCACGCAGGACGACGTTGGTCAGCCGGCGCAGCGGCGTGCCGGCATCCAGCGCTTCGACCAGCGCGAGCAGCGAGTGTTCGCCCTCAAACACGACTGCGCTGTCCAGCGGCCCGAGCGCTCGCTGCAGCGCGCGTCCCGACAGGCGGATCATGAGCTGGGTAATTCCCGGCCCGCCGGCGGTGATGTGCACCTCGGGAAGGTGCTTCTTAATCTTGTGGGCGAAGGCGAAGGCGGGCTGCAGCTGACCGGGAAAGCAGACCGACAGGCCGATGACCTGGACCTTTTCGGCGCGCAGGCGCGGCACCAGGGTGCGGGTCACGTAGTGATCAAACGGATCTCGCTCGCTCGCCGCATCGGCGATGATCTCCTCGGGAGTGGTCAGGCAGAACGGCGTGCGGTAGGCGGTAAAATCGAGCTGCAGGGGTGTGTACGCGGCCGAGATGGCGCGCAGTGCCGCCTCAATGGTCGCCACGGCCCGGCTATAGTGTTTGGGGATGAAGAAGCGCTCTTTATCGCGCAGGGTCGCCACGGCCTTGGCAATGCCGGCGGGGACTGCGTGGGCCTCGCCGCGGGCCTGCCACAGCGCAGTATAGGCCAGCTGCTCGACGTGGCCGAGATAGGGGCGCTTGTCGAGCTTGGCCAGTCGCTGCTCGATGCGATCGCGGATCTCGGTGAGGGGCTCGGGCCGCAGCAGCTCGTCGTAGGCCTCGACATTGGCGTCGATCGGCACGACCTGCACGCCGTGGGCGCGCAGAAAGCCAGTGAGCATCGGCACCGCCAGATAAGGCGCCGTCGGGTCGCAGGTCGGGGGATAGATCAGCGCAATCTTCATCGTCACGGGTTATCGCCTCACTGCTGCGGACAGTAGCACTTATCGGGCTGGCTGGCGCTTTCGCAAGCTCCGAAGGTCGGCGGACCTTTGGGCGCCCGGCCGCGGAGGCTACTGCGAGAATTTTCGCTCAGCACTCGTCTGCGGATCGGGTACAACAGCTCCCATCATGAATGAGACGAGCATTGCTAATCCATCCGCGCCGCGCGGCGCCCTGACCGCGGCGACTTCCGTGCTGGGGGGAATGTCCCCATCGGTGTTCCTGCGTGATTACTGGCAGAAGCGGCCACTCCTGATTCGCCAGGCAGTTCCCGGATTCCGCGGGATCATCGCCCGCGATGCGTTCATCGCCCTGGCGGAGCGCGAGGATGTGACTTCGCGCCTGGTGATTCAGCACCCGCGCCGCAAGAAGTCGCGCTGGGAGCGCCATGATGGACCGTTCGCGGGCATCGACGCCAGCATGCTGCCCAAGAGCCACTGGACGCTGCTCATCCACGGCCTAGAGAGCCTGGTGCCGGGTGGCTGGGAGCTCCTGCGTTCGTTCTCTTTTATCCCTACCGCGCGCATCGACGATCTGATGGTGAGCTACGCCAGCGACGGGGGAACGGTGGGCCCGCACGACGATCTGTACGACGTGTTTCTGCTTCAGGGTCCTGGGAAGCGACGCTG
>Ga0075160_10001269_pt1 | contig 15484 bp, 15 predicted proteins | sample JI91814C2DNA_FD_70969 | JGI IMG/M metagenome (GOLD analysis project Ga0075160, IMG submission 70969) | Wastewater effluent complex algal communities from Wisconsin, to seasonally profile nutrient transformation and Carbon sequestration -... | ecosystem: Engineered > WWTP > Effluent > Algae... | reverse complement strand
TGCGTCGGCGCCGCTCTCGATTTCGGGGCGATGAAAGAGGCCAAATGGCCGTTGGCCGCCGGCGTCGCGCTGCGCCTCGCCGTCATGCCTGCCGTCACGTTTGGGCTGGCCTTCGCGCTCGGCCTCAACGGCATGGCGCTCGACATCGCCATGATCTGCGTCGCCGCCCCCGTCGCGACCTCGGCCTACATCCTCGCAAGACAGCTCGGCGGCGACGCCCGCCTGATGGCCAACATCATCACGCTGACAACACTGTTGAGCCTCGTCACCATCCCGCTGACGCTGTGGCTGGTCCAGCTGATCGGCTAGAGCGCCTTCACCAGGAACGCCAGGTCCAGACGCTTCCCGAACTTGCGGCCTACGCCCTTCAGCGTCCCCTGCAGCTCGAAGCCGGCCTTTTCGTGCAGCGCGATCGACGCGGCGTTGGCGCTATCCACGGCCCCCACCATCGTATCCATCCCCATCGCCCGCGCACGCAACACAAGCGTATCTAGGATCCCCGCCCCGATTCCCCGCCGCTGCGCATCCGATGCGACATAGACCGAATGCTCCACCGTCTTCACGTAACCCGGAAAATCCCGGAACACGCCAAAGCTGCCATAGCCGAGCACCCTGTCGGTCTCGCGCGCATCAACCGCCGCCAGCACCGGAAACCCCGCTTGCCGCCGCGCCGCCATCCATGCACGCCGCAGCTCCACCGTCGTCTCCGTCTCCGACCAGATCGAGAACGTGTTGCGCACGGCGTGGTTGAAAATCGTGGTGATCCCCGCCGCGTGAGCGTCCGTCGCGTCGATGATCTGCACGTTGGTCACGCCGGTCCCCTGCCAATGCCGCACTGCGGCGTCACGCGTCTTCTATTGTCGCAAGACGCAGCGCGCGGCTAGAGTATCGCTCAAGAAGCTACAAAAGAAACGTCCAGGGAGCCTAACGCAATGGCAGCCGAAGCCACTTTTCCGGTGATGACCGTCGCCCAGTGCAATGCACTGATGACCGCGCCGGGCGCCAAGTTCGAGATGGAAGAGAAGGTCATCAACGGCATCAAGCTGCGCACCTACAAGAACGCGCCGCTGACCCTGCGCGACGTCGCCCTCGGTTCGCGCGAATGGGCCGGCCGCGAATACATCGTCTACGAGGACGAACGCGTCACCTTCGGCGCCAACCTCAAGGCCGCCATCCAGCTCGCCCACAAACTCCGCAACGAATTCGGCGTGAAGAAGGGCGACCGCGTCGCCTTCGTCATGCGCAACTACCCGCAATGGCCGGTGGCGTTCTTCGCCCCGCTGCTCATCGGCGCGATCTCCACCCCGCTCAACTCGTGGTGGACAGGGGAGGAGCTCGAATACGGCCTCGCTGACTCCGGCGCGAAGGTCGCCATCGTCGATCCGGAAAAGCTCGAACGCATCCGCGAACACCTGCCGAAACTCACCCAGCTGAAAACCATCCTCGTCGCGCGCGGCGGCGAGGACGAGGGCGACCCCCGCATCGTTTCCCTCGAAAAGCTGATCGGCCCCGCCAGGTCCTGGGCCAACCTGCCTGACACCGCTCCGCCCGAAGCCGATGTCGGCCCCGACGACGACGCCACCATCATGTACACCTCCGGCACCACCGGAAAACCCAAAGGCGCCCTCGCCACTCACCGCGCCATCATCTCGAACGTCTTCAACGGCATGTCCTGCCAGGCGCGCCATTTCCTCCGCCAAGGCGAAGCGCCCCCCGTGAAAGACCCCAAGGTCGATCCGCAGCGTGTCGCGCTCCTCGCCATCCCGTTCTTCCACGCCACCGGCGCATTCTCGAACCTCGTCCCCGCCATCATGAACGCCGACAAGATCGTCACCATGTACAAGTGGGACCCCGGCGAAGCGCTCGAAATCATCCAGCGCGAGAAGATCACCACCATCGGCGGCGTCCCCGCCATCGCCTGGCAGGTGCTCGAACACCCCGACCGCGACAAGTTCGACCTCTCCTCCATTTCCATCGTCGGATACGGCGGCGCTCCCTCCGCGCCCGCACTGGTCGCCACCATCAAGAAGCGCTTCCCGGCCGCCATCCCATCGAACGGCTGGGGCATGACCGAAACTTGCGCTGCGTCCTGCGTGAACTTCGGCCGCGACTACGAGATGCGCCCAGACTCATGCGGCGCCCCGTCCGTCGCGATGGATTTCCGCATCGTGGGAGAGCAGGGCGAAACCCTCGGCCCCAACCAGATCGGCGAGCTCTGGGTCAAGGGCCCCAACAACTGCAAGCTCTACTGGAACAAGCCCGAAGCCACCGCGAAAACCTACATCGACGGCTGGGTCGTCACCGGCGACGTTGGCTACCAGGACGAAGAAGGCTTTGTCTTCCTGACAGACCGCGCCAAGGACATGCTCATCCGCGGCGGCGAGAACGTCTACTGCATCGAAGTCGAGAACGCGCTCTACGAACACCCCGCCATCATGGACGCCGCCGTCGTCGGCATCCCGCACAAGGTCCTCGGTGAAGAAGTCGGCGCCGTGGTGCAGGTGAAGCCCGACATGCAGGCCACGCAGGACGAACTCCGCGCCTTCGTCGCCCAGCGCATCGCCGGCTTCAAGGTCCCCGTCGAAATCCAGCTCCAGCGAGACCCGCTGCCGCGCAACGCGAACGGCAAGATCATGAAGAATGAACTGCGCGGAAGGTTCGTTGCCCGGGTGTAAGGCAAGGCCCCCAGGCGCCCGGAACTCATTCACCATGCCCGCGTTCCCTTGTCAGGCAAGACGAGGGACATCGCCATGAGTCGATCAGCAATCTGGTCAGTGGCCGTTTTCACTGTTTTCGCATTCGCAACACTGGTGGTCTTCTTCTGGATCCGTGACGGGTCGCTTCAGGGAGCAGGCGCGTCGATGGACAACCTGCTCGGCAAGACCGGCAGCACAGTCGTCGAAACCACCGGTGAACTCGTTGAATCAACAGGCGATGCCATTGGCCGCGCCACAGATGGCGACGACGCCACCTGACCGACAACCGGGGTAACACCCAAGGGGACCAAACCGATGCGCGTACTCACCGCAATCTTCGTCGTGCTCTGTGTCGGCTTTGTTGCCGTGATGGGCTTCCTCTATCTGCGCGATGGTTCGCTCGAGCAGGCCGGCGCCAGCATGGATGAAGGCCTCCAGAAAGTGGACGAGACGACACAGCCGCTCCAGGACGGCGTTGGAGAGCTGGGCGAGGGCGTGAAGAAGACCATCGACAACGCCACCGACGGCGACGACGCCACCTGATCCCGGCGGGCTCAGTCCCCGGTCACAAACCAGACCTGCACTGTCATTCCGAGCGCGCCAAAGGCGAAAGCCCGAACCCACGGGCCGCCGGCGCAATGCTTGAGGTTCTTGGTTCCCAGTTCAGCGTCCGCCGCACTCGTGATTGAACAAACCCGATCCCGCGCGTCAGTCTAAGCTTCAGAAGCGCACGTCCCGTCCCGAGTGGTCGCTCTCGTTCCGCTCACGCGGTGCGCCTGAGGAATAAGCGCTGGCGCGCGCGCTGCTCAGCGCGTCGTAGCACTCGCAAGCGGCGTCCTCGAGCGCCGGGCGGTCCACGATCGTGAGCTGCCCATGATGATACCGGATAATCCCCGCGCGTTGCAGCGCGCTGGCCGCCGTGCTCACCGAGGCGCGCCTCACGCCGAGCATGCCGGCGATAAGATCCTGCGTCAGTGAAAGCGATGCGCCGCTGCTTCGGTCGTGCGCGGCCAGCAGCCAGCGGACAAGCCGCTGTTCAAGCGGATGGTGCGCGTTGCACGCAGCCGTTTGGGTCACCTGCACCTGGAAATTCAGGACGAAGCCCAGGATCAGATCATGCAGCGCGCGCGATTTCGCAAACGCCTCCCGAAGAGCCTCGGCAGGCATGCGATAGGCCTGCCCACCGATCTGGCATGTTGTCTCGGCGAACGACGTCCGCCCGCCCAGCACGACGCAAAACCCGACAAGGCCCTCTGAGCCAATGAGGCCAACCTCCAGCGGCTGGCCGTCCGAAAGCACGGTTGAGGTGGAGAGGAAGCCCGACTCGACGAAGTAAACGTGGTCGATCAGGTCGCCCTGACGATGCACCGTCTGGCCCGAATCCAGCGCTACGCGTGACAGCTGGGGCTCGAGCGAGGCGAATTCGGCCGCCGGAAGTGCTGACAGTATCCTGTTCGTCGACTGGCAACTCGGTATCAAAACAGACTCCCGCACCGTCCAGCAAGTGCGCCCGAAAAATGCGTGGGCTAATCTTGGGTTCCGTCGAGTCCTCAAATTTCTTGGATAGGCGGCGAGTCTGCCTGTCACTTAGGCAACGGCTGCGCGCACAGGCCTTCGGCAGCGAATGGAGCCACACACGGGCAAATGCGCTGGGCCACGAGGCCTGTCGAAAACGGCAGTCCCATCGAACCTCAGTATAAGGAGCTCGTTGTCCCGGTTACGTGGACAAGCGACGCAGAGCGCCCGAACGCGTCAGCTCTCTCGAGCCAAACTAATCTGTGATGTGTTCCTATGTTCCGTAGCGTGCTAAGAAGGTTCCATAGTCAATCATTGCTTGGGCGTTCACGGCCGAGGGTGCGCTTGCGCTCACTCAGTTGATTGAGGGGGGTGCGTGCGCGGCGTTCTGAAGCTTGTCATTATCGCCGCCGCGGGCGCCGCCATCGTGCTGCTCGCTGGCTTCTCGCTGCTTCCTGTGTGGTTCCGCTGAGCAAGTCCGCTTTCCGGGGCTAACCCCAGGCTGACGCGGCCCATCGCAACCTGAATCCCGACAGTCAGACGCCTCACACTACGCTGTCATTCCTGGCGAGACCCCGAACCCGGCAGCCGCAGGTCCGGTGCTTCCAGCGCCTGCGTTCCAGCTCCACGTGCTTCGGACTTCGCCTGGAATGATCCCCGCCAATTCGCGGGTCGATCGCGAACCCCTAGATCCAACGCCGCCATTTCAGGAAGCCGACGACGCCCAGCCCCAGCACCGTGGTGATCGCGACGACTGCGCCGAACGACCAGGCTTCCTCGTGCCACGGAATGCCGGCGAGGTTCATGCCCAGCAATCCCGTCACGAACGACAGCGGCAGGAAGATCGCCGACACGATCGAGAGCGCGAGAAGCCGCTTGTTCACTTCCTCCTGCCGCTGGCCTGCCACCTGGTCCTGGATGACGCCTGCGCGTTCGCGGATTGAATCCAGTTCTTCGGCGATGCGCGTTATGTGGTCGGTCGTGTCGCGCAGCAGAACCTGGTCATCGTCGTCGAACCCGGGCGCGCCCTCGCGCCGCATCCGCGCCTCGCGCTGCAGCGACGTCATTGCTTCCGTCTGCGGCTGAACATAGCGGCGCAGCAGCAGGATCGTGCGGCGGAATTCGGCCAGCGCGCGGGGCGTCAGCTGTGCATGCTCGCTCAGCATGATCTCCTCGAACTCGTCCACCTCGTCCTTCAGCTGCTCCACCACGGGGTCGATGTAGTCGACCAGCCGGGCCGAAATCCGCGCGAGCAGGGCGGCCGGCGTCGCCGGCACATCGCGCCCGATGCCATCGCGCACATCGTGTACGGCCCGCACCGGATAGGACCGCATCGACAGCACAAGGTTCTGCGTCGCCCATATGCGGACCGAAATCATGTCCTCCGGTTCGGCCCCCGGATTGTGGTTGATACCGCGCAGGTTCAGCAGCAGCCCATCCTCATACGGCGCGCAGCGCGGCCGCGATTCCGTCTGCAGCAGCGCCGCGATAACCGCCTCGCTGAGGTCGCTGGATGTTTCCAGCCATTGGCGGGTCTCGTCCGCCAGCCGGTTGAAATGCAGCCATCGCCAGCCATCGCGTGGACAGGCAGCGGTAGGCTTGATCACGTCCCAGTCCACCTTCAGCACGGCGCCGTCAGGCAGGAAGTCGAATCCGAAAATGAACGCATCCGCGTTGGGCTCGGAATGGTCGTTCCGTTCGATAGGTGAAATCGGCATTGCGGCACGCACTTGCTGTTGCGCCTGCCTTCTAGCCTGCTTTGCGTGTCACTCGCCAGCGCCGGATTGGGCCTACTTCCTGACCGCTGCGCAGGCGACGCGATCGCCCGAATTGCCCGTCGGCTGGCTCACATGGTCGTCGGGACCGGCATGGATCATGAACGCCGCGCCGTCTGCGTCCTGCAGCTCCGAAAGGGTGATCAGGTTGGTGAACATTTCCGCCGCCGCCGAGCCATCGCTGGCGACCGACAGGTTCGGCAGGTCGCCGCTCTCCGGCCCGTGCGGATAGAGCAGGCCGTGGTTCGTCTTGTCCTTCTGGATATGCGCGCCCGCATGTTCGAACTTCGCAGTGTCCGAACAGTCGCCGACCATGTGCAGGTGGGCGCCGTGCCAGCCGGGCGTCAGCCCGCCTGCCTCCACGATCACCCGGATCAGCACGCCCGTTGGCCCCGGTATGAAATCCACCTTGCCGATCTCGGACCCTTCATTGTTGACCAGGGACGCTCCGGTCGCCGGCCCGCCCGTTGGCACGCCCTCTTCAGGCGGCGGGGCCTGCTCAGACGTCGCGCAGGCCGCGAGCGAGAGAGCCAATACGAGGGCGGTGGTTCGAAACATGAGGCGTCCTTCCCTTGCAGCCGCGTCGGGCCTGCATTCTAAAGGCGCGGGACGCGCTGCGGTTCCCACTGACTGGGCAAAGGGCGATCATGGCCGAGAACGGCGAGAGCGAACCGAGACGGCTCGACGTTGAACTCGTGCGCCGGGGCCTTGCGCCCTCGCGCGCGCAGGCCCGCGCCGCGATCGAGGCGGGGAAGGTCGCCGTCGATGGCCAGCCGGCGTCAAAGCCGGGCCAGCTTGTGCGCGGCGACACGCCAATAGCCGCGGAGGCGCCGCATCCCTGGGTCTCGCGCGGCGGGTTGAAGCTCGATTACGCGCTGACGGTGTTTGGCGTCGATGTGGCGGGCAAGGCCTGCCTTGATGTCGGTTCCTCCACTGGCGGGTTCACCGATGTACTGCTGGCGCGCGGCGCCCGGTGCGTCGTTGCCGTCGATGTGGGGCGCGACCAGCTGCATCCGCGACTGCGCGCCGATCCGCGCGTCGTCTCGCTTGAGGCCACCGACGCCCGTAGCCTGACCGCCACCATGCTGGGTGAGCCGCCGGCCGTCATCGTCTGCGACGCCAGCTTCATCGGCCTCGCCAAGCTGCTCGGTCCGGCGCTGGAACTCGCCGCGACGAGGGCGCTGCTGGTCGCCCTGTTCAAACCCCAGTTCGAGGTCGGCCCGGGCAATGTCGGGCGCGGCGGAATCGTCAGCGACACCGCCGCGACAGACGCTGCAGCTGCCGCCCTTGGAGCTTGGCTGGAGGGGCAGGGATGGCCCGTCGAGAAATGGACCGACAGTCCAATTCAGGGCGGAGATGGCAATAACGAGCGTTTGCTTCTGGCGAGGCGGTGACAGACCTGGACTTGGGTCCAACATACCGCCCATAGGAATCAGACCTCCCGGAGGTCCGCCGCGACCGGATTTCCGTCGCAGCCACACCCTTCCGGCGTCAGTTCACGTTTACGTTAAGGCAAAGGTAGGTCCGGAATCAGACGAGCCGCGAAGCTTGCGCTCCGCGGCTCGCCCTCACAGGCCCTGGGTTGGGGAGACGGGCCTGTCCTCGAAGGCGGCCCGCAAGCGCTCTAAAGCGCTAATAGGACAGCCTAATCTATAACTTTCCAGTCGCCGTAATACGTGTCGCGACAGACCTCGATAGGACGCCGGACCTCTGATCCATCAGGCAATTTCGTGATCTGAACTGCCTCGTCGCAGACCTCACCAGCGTAATCACCGCCACGCCTCATATCACGGTCCGTGCTACCGTAAAGGTCATCATCACGCCCCCGCTGCGGCCTTCTGTCCGTCGGATACCAGTCATCGTCAGCATACCGCGGCGGGGAGTACCCCTGCGACGACGGATAAGACCCCGCCGGAACAGGGCTATAAGGCGAGTCCTGGTTTCCGTAGGGTGAGTATCCGTAGTCATTGTACGCCGGGCCGCCGTAATTGGGGTTCGGGTTGTAGGTCGAGCCGGGCGCGTAGCGGACCGGCGGGCCGCAGTTCACGCTGCTCTTGCCGACGCCGGAACCGACAAGGCCGCCGAGCACGGCGCCCACGGCCGAGCCGTCGCTGCGGTGACCCGAGCCGGCCACTTGCGATCCAAGGACGCCACCGATGATGCCGCCGAGGATCAGGCCGCCGACCTGATTGTCGTTCTGGGCCTGCTGGCACCCGCGGCCATAGTCCTGCGCGAAGGCCGGCATGGCGCTCGCGGCGATTGCGGAGACAAGGAAAAGAGCCTTCAGGCGCATGGGGGTCCTCCGACCGAACTGCTACAGGATGCAGTCTCGCGCACCCAAGCTGAACGCAGCCTGAAGGGTTTAGTTATCTGGAAACAGTGGCCTAGCTTCCAACCTGACCGCGATGGCGTAGCATCTGGTCAGCCAGCACACAGGCCAGCATCGCCTCTGCCACCGGTACGGCGCGGATGCCGACGCAGGGGTCGTGACGGCCCTTGGTGCGGATGTCGGTATCTTCGCCCTGCTTGTTCACCGTCTTGCGCGGCGTGAGGATGGACGAGGTTGGCTTCACCGCCATGCGAGCGACAACAGGCTGGCCCGTCGAGATACCCCCCAACACGCCGCCATTGTTGTTCGTCAGGAACGCAACCGAATTGCCGGACCGGCGCATCTCGTCGGCATTGTCCTCGCCCGAGAGCGCGGCGGACGCGAAGCCCGCGCCGATCTCCACACCCTTCACGGCGTTGATGCTCATCAGGGCCGACGCGAGTTCGGCGTCGAGCTTGCCGTAAATCGGCGCGCCCCAACCTGCGGGAACGCCTTCCGCCACAACTTCGATGATCGCGCCGCAGGATGATCCCGCCTTGCGCGTCTCATCGAGAAACGCTTCCCACTTCGCGACCATGTTGGCGTCCGGGCACCAGAACGGGTTCTGCTCGGTGATGCTCCAGTCCCAGTTGGCGCGATCGATCGCGTGGGAGCCGATCTGCACGACCGCGCCACGAATGACGATGCTCTCGCCGAGCACGCGGCGAGCAACCGCCCCGGCAGCGACACGCATCGCCGTCTCGCGTGCGGACGAACGGCCGCCGCCGCGATAGTCGCGCACGCCGTATTTCTGGTCGTATGCGAAGTCGGCATGGCCGGGACGATAGCTGTCGCGGATCTCGCCATAGTCCTTAGAGCGCTGGTCCGTGTTTTCGATCAGCAGCGAGATCGGCGTTCCGGTTGTCACCGGCCCGCCCGTGCGATCATCCTCGAACACCCCGGCGAGGATCTTCACCTTGTCCTCTTCCTGGCGCTGCGTGACGAAGCGCGACGTGCCGGGGCGCCGCTTGTCCAGGAATTGCTGGATGTAGTCAGGTGTCAGCGCGAGGCCAGGAGGCGTCCCGTCTACCACGCAACCAATCGCCGGCCCGTGGCTTTCGCCCCAGGTCGTCACGCGGAAGAGGTGGCCAAACGTGTTGTGCGACATGTTCCGGGGTTTAGTTGGCGCTGGCGGGGAATGCAAATGGGCGGCGATTGGCAGTTCGCTGGCCATTCCGATTGCTTGCCGGGGGCTTTCCAGCCAGTGTCCAGCGGGGAACGCAAGCGGGACGGTAAATGTCGGATACGACGGGGCAGGGCCCGCTGGCGGCGCCAGCGGCAAAAGTCATCGGCTTCTGGCAGTGCTGGGCCTTCACCGTGGGCACCATGATCGGCACCGGCATCTTCATGATGCCTGCCTTGCTCGCCCCCTATGGCGGGCTCAGCTTCGGCGGCTGGCTGGTCACGGCGGGGGGATCGATAACTATCGCACTTTCGATCGGGCGGCTTGCCTCGCGGACCACGCGATCAGGCGGAATGCAGATCTTTGTGCAGGACGCGTTCGGACACCTTCCCGGCTTTCTCGTCGGCTGGAGCAATTGGGTCGCCTGCGTGATTTCATCTGCTGCGCTGGCGGTCGGCTTCGTGGGCTATCTCACTGCGGTTGTGCCGGGCCTGTCCAACGAGCCGGGCTATCAGGCGCTTGCAGCCGTGGCGTTGATCTGGACGGTGACGCTTCTGCTCGTGCGCGGCGTGAAGGAGGCTGGCGCGATCCAGCTCCTGCTCACCGTGCTGAAGATTGTCCCGCTTGTCCTCGTAATCGTCTGGGGCTTCCTCGCGGGCAAGGCTGAAAATCTTCCATCGCTGATGCCGACCGGCGACAATCCGATTGCCGTCATGAACCCGGTCGCCATCCTGTCGGCCACGGCGCTGCTCACCATGTTCGCCTTTATCGGTCTGGATGTCGGCGCCATGCCGGCCGGCAATGTGAGGGACGCAAAGCACACAGTCCCGCGCGCAGTTGTTATCGGGACGCTCACGGCCGCCGTGGTGTACATTCTGGCGACCGCAGCTGTGATGCTGTTGATCCCGGCGGGGGAGCTTGCGGCTTCGACCTCGCCATTCGCGGACGCGGTGCGCGGGATTGGCGATTGGGCGCCGCCGCTGATCACCGTTGGCGCGCTGATCTCGATCGTCGGATCACTGAACGGGAATATCTTCTGCACCGCGCAGCAATCGATGGCGGTGGCGCTGGAAGGCATGGCGCCGAAGGTTCTGGCAAGACTCAACAAGGGCGAGTCGCCGTGGGTATCGCTGGTGTTCAGCTCGGCGCTCGCGACAGCGCTGCTGCTGCTGAACTATTCGCGCGGCCTGGTGGGGGCATTCTCCTTCCTCATCATGATGACCACGGCCGCCAGTCTCGTGTGCTATTTCGCCTGTGCACTTGCCGAGCTGAAGCACTCCTGGCGTTCGGCTTATGCATGGGCCGCGATTGCTGTCATTGCTGCGCTCTATTCGGCCTTCGCCATAGTCGGCGCTGGGCAGGAGTCGCTTATCTGGGGCGGCGTTCTCGTCGCGCTTGGCGTGCCCGTTCACTTCCTTGGCCGCAGCAGCGGGAGCCCGGCTCCCGCTGCCACAGTGCCCTAACCGTGCGCCTTTGGCTTGCTCATCAACGACACAATGATCGACCCGCCCACCAACACCAGAGTTGCGATCAGCGACCAGTGTGGTTCGAGATAGGGGACGAGTTTCAGCTCCTTGCTGAGCAGGAAGTTCCAGATGATCTTGAAGCCGATCAGCACCAGCACGGCCGCCAGGCCGATCTTGAGGTAGCGGAACCTGTCTGCCGCCGCCGCGAGCATGAAGTAAAGGGAACGCAGTCCCAGGATGGCGAAGATGTTCGACGTGTAGACGATGAAGGGGTCGCGTGTGACCGCAAAGATCGCCGGCACACTGTCGATGGCGAAGATGATGTCGGCGATTTCCACCGTGATCAGCGCCAGCAGAAGTGGCGTTGCATAGAGGACGAGCTTTCCCGTCGCGTCCGGCATCCGGACGACGAAGTTGTGGTTCCGGATTTCGCTGGTCACAGGCATGAAGCGCTCGACCAGGCGGATGATCCAGGCCGGGTTAGGCGCTTCATGCGGCTTGCTGGCTGACAGCAGCATCTTCACGCCGCTGAAGACGAGGATGGCTGCGAAGAAATACAGCACCCAGGTCAGCTGGTTGACGATGGCCGAGCCGGCGCCGATGAAGATTGCGCGGAAGACCACCGCGCCAATAATGCCCCAGAACAGGACCCTGTGCTGATAGGCCGGCGGGATCGCGAACAGCGCGAAGATCATGGAGATGACGAAGATGTTGTCGAATGCCAGCGCAGTCTCGAGAAGGTAGCCGGTGAGATACTGCGTCGTCGCCTGGGCGTTCATATTCTCCGGCGAATTGTAGAAAGCCGGATCGGGTTCGTAGAAGAAATATACATAGCCGGCGAACAGCATGGCGCAGGCGGCAAAGCTGCTCCACATCAACGCGCTTTTCTTGGCTGAAACGCGGCCGTCCTTGTTGTTGATGACGGCCAGATCCAGCCACAGCACGAAGCCGACGAAAGCCAGAAAGGTAAGCCACAGCCATACAGGCTGTCCGGCGAACTCGCCGAGCACTTCGAGATTCATTTGGTATCACCCGGACCATTGCGCCGCGTCCGCGCAGGTAGGGGCCTTTCGCCCCGCCTGAGTCCGACATCGCGCAAACCGCCGTTTACGCCAGAGGGGCCCGGACCAAATTCTCCTGCGAGATTGGTCGGCTCGCGCGCCTTGGCAAGGGGTGACTTTGGAACCTCGAGAGTTTCCACTTCACGATTTCGCGGGTGCCGGGCATGGCGGCTTTCGAGGCGGGTGATATACGCTTCCGTGGGCGGCAAGACTGCACGCGGAGAGCGGACATGACCTACAATTTCAAAGGCAAGACCGCCGTCGTCACCGGCGCCAGCCGGGGCATTGGCGAGGCGATTGCGCGCACGCTGGCAAATGACGGCGCGAAAGTCGCGCTGGTCGCCCGCTCGGCCGACAAGCTGAAGGCGTTGGCCGCCAGCCTGCCCAACGGCGCCGTCGCTATCGAGGCCGACATGTCCTCGCTCGACGGATGGAAATCCGCGGCTGCGAATGCGCTCGCGGTGCTCGGCGAGATCGATATCCTCGTCAACAATGCTGGCGTCAGCGCGGCGCAAGCTATGGGTAAGGTGACTGGAGACGGCCTCGACGAAACCTTCAACGTCAACGTGCGCAACCTCATCCTGCTCACCGACGCGCTCTCCGCTTCGCTGATCAAGCAGAAGGGCGCGATCGTGAATATCTCGTCCGTCTCGTCTTTCTCCGGCGCGCTGGGGCAGATCGCCTATGCCGCCTCCAAGGGTGCGGTAAACTCCTTCACGCGCAACGCATCCATCGATTTTGGGCGCGCTGGCGTGCGCGTGAATGCGGTGGCGCCCGGCGTGATCGACGATGGCATGTGGTCGACTGCGTTCTCGAAGGGCCTCGACCGCGACAAGACGCTGGAGCGCATGGGGCGGCTTGTCCCGCTGGAAAAGCGCTGGGGCACGGCGCAGGAGATCGCCGATGCGGTGGCGTTCCTCGCGTCTGACAAGGCGGCCTACATCACGGGACAGGTTCTGCGCGTTGATGGCGGGATGATCGTCTGATGGCCGACAAGATCATCCCTGCGTCTCCCTCCGCCGAGGACTATGCCAAGGCCGCCGCGAATTCGCCGGACGACGGCGCGTGGTTTGCGCGCAACGAGCCGTTTGCGCTGTTCGCTGAATGGCTGGAGGACGCGAAGAAGAAGGAGCCGAACGACGCCAACGCCATGGCGCTCGCCACGGCTGATGAACACGGTGCGCCCGATGTGCGCATGGTGTTGCTGAAGGATGTTTCGGGCGACGGATTTGTCTTCTATTCCAACGCGGAGAGCCGCAAGGGGCAGCAACTTGCAGCCAACGCCCAGGCCGCACTGTGCTTCCACTGGAAGTCGCTGCGGCGGCAGGTGAGGGTGTCGGGAAAGGTCGAGCCGGCCACAGAGGCGGAGGCGGACGCCTATTTTGCCTCGCGTGCGAAGGACAGCCAGATCGGCGCGTGGGCGTCCGATCAGTCGCGCCCGATGGAGGGGCGGTTCGAACTGGAGAAGCGCATCGCGCAGGCCGCCATGAAGTATGGCATCGGGAAGACGCCGCGTCCGCCGCACTGGCGCGGCTGGCGCATCGTGCCGACGCGCATCGAGTTCTGGCGCGACAGGCCGTTCCGCCTGCACGACCGGCTGGAGTTCACGCGCTCCGGCGGCGGCCAGCCATGGACGACACAAAGGCTTTACCCCTGAGACGGCAGCCTGCCGTTGGCGCGGGCGCCAGCGCTGTGGCAGTCTGATTCGGCAAGCGAGTCAGCGGCGCGAGACCGCAGGGAGAGACGGCCATGGACATCCTGAAGCGGGTGGTTCTCGCAATCGCTTTGTCGGCCTGTTCCGAAGGCGCCATCGCTCAGGAAGCCACCCACAAGGAGCCGTGGTGGGACAGCCCGTGGGGCGAGGCTGATCGCCTCGGCAACGTCAACAACCTGACGCCTGAGGGCGTGAAGCGCGCCAGCGATCTCGTGCGCACGGGCAAGGTCTACACACTGGGCGTGCCCACGGCGCCGGAGTCGGCGGCGTATGGCACGCGCAAGTATACGGTTGAGCGCACACCGGGTCCGAACGCCGACTATACGTCCAACGGGTCGCAACGCGTCACGTCGTTTGACGAGCGCGTCGTTTCCTCAATGGGCATCGGCACGCAGATCGATGGTTTTGGGCATCTCGGCGTTGATCACCATTACTACAACGGCGTCACCGGCAAGGAAGTCGCAACCACGCGGGCGCTGCAGACGGCAGACATCCCGCCGATTGTCACGCGCGGCGTGCTGATCGACATGACGAAGCATTATGGCAAGCCATTCCTCGAGATCGGCGACAATTACGGACGCGCCGAGATCGAAGCCGCGATGGCCGCGCAGGGCGTGAGCGTGGGCAAGGGCGATGTCGTGCTGTTCCACACCGGATGGATGGCCGCGAAGATGGTGGCGGAGAAGGACGTCTATCGTTCCAGCGAGCCCGGCATCACTGAGGATGGCGCGATCTTCCTCGCGGACCTCGGCGTTGTCGCGATTGGTTCGGATACCGTTGCGCTCGAGGCCCTGCCGTCGCCGCCGGGGAAGACCTTCATCGTGCACCAGACCCTGCTGGCCAAGCGCGGCGTGCACGTTCTGGAGACCATCGACACGAACCAACTCGCCGCCGATGGCGTGCGTGAGTTCATGTTCGTGCTCGGCATCCCGCGCTTTGTCGGCACGGTACAGATGGTGATCAACCCCGTCGCGATCAGCTGACCAGCCGGCGGCGGATTACTCCGCCGCCTTCAATGTCGGCGTCTCCGGCGTCCATTTGAGGCGCGGCGAGCGCGCCGCGCGCGTCTCGTCGAGGCGGCGGGCGGGCGCGAGGTGGGGCGCAGTCTTCAGCGACGGATCCTTCTGCACCGCGCGGCGCGCGATGGAGGCGAGGGCGTCGCAGAAGCGGTCGAGCTCGGCTTTGGACTCCGTCTCGGTCGGCTCGATCAGCATCGCACCGTGGACGACGAGCGGGAAGTACATCGTCATCGGGTGATAGCCCTCGTCGATGAGGCCCTTGGCGATGTCGATGGTCTCGACGCCCGTGTCCTTAAGGAAAGCATCCGAGAACAGCGCCTCGTGCATGCAGTATCCCTCGAACGCCGGAGACATCAGCGGCTTCAGGCGGGCCAGGATGTAGTTGGCGTTCAGTACGGCGTCTTCGGCGACCTGTTTCAGGCCGTCAGCGCCGTGGCTGAGGATGTAGGCGAGGGCGCGGGTGAACATGCCCATCTGCCCGTGGAAGGCGCACATGCGACCGAACGAGTCCGGGGCTTCCGAATGATGCTCGACGAAGCGCAGGCCCTCTGAAGTTTTCAGGATGAAGGGCACGGGCGTGTAGGGCGCGAGCGCTTCGGAGAGAACCGTCGGGCCAGAGCCGGGGCCGCCGCCGCCGTGGGGCGTCGAGAAGGTCTTGTGCAGGTTGATGTGCATCGCATCGATGCCGAGATCGCCCGGGCGGACGCGCCCGACGATGGCGTTGAAGTTGGCGCCGTCGCAGTAGAA
>Ga0075160_10001268_pt1 | contig 15484 bp, 13 predicted proteins | sample JI91814C2DNA_FD_70969 | JGI IMG/M metagenome (GOLD analysis project Ga0075160, IMG submission 70969) | Wastewater effluent complex algal communities from Wisconsin, to seasonally profile nutrient transformation and Carbon sequestration -... | ecosystem: Engineered > WWTP > Effluent > Algae... | reverse complement strand
GATGGGGTTGGAGGTCCAGGAGCCTTCGATGCCGCTGGTGATGGTGTCGTTGCCCTTGCCGCTGCCGTGGCTGCTGATCCAGCCGAAGCCCTGTTCGGCGATGTCGGCGCCTTCCGGCTCCGCACCCACCTTGGCCGCGTCGCCGGCGCCGTGCGCCTTGCCGAAGGTGTGGCCGCCGGCGGTGAGCGCGACGGTTTCCTCGTCGTTCATGGCCATGCGCGCGAAGGTTTCGCGGATGTCGCGGGCCGAGGCCAGCGGGTCGGGATTGCCGTCCGGGCCTTCCGGGTTCACGTAGATCAGGCCCATCTGCACGGCGGCCAGCGGGTTGGCGAGTTCACGGTCGCCCGAGTAGCGGCTGTTGGCCTTGTCGCTGGTGGCCAGCCACTCGGTTTCCGAGCCCCAGTCCACCACGTTGGGTTCCCACACGTCCGGGCGGCCGCCGGCGAAGCCGAAGGTCTTGAAGCCCATGCCTTCCATCGCGGCGTTGCCGGCCAGGATGAGCAGGTCGGCCCAGGACAGCTTGCGGCCGTACTTCTTCTTGATCGGCCACAGCAGGCGGCGGGCCTTGTCGAGGTTGCCGTTGTCGGGCCAGCTGTTGAGCGGGGCGAAGCGCTGGTCGCCCGTGCCGCCACCGCCGCGGCCGTCGCTGATGCGGTAGGTGCCGGCGGCGTGCCAGGTGAGGCGAACCATCAGGCCGCCGTAGTTGCCGTAGTCGGCCGGCCACCAGTCCTGCGAATCCACCATCAGCGCCTTGAGGTCGGCCATCACCGCATCCAGGTCGAGCTTCAGGAACTCCTTGCGGTAGTCGAAGTCGTCACCCAGCGGGTTGCCCTTGGGCGAATGCGCGTGCAGCGCGCCCACGTCGAGCGCGTTCGGCCACCAGTCGAGGTTGCGCGGGCCTTTGCCCATGCCGATGTGGTGGGTTCCGCCCGTGAACGGGCACTTGGCTTCGGTGGACATGGTTCTCTCCTTGGGGCTGAGGTGGTGCCGGCGTGCCGCGGTGGTGGCGCCACCCCGGTGTTGAGCCACCTTAGGCCGGTTGATGTGAAGATGAAAATGAATGTTTCGGATGCCAGCGATAGCTGTTGGCTATCGAAACCCGATCGGCGACGACCTGAGGGCCTGCTTGACAGGAGCCGCGCGGAGGTGAAGTATTTAATTACTTTCTTAATTACCTCCACCCATCGCATGGACCGCATCTTCGAAGCCTTGGCCTCTTCCCCGCGTCGCCAGATCCTGGCCTACCTGCATGACGGTGAACTGACCGCCGGCGAGATCGGCGCGCGCTTCGAGTTCAGCAAGCCGGCGCTTTCCAGCCACCTGCGGGTGCTGGAAGAGGCCGGCCTGGTGACGCGCGAGAAGCGCGGCCAGTTCGTCTACTTCCGTCAGGTGCCCGACCGCCTGGCCAACACGCTGATGTCGTGGGCGGCCGAGGTGTGCCCGGTGGCCGGACCGCTCAAGCGCGAGGCCCGCGGCCGCGCCAGATCCGACCCCAAGAAGTGACCGTTTCCCGGAGCCACCCATGAGCGCCGAACTACACCGCGTCGAAACCTTCCCCAGCCTGAGCCTGGCCTCGCACTCGGGCGGCCTGCCGGTGGAGGTGTCGCTGATAGCGCAGCTGGTCGTGGGCGGCGGCGACGCGCTGGTGCGCTCGGCCGGCGAGCGCCAGCGCGGGCACGTGGCCTTCGTGGATGCGCTGGACGAGCCATCGGTGCGCATCGGGGCCATGGACCTGGACCACGGCGACGCCAGTTCGCTCTACACGTTTGCCGTCGGCGCCGCGGGGCACCCCTTCCACCGCCATGCCGGGCACCGCGTGTTCACGGCGGTGTCGGGCAGCGGCGGCGCCTTGCTGCGTTTTTCGACGGCCTCGGACGCGCAGGTGGCGGAACAGCCCGACGCCTTCGTCCGCGCGCTGCGGCACGTGCAGATACCGCCCGACTGCCTGTTCACCGTGCGCTTCGGCGGTGGCACCTGGCACCAGTTCCTGCCGCTGCGGGGCGAGGGTCGCCATCCGGCGCTGTTCGCGCTGTCCTGCCACACCAATGAACTGGGCGGCGAGCTGAGCGACTCGCTGCGCCGCCAGGTGGCGGCGAACGCCGCCGACATCCCGTCGCTCACGCAGACCCTGCCGCCGGAGGTGCTGGCCTTGCTGGGGCCCCTGGCGATGGACGCCGTGCCGACCTTCGCCCTGTCGCTGGAGGCCGCGCCGTCGTCGCTGCCGGCGCGTCTGTGCGCGGCAACGCGAAGCGTGGTCGGCCCGCTGCGCGGTCGACTGGCGACCGCGCGCCGGCAGGTGGGTTTCCTGGCCACCCGGGCCGGCATTCGCCGGGTGGATGCGCTGGCGGAGCCGCCGGCGGATTCACTGCTGCGCGAACACCTGCCCGAAGCCCGCGACCACGAAGACAGCTTCGCCCTGCGGCTGGCCGCCGATGAACTGCCCGCTCTGCCGGCCGCGGCAATCCTGGCGGCCGTACTCGAGGGCTTCCTGGCGCGGCGGCCCGCCGGCGTGGCCTGGATGATGGCCTTGCGCAACGTGCTGGTGAAGCCGCTGCGCCTGCGCACGTCGCCGCTGGGTTGCCCGGTGTCGTCGCTGCTGGCGCAAGACGCCGGGCAGCATTTCGCCGGCCGCTTCCCGGTGCTGGCGCAGCGCATTGACGCCGATGGCCGGCGCGCGCAGGTGCTGCTGGGTGCCGACGACCGCCACCTTCGCTTCCGCAGCTGCGTGGGCGTCGAGATCCTGCCCGGCGGCGACGTGGTGGTGACGCTGGGCACGCGCGTGCACTGCCTCAATGCCTTCGGCCGCGTGTACATGGCGGTGATCGACCGCGTGCATCGCGGCTACGTGTCGCCGGCGCTGCTGCGGCCGGCGGTGGATCATGCGCTGGCCACGCTGGCCGTCGCACCGGCGATGCTTCAGTCCGGGGAATGCCATGCGTGATCGCCACGCGCGGCCGCTGAAGGGCCCCGAGCGCGCCCACGCCTGGCGCGAATCGCGCGCGCTGCTCGACGCCGGGCGCATGGTGCTGCCGCTGCTGCTGCCCGCCGGCAAGGCCCGCGCCGCGCGCCCGCGCAACATCATCGTGCTGCCCGGCTTCGGCGCCGACGACCGCGCCACGTGGCCGCTGCGCAAATACCTGCGCAAGCTGGGCCACCACGCCGAAGGCTGGGGCCTGGGCCTGAACCGCGCCGGCATCGACATCCGCCACACGCTGTCCGACCTTTCGCCCGGCTGGGCCGCCGAACCGATCGCGAAGTACCGCAACGAGGCCTCGGTGCCGATGCTGTGCGACCGCATGGTGGAGCGCGTGCGCGTCCGCCACCGCGCGTTGGGCGGCGGCCCGCTGACGCTGATCGGCTGGAGCCTGGGCGGCGTGGTGGCGCGGGAAGTGGCGCGCGACCTGCCCGATGTCGTGGAAGAGGTGATCACGCTGGGCACGCCGGTGCAGGGCGGGCCGAAGTACACGCGCGCCGCGGCGTTCTTCCGCGGCCGCGGAATGGACCTGGACTGGATCGAGCGCGGCGTGGCGGCGCGCGAATCCACGCCCATCCGCGCCCGCATCACCGCCATCGCCAGCCCCACCGACGCGGTGGTGGGCCACGCCGCCACTTTCGACCACCACAGCCCCGACGTGCGCCACGTGGACATTGACGCCTCGCACCTGGGCCTGTGCTTCAACCCCGCGGTGTGGAAACTGATCACCGACGCGCTCAACCGCACGGGATAGCGGCCAGCCGCTGCGTGGCGCCGCCGCGGGCGCGCTCCGGCCACGGCGCCTTGACGCGGCCCCGTGCTAGCCTCCGGCCAGTCCAACGAACCGGAGCCACCCGATGCGCCTGACCCTTTCCCCGCTTGCCCTCGCCCTCGCCGCCCTGATGCTTGGCGCCTGCACCCCGGCTTCGCAGGATGCGCCCGCCGACGCCGCCGCGACCGACGCCACGCCTGCGGCCGACGCAGCCACCGCCACCACGCCCGAGCAGGACGAAGCGGCGCTGCGCAGCGCGCAGACCGATCCGCTGGACGCCATCCTGGCCGGCGACTGGCGCGACCCGGCGAACGTGGCGCGCGACGCCTACCGCCACCCGCGCGAAACCCTGGCCTTCTTCGGCGTCGGCGCCAGCCAGACCGTGGTCGAGATCAGCCCGGGCGCCGGCTGGTACACCGAAATCCTCGCGCCGCTGGCGCAGGGCAAGGGCCGCTACATCGGCGCGCTCAACGACCCGGCCAAGGCCGGCAGCGAGCGCGCCACCGAGTACTACGCCAAGGCCAACCAGGGCTTCCGCGACAAGCTGGCCGCGCGCCCGGACGTGTACGCCAATGCCAGCATCGTCGAAGTGGACCCGGCCGCGCCGGTGTTCGGCGAGCCGGGCTCGGCCGACGTGGTGCTGACCTTCCGCAACGTGCACAACTGGGTGGGCGCGGGCAGTGAAGCCGCGATGTTCAAGGGCTTCTTCGACGTGCTGGCGCCGGGCGGCGTGCTGGGCGTGGTGGAGCACCGCGCGGCCGCCGGCAAGACGCTGGAGGAAGTGAAGGAATCGGGCTACCTGCCCGAGGACTACGTGATCGGCCTCGCGACCGCCGCCGGCTTCGTGCTGGAGGAAAAGAGCGAGATCAACGCCAACCCCGCCGACACCAAGGACCACCCGAACGGCGTCTGGACCCTGCCGCCGGTCAACCGCCACGACGACGCCGACAAGGCCAAGTACGCCGCCATCGGCGAAAGCGACCGCATGACCCTGCGCTTCGTGAAGCCGGCGGCCGAAGCCGCCAAATAGGGTCAGAGAATATATTCATTTCAAACGGGCGCTTTCATACGCCAGACCGCGCCCGCGTCGTCTTCTTCGGCGACGTGGCGCGCCGTGATGCTGGCCATCCCGCCGCTGATGCGAGATGGCCATGCGCCGACCGAGATTGGATGTTCCACCGTTCCCGCTGCATGTCACCCATCGCGGGGTGAATCGGGGCGCGGTGTTCAACGGCGACGATGACCGCCGCGAGTATCTTGTGGCGCTTGCTGATTGTGCCCCCAGGCTCGGCGTGGCCGTGCATGGATACGCGTTGATGGGCAACCACGTGCATCTGCTGGTGGCGGGCAGTGCGTCCGGCGCGGTCTCTCGACTGATGCAGGCCTTGGGTCGGCGGTACGTGAAAACGTTCAATGCGCGATGGTCGCGGACCGGGACGCTTTGGGAAGGTCGGTTCCGCTCGTGCGTCGTGGATTCGGATCGCTACCTGCTCAACTGCCTCGCCTATGTCGAGCTCAATCCCGTCAGGGCGGGCCTGGTCCATGAGGCCAGCGACTACCCCTGGTCCAGTGCACGCCACCACGTCGGCCTGCGCCTGGATGCGTTCATCACGATGCACCCCACGCTGCGCGGCTTGGCCGATGATGACCGGGCGCGCGCGGCGGCGTGGGCCGCGGTACTGCGGAGGTCGATCGGCGACTCGGATCTGTTGGCCATCCGGGAGCACACACGCCAGGAGCGAGCATGGGGTTCCAGCGAATTCCAACAGCGACTGCAGGCCTTGACGGGAATGTCGGTGTCGCTGGCTGGGCGGGGCCGCCCGCGATCAGCTGATTGAAACAGATATATTCTCTGACCCCTTTTTGAGTCAGGGGGTTTCGCCGGTTTGGAGGCGCCAGAGGGCGGCGTAGGCGCCGCCGCGGGCCACCAGTTCGTCGTGCGTGCCGGTTTCGACGATGCGGCCGGCTTCCAGCACGTGGATGGCGTCGGCGTGGCGCACGGTGCTCAGGCGATGCGCCACCACCAGGGTGGTGCGGCCGCGTGCGGCCACGGCCAGCGAGCGCTGGATGGCGGCTTCGGTTTCGTTGTCCACGGCCGACGTGGCTTCGTCCAGCACCAGGATGGCCGGGTCGCGGTACAGCGCGCGGGCCAGGGCGATGCGCTGGCGCTGGCCGCCCGACAGCTGGCTGCCGCGCTCGCCGACGGGGCTGTCGTAGCCCTGCGGCATGGCGGCGATGAAGGCGTGGGCTTCGGCGGCGCGGGCGGCGGCTTCCACGCGCGCGCGGTCGGCGGGGTGTTCACCGTAGGCGATGTTGTCGGCCACGGTGCCGTCGGTGAGGAAGGGTTCCTGCGCCACGTAGCCGATGGATCGGCGCAGCGCGGCGGGGTCGAGCCCGGCCACGTCGAAGCCGTCCAGGGCGATGCGGCCGCGCGCCGGGTCAATGAAGCGCAGCAGCAGCTTGAGCAGCGTGGACTTGCCGCCGCCGGTGCCGCCCACCAGGGCCACGGTGGCGCCGGCCGGCACGTGCAGGTCCACGGCGTGCAGCGCGGTGGCGCCGTCGTAATCGAAGCCCACGCCTTCGAACGACAGCTCGCCGCGCGCCCGGGCCGGCAGCGGCGCGGCGCCGCGCGCGGGCACGGGCGTGTCCAGCAGGTCCATCACGCGGTTCACCGACGCCATGGCGCGCTGGTAGAGGTCGGTCATGTCGGCCAGGCGCGTCAGCGGCCACAGCAGGCGCTGAGTGAGGTAGACCAGCGCCGAATAGCTGCCCACGCCCAGTTCACCGCGCAGGGTGAGCATGCCGCCGTACAGCAGCGTGGCCACGAAGCCGGCCAGGATGGCCATGCGGATGACCGGCGTGATGGCGGCCGAGAAGCGGATGGCCTCGGCGTTGCGCGCGCGGAAGCCGTCGGACGCCTCGCGCAGGTGCGCCGCTTCGAAGTCCTCGGCCGTGTAGGCCTGGATGGTGGCCATGCCGGCCAGGTTGTTCGACAGCCGCGACGACACCGTGGCCGCGGCTTCGCGCGCGGCGGCATAGCGCGGCGCCAGCCGCTTCTGGAACCAGAACGCGCCGATCAGGATCAGCGGGATGGGCAGCATCGCCAGTGCGGCGAGGTCGGCGGTGAGCACGAAGAACACCGCACCCACCATCAGCGACGACACCACCACCTGGATGAGGTCGTTGGCGCCGGTGTTGAGGAAGCGCTCGATCTGGTTCACGTCCTCGTTCATCAGCGCCATCAGCCGGCCGCTGCGCTCGCGCTCGATCAGGGCCGGCGGCAGCTTCTGCACGTGGCCGTAGGCCGCCTGGCGCAGCGAATGCTGCAGGTCCTGGGCCAGCCCGCGCCACTTGAGTGCGTACAGGTATTCGAAGGCCGACTCCGCCACCCACACCACGATGGTCAGCGCCACCAGGGCATAGAGCTGGTGCAGCGGGTCGGGCAGGCCGAAGCGGGCCATGAACGAGTCCTGCTGGTTCACCACCACGTCCACCGCCACGCCTATCAGCAGTTCGGGCAGCACGTCGAAGAACTTGTTCAGGACCGAATACACCGTGGCCAGCACGGCATTCCGTCGCTGGGGCCGGGCAAAGCCGGCCAGCCGGCGCAGGGGGTGGGTCGTGGACATCGGTTTTTCCCGGAAAAGGCGGCGGCGGTCAGGCGCTCAGTGTCCCACGGCGCTACACTTGCCGAATGCTGATTGCCTTCAACAAGCCCTACGGCGTCCTTTGCCAGTTCACCGACAAGACGGTGCCGCCCCGCCCGACGCTGGCCGGCTATTCGCTGCCGCCCAACGTCTATGCCGCTGGCCGGCTGGACCAGGATTCCGAAGGGCTGCTGCTGCTGTCCGACGACGGCCCGCTGATTGCACGCATCAGTTCGCCCAAGTTCCACTGGCCCAAGACCTACCTGGTGCAGGTGGAAGGCCAGGCCGGCGACGAACACCTGGCGCAGCTGCGCGCCGGCGTCACGCTGGCCGACGGCCTGACGCGGCCGGCCAAGGCGCAGGTGCTGATCGGCGCGCCCGACTGGCTGTGGCCGCGCGATCCGCCGGTGCGCCATCGCAAGACGGTGCCCGACAGCTGGCTGGAGCTCACCATCACCGAAGGCCGCAACCGCCAGGTGCGGCGCATGGTGGCCGCGGTGGACCTGCCCTGCCTGCGGCTGCTGCGCATCGCGGTTGGCCCGCACCGGCTTGAAGGCCTGCCGCCCGGCCAGTGGCGCGAACTCACCCAGTAAAACCGCGAGGCCGCCGGCATGGCATTCCAGGACCACTTCTCCGGACACGCGGCCGACTACGCCGCCGCCAGGCCCACCTACCCGCCCGAACTCTTCCAGTGGCTGTCCGACCAGTGCCTGCACCACGACCTGGCCTGGGACGTGGGCTGCGGCAACGGCCAGGCCAGCCTGGCGCTGGCGCACCACTTCCAGCGCGTGCACGCCAGCGACCCCAGCGAAGAACAGATCGCCAACGCGCCCGCCGACCCGCGCATCACCTGGCGGGTGGAATCGGCCGAAATCGTTTCCCTGCGCAACCACTCGGTGGACCTGGTGACGGCCGCGCAGGCCTTCCACTGGTTCAACCAGGCGCGGTTCTGCGCCGAAGCCGCGCGCGTGCTGCGGCCGGGCGGGCTGGTGGCGGTGTGGTGCTACGGCCAGTCGCGGGTGGACCTGGCGGTGGACGCGGTGTTCCATGAACTCTACGAAACCCGGCTGGGCGCGTACTGGCCGCCCGAGCGCCGCCACGTCGAGAACGGCTACCGCGCGCTGCCGTTCCCGTTCGAGGTGATCACCGACGCGCCGCACTTCTCGATGGAGTGCACGTGGACCCTGGACCAGTACCTGGCCTACCTGCGCACCTGGTCAGCCAGCCAGCGCTGCCTGCGCGACACCGGCCGCGACGCCGCAGGCGAACTGGCCCCCGACTTCGCCCGCGCCTGGGGCGACCCGACCACCGCACGCACCGTGCGCTGGCCCCTCTCCCTCCGCGCCGGCCGCACCCCCGCCGAATAGAAACGGGGTCAGATGACGTTTTCTTCGTTGCCCTTGGCCAACGAAGAAAACGTCATCTGACCCCGTTTTTGCTGCTTACTTGGCGGCGGCTTTCTTGGCTGGGGCTTTCTTGGCGGGAGCCTTCTTGGCGGCGGGCTTGGCGGTGGCCTTCTTGGCGACGACCTGCTTGGTCGCGGCCTTCTTCGCGACCTTCTTCGCCGCCGGCTTGGCGGCGGCAGCGGCCTTCTTGCGCTTGTTCACGGCATACACCGCGGCGCCGACGGCCGCGAGCGCGGCGGCGGTGACGGCGGCGCCCACCGGGTGCTTCTTGACGGTCTTGACCGCGGCGCTGCCGCCTTTCTTGATGGCGGCCAGGCCGGCACCGGCGCCCACCAGGGCGCTGGCCTTGCCGGCGAGGTCGGAATTCTTCCAGGCCTTCTTGGCCATCTCGCTGCCGTCGCTCAACGTGGCCAGCGCGGTGGAAACGATCTTGCTCGACTTGCTCATGATGGACTCCGGGTGGATGGATGCGGGCGTGGAGCGGTGCTGCCAGGACAGACTAACTCCAAAAACATGAACGCAGCACGCAACGCCCGACGGCCTCAGGTGCCCCGCGGCTTGGCCCGATGGGTGGCCGTCGCCGTCCACGGATCGTCCGGCCAGGGGTGGCGCGGGTAGCGGCCTTTCATTTCCTTGCGCACCTCGGGATAGGTGTTGTGCCAGAAGCTGCGCAAGTCCTGGGTCACCTGCAGCGGCTTGCCGCCCGGCGACAGCAGGTGCAGGGTCAGCGGCACGCGGCCGTCGGCCACGCGCGGGGTGTCGGCCAGGCCGAACAGCTCCTGCAGCTTCACCGCCAGCACGGGCGCGGCGCCATGGGCGTAGTCGATGCCGCGCTCCATGCCCGACGGCACGGTGATGCGGCGCGGCGCCAGCGCGTCGAGCTTCTGCCGCAGCGGCCAGTCCAGGCCGGACTTCAGCGCTTCGCCCAGCGCTTCTTCGTCCAGCGCGTCCAGGCGCGTCCTGCCGGTGAAGGCGGGCTTGAGCCAGGTGTCGCGGCCGGCCAGCAGCGCCTCGTCGGACAGGTCGGGCAGGCCCAGTTCGGGCATCCACTCGCGCAGGCAGCGCACGCGCTCCCGCCACTGGCGCAGGCCATCGGTCCACGGCAGTGCGTCCAGGCCAAGCTCGCCCACGGCGTCGGTGAGGGCCTGTGCGGCCAGCCGGGCGTCGGGGCGGCCGGCGGGTTTGCTTTCCAGGGTGATCCGGTCGAAGCGGCGCTCGCGCCGGGCCACCAGCGCGCGCGCGGACGGGTCCCAGCGCACGATGTCGCCTTCGAAGAAGCGCTGCGGGAAATCGCGCTCAAGACGCGCTTCGTCCACCGGCGCGGCGCGCATCACCAGCGAATCCTTGGCCTCGAAGCGCAGTTCGCTGGCCACGATCCAGGGTTCGCCGAACAGCGCGCTGTCGTCGAAGATCCGCGCCATGCGGCCGTTGGCCAGCTGGTAGCGGCGCGGCTCGGTGGGGTGCTGGCGGGCGATGCGTTCGGGGAAGGCGTGTGCCAGCACGTCGCCCAGCAGGTGCGCGGGCGCCTCGCGCGGCGGCGGCGCATCGCAGCGGATGCGGCGGCGCCACTGTTTGGCGGCGGCGTCAATGGCGGCCAGCGCGCCGCGGTGGGCGTCGGGCGGCACGCGTCCGTGGCGGAAGGCAGCGAGCGCCTGCCAGCGGCTGGCGATGTCGTCGCGGCGACCGCGCAGGGGGTCGCGCGCTTCCACCAGCGCGGCCAGGTCGCAGGCCACCGCGCGTTCGGACGCATCGCGCGGCGCCTTGAGCATGGCCGCCAGCCGCGGGTGCGTGCCCAGCGCCAGCAGCTCGCGGCCGAAGGCGGTGATGCGCGCGTCGGCGTCCATCGCGCCCAGGCGCTGCAGCAGTTCGCGCGCCGCGCCCAGCGCGCCGGCGGGCGGCGCGTCCACGAAGCGCAGCGTGGATTCGCCCCAGGCCGCCAGCTCCAGTGCGAGCCCGGCCAGTTCCACCTGGGCGATCTCCGGCGTGCGCATGGGTTCGAGCCGCTGCGAGGCCGGCCACAGGCGATAGCACCAGCCCTCGGCCACGCGGCCCGCGCGGCCCGCGCGCTGGTCGGCCGAGGCCTGGGAAATGGCCACGGTTTCCAGGCGCGAGAAGCCCGAGTTCGGGTCGTAGCGCGGCTCGCGCGCCTGGCCCAGGTCAATCACCACGCGCACGCCCGGCAGGGTGACCGAACTTTCCGCCACGTTGGTGGCCAGCACGATGCGGCGCCGGCCCTGCGGGTCGGGCGACAGCGCCGCCGACTGCGCCTCGACGCTCAGTTCGCCGTGCAGCGGCAGCCGCTGCACGCCGCCGCCTGACGACGCTCCGGGCAGTGCGTGCGGGTCGGTGTCGGCGTCCAGGTGCGCCAGCGCGTTCATCGCGTCGGCGATTTCGCGCTGGCCCGGCAGGAACACCAGCAGGTCGCCGGGATGCCGCGCCAGCGCTTCGTCCACGCAGCGCCGCAGCTGCGCGGTGCTTGGCTCGTCGCGGCGCGCGGGGAAATGCGCGGTGGTGACCGGGTAGCTGCGGCCGGCGCTGGTGAGCCGCGGCGCGTCGAGGAAGCGGGCCAGCTTTTCGCCGTCCAGCGTGGCCGACATCACCACCAGCCGCAGGTCGTCGCGCAGCTGCGACTGCACGTCCAGGGCCAGGGCCAGGCCCAGGTCGCCGGCGAGATGGCGTTCGTGGAACTCGTCGAACACGATTGCGGCCACGCCCTCGAGCGTGGGGTCGTCCTGGATCATGCGGGTGAGGATGCCTTCGGTCACCACTTCCACCCGCGTGCGCGCGCTCACCTTCGACTCGAAGCGGATGCGGTAGCCCACGGTGTCGCCGGGGGTTTCGCCCAGCTGCGCGGCCATGAAGCCGGCGGCGGCGCGCGCGGCCACGCGGCGCGGCTCGAGCATCAGGATGCGGCCGTCGCCGCGCCACGGCGCCGACAGCAGGGCCAGCGGCACCTGGGTGGTCTTGCCGGCGCCGGGCGGCGCTTCCAGCACCAGGCGCGGATGCGCCTCGAGGCTGGCCAGCAGGGCCGGCAGCAGTTCGGTAATCGGGAAGTCGGGGCGCGTCGGGGCGGGATTCACCCCGCTAGGCTAGAGAGCGCGGCGCGTGGCGTCGAGCGCGCGGCGCAGGGGCGGCGGTGCCGGTGCGGTCGGGGCCGGTTGCGCGGGCTTGGCGGCGGGCCGCTCGCGCGGCGCCGGGGAGGGTGCCGCAGACGGCGCCTGGCCGGCGGACGGGACGTCCGGCTGGCCGGTGGAATTCGTCCGGCGCGTGAAGTCGAGCTGGCGCAGGCACAGGCCCTCGAGCGCCGTCAGGTCGTCGCGCATCTGGCCACCGTTGCCGTAAACCAGGATCACGCCGCTGCTGCCGCTTTGCCAGTCCACCCACGGCGTGAAGCCGAACGCGCCGGGGCTCGAAACGCGGTACGTGGCGCCGCGCGCATCGCGCGCTTCCACCCACTGGCCGATGCCGTAGCCGTAACCATAGCCCGGCACCGGCGTGTTGCCGATCACCAGGCCCACCGTGCGGTCGAGCGCCATCGTGGCCAGGGTGTCGGCGCGCAGGAAGGACTGGCCTTCGTGCAGGCCGCCGGCCAGCAGCATGTCCAGCACGCGGCCGTAGTCGTCCAGCGTGGAGCGCGCACCGCCGGCGATGCGCGGGTTGGCGTTGCGAACGTAGCCATCCCGCAGCGCGCCGGCGGTCCAGTCGGTGTCGGTGAGGCCCAGCGGCTGCACCATGTGGGCAATGAACAGGTCGTCCCAGGCCTGGCCGGTGGCCATCTCGGCCATCGCGCCGGCCACGTGCATCGAGTTGCCGCCGTACGAGAACACCGTGCCCGGCGGCGTCACCAGCGGCACGGCGACGATCTCTCCCGCGCAGGCCTGCAGCGTCTTGAACCGGTCGGAGATGCAGGGCACGTCGTCCGCCACCATGCCGCTGGTGTGCGAGAACAGCTGGGCCAGCGTGATGGCGCGCGTGGCCGGCGGCGCGGCGGGGAAGTATTCGCCCACCGTGCTGTCCCAGCGCAGGTCGCCGCGTTCCACCAGCCGCGCCAGCGTCAGCGCCGAAAGCCATTTGCTGGCCGAAGCGATGGCCAGGCGCTCATTGCCCGCGTACCCGCCGTAGCTTTGCCGGTGCACAACGCCCGCACTGCGCGCCAGCCGCAGCGAGGCGCCGGGCAGGCTGTACTTCGCCACCAGCTGCTGCGCCTGCGCATCCACGGGCGCCAGGTCGTAGGCCGGGCGCGCGGCCACGCCGCCGGCCAGGGCAAGGGCGGCACCGAGGACAAGGGCGAGGGTCCGGGTCATGCCAGCCACAACGCGGCGGCGCGGCCACGGTTGACCGGCGCCGGGTACCATGGCCGCCTTCACGCCGGGAACCCCGCATGGACCTCATAGACATCGGCGCCAACCTGGGCCACGAAAGCTTCGACGCCGACCTGGACGCCGTGCTGCAGCGGGCGGTGCTGGCCGGCGTGTCGCAGCTGGTGGTCACCGGCGCCAGCCGCGCCGGCTCGGTGCGTTCGCTGGAACTGGCCCGCGCCCATCCCGGCCTGCTCTGGGCCACGGCCGGCGTGCACCCGCACCACGCGGTGGAATACACCGACGAAGCCGACGCCGAGATGCGCGCCCTGGTCGCGCGGCCCGAGGTGGTGGCGGTGGGCGAATGCGGCCTGGACTACCACCGCGATTTCTCGCCGCGCCCGGCGCAGCGGCGCGCCTTCGAGCGCCAGCTGCAGATCGCCGCCGACACCGGCAAGCCGCTGTTCCTGCACCAGCGCGACGCGCACGCCGATTTCATGGCGATGATGAAGGACTTCGACGGCCGCCTCGGCCCGGCAGTGGTGCACTGCTTCACCGGCACCCGCGAGGAGTGCTTCGACGCGCTGGACGCCGGCTACTTCATCGGCATCACCGGCTGGCTGTGCGACGAGCGCCGGGGCCAGCACCTGCGCGAATTCGTCAAGGACATCCCGGCCGACCGCCTGATGGTGGAAACCGACGCGCCCTACCTGCTGCCGCGCACCGTGCGGCCCATGCCGTCGCACCGCCGCAACGAGCCGATGTACCTGCGCCACATCGTCGAAGAGCTGGCGCGCGACCGCGGCGAGACCTTCGAAGCCACGGCCGCCGGCACCACCACCACCGCCCGCTCCTTCTTCCGCCTGGCGCCGCGCGGCCGCTGAGGGGCGTGCGGCGCGGCGTCAGCTCACGGTGCCGTTGCCGTCCTTGTTCTTGCCGCGCAGCTTGCCCACCAGCGCCACGATTCCGATGCCAGCGAGGAACACCAGCTTCCAGCCCTTGGCCAGCAGCAGCCCCAGCTTCGCCAGCAGGCCGGACTTGGCGGCCAGGCCGCCGCCCACCAGGGCCGCCAGGCCGTAGGCCGCGGTCTTGTCGGTGTCTTCGTTGAAGTCGGCGTAGCGCTGGCCTTCGTCGAACTCGGCCATGGACAGCACTTCGGCCATGCCGGCGTTCACGCGCTCCAGGTCGGCGACGTCGGCCACGGCGTTCATGCTCAGGTAGCCCTCGCGACCCAGCACGCGGATGTCGTAGTTGAGCGTGCCGCCGTCCTGGCCTTCGAACTGCAGGTGCTTGGCCCAGTGCAGGCGCTTGCCCACCGCGTCGTAGCGCGGCGGCTGGGCCCAGCCCACCAGTTCGGCGGTGGGGTAGCCGGCTTCCTTGAGCGCCGGGGCGGCGTCGCGGGTTTCCTGCTGCATGTCGGCCAGCAGCTGGGTGTAATCGATCTCAGCGGCGTCGGCATCCGAGACGTGGCCGTCGTCGCTCCAGGTCAGGATGACGGCCCAGCTGTGGTCGGTGCCCAGCGGGTCGCTGGCCGGCACCAGCATGCCCAGCACGGTGTCGTCGGCGGGGTTGCCCCAGAAATCCTCGAGCACGCGGCGCGCGTCGGCCTTTTCCAGGTAGCGGAAGCCTTCGCCCAGCTTGAGCCGCGCATGCGCCTCGGGCACGGCGATCTCGCCGTCGCGGAAGGCCAGCGAATCCACGAAGCTCTGGACCGGGTCCTGCTTCTGGTTCTGGGCGGGATCAGCGTCCTGGGCGTGCGCGAAACCCGCGCAGAGCAGCAGCGCCGCGGCGGTGGCGCGAAGTTGGTTGAACATGCGGCTTTCCGGTGAGCCGCTCCCCGCGGCCCGGCGAGTGTCCCGCGGGGCCGCGCGTGCGCGCAAGCCCCGCCGCAGGCCTCAGCTGCGCAGCCCGACCCCGCGCTTGAGCAGCCACAGGCCCAGCGCGGCCAGCGCCACCACGAAGAACAGCATCAGCCCGAACGCCGTCACCATGGACACGTCGCTCTGGCCCAGCAGGCCGTAGCGGAACGCGTTCACCATGTAGAAGATCGGGTTGAGGTGGGTGGCGGCCTCGGCCCAGTCCGGCAGCAGCTTCACCGAATAGAACACGCCGCCAAGATACGTGAGCGGGGTGAGGATGAAGGTCGGCACGATGGCGATGTCGTCGAACTTCTTGGCGTACACCGCGTTCACGAAGCCGGCCAGCGAGAAGATGGCGGCGCCGAGGAACACCGTGGCCAGCGTGATGAACGGATGCGGCAGCCGCACCTGGGTGAACAGCATGGCGATGACCATCACGATGCCGCCCACCATCAGCCCGCGCAGCACGCCGCCGGCCACGTAGCCGCCCAGGATCACCCAGTTGGGCATCGGGCTGACCAGCAGCTC
>Ga0075160_10001266_pt1 | contig 15500 bp, 18 predicted proteins | sample JI91814C2DNA_FD_70969 | JGI IMG/M metagenome (GOLD analysis project Ga0075160, IMG submission 70969) | Wastewater effluent complex algal communities from Wisconsin, to seasonally profile nutrient transformation and Carbon sequestration -... | ecosystem: Engineered > WWTP > Effluent > Algae... | reverse complement strand
AAGGGGGGCCCATTTTCCGTTAGGGATTCCTCGTTTTTCGCTTTTATTGGGAGGGTGCCCATTTTCCGTTAGGGGTTCCATTAGGAGGGTTGTGGCCCCTCTTCTCTGTGCGGGTGCTCTGGCCCCACCCCCGGCTCTGTCCGTGATGGGTCGCAATTGGACCGGAATGGGTCGTAATTGGGCCGAATTTTCTGAATGGGTCGTAATTGGACCGGAATGGGTCGCAATTGGGCCGAATTTTCCCGATAGGTCGTAATTGGACCGGAATGGGTCGCAATTGGGCCGAATTTTCCCGATAGGTCGTAATGAGACCAAGTTTGCGTTATTTTCGGGCGCCCTAAGCGCAAGGCGACTTGGTCTCCGAAGTTTGCGTTATTTTCGGACGCCCTCAGCGCAAGGCGCTAACTCCAACGCGACTTGGTTTCCGAAGTTTGCGTTATTTGCAGTGCGCAACAACGGGACTTTGCGTTTGACCTTGAGCACAAGGCGACTTGGTTTCCGAAGTTTGCGTTATTTCTGGAAACCGCAAGGCCGTGGCGCTAACTCCAAGGCGACTTGGTTTCCGAAGTTTGCGTTATTTCGGGAAACAACGGGACTTTGTGTCTGACCTAGAGCACGAGGCGCTAACTCCAAAGCGACTTGGTTTCCGAAGTTTGCGTTAACTTGGGGCAGGGCGGCTCGGTTGACCTGTGCAAATATTTAGGTAGGGGGCAAAATGCGCCGAAAAAAAATAAAAAATTTGGCGGGAAGGGGAGGGCGGGAAATGGCCGATTCCGTGATGGTTTCGACCCATAAGGGGGACACACAAAAATGCTATGGGAGTGATAGGGGGAACTGAGCAAAAATGGGGCTATTTTGAGGCGGGCCCATGCTGGCAAGATCTTGGCATCGTGCCAGTCGGGACGTGTCGAGTGCGGCCAAGGCCTAGAAAGACCCTATCCCGGCTGCAAATGCCCTGCTGTGCCACATGACTCTCCGATGCGGAGAATGGCCCGCCTCGATTTTTTTCACATAAAAAGAAAAGTGAAGTGGCTGGGGCTGGGAGTCCGGTCGAACGGCTCGGGACTGCCCTCGGGCGTCAGCGGGACCTGCTGCCACAGGGGCACTGGGACTGGGACTGGCTCCGGGGGGGCTGGCCGTGCCGGTCGGACCAGATCGGTCAGTTCCGACATCGTGACGTTCTCGAGGAGATAGGCGTGCTGCTGCTCCATCGAGGGGATGCGGCGTGGCACGGTCCGCGGCGTCCGAGCGCAATAGGGAGGTCGATTCCGGCCCCATGTCAGTCGACAGACCTTCTCCGAAATTCCCCAGATCGCCGTGATATCCGCAGCCTCGGCCCTCCGCTCTCGGATCGCGGAAATGGTCCTGAGAGAAAGATCCTCCCAGTAGTCGCCCGTCGCCGGAGGCAAGAGCGCCTCCCAGAGAAGAATCGGGCGCGTTTCCCCGGCCCACTCGATTGTCCCGGTCACGCACCCGGGGACCGCCTCGCCGGCCCGCCCCATGAGGTAAGGCAGCCAGTCGACCCCTGTCGGTCGGCCGAGCGCCCGATGAAATTGCACGAATTCGTAGGCCGCTGTCATCGGGCGCTTTTCGGGAACGGGCCCTCCCGGCTCACCCGCCAGTGCCGACACCGGGCCCGTCGCCCCGCAGAGCATGTAGGCGGCAAATATGTCCTTGCGTCCGGCGAGAATGGCCGAGGCCTGCTTGAAAAGTTGCGCCGCGTGCTTCCCCTTGGTCAGGAGGGCATTGAGGAATAGGAGCAGAATATGATGCGTTCGCAAGGAATCGTGCGTTCCGCCGAAAAATAGGTAGAGGGCCAAGTCCAGCGAAGTCAATTTTTTGCTCATTAGAGACAAGTGTGAGCGAGTGAAAATTTTACTGCGGGAAGGGGGGCGGCGAGGCCGAGGCCGGGGCGGGGACCTTGGGCGCCACGACTCCGGACGAGAGGATCTGGCTCGGAGGCGGGGGAGGAATGTCGACCAAAAGCGGAATCGGATTCGAATGGGACTGAGTCACCATCGTCGCTGCCGCTGCCGCTGCTGCCGCCGCCGCTGCCGCCGCTGCCGCGCCCGGAGGAGGCGAAAACGGAATCACGTTGATGGCGCCCCGGCGAGACTCGGCCTTTTTCGAAGCCTTGCGCTCGGCCTTGGCCGCTGCCTTGGCTTGCTTGGCCGCGTCCGCCTTGGCTGCGATGATCGACTTGGCCGCCGCAGAGAGCATCCGCGTCATGGTCGACGCCGGAGGGCCAATGTCCTGCGAGTCCTTGACAGGCGCCGGGCACGGCCAGCCGTCGTTGACGACCAGCTTGTTGTTCGTGTCAATCCCGACATAGCCGTATCGCTGGATCGCCCGGAGAAGCACCTGAAGCTGGCACCACTGCCCCAGCTCGGTCGACGGATCGGCGCAGAAAGCGCGGACCTTGTCCCGCAGCTCCTTCATCGCCTCGTCCTGCTCCTGCTTCTTCTTGTCCTTGCCCAGCTGATAGGCCTCCACAGTCTCCTCCGGGAACACAGAGGCGAGGAGACGCGGGACAAGATCGCCGTTGATGCGCTTGTCGATGATGTAGAGCCGCACTCCGTCGATCTCCCCAATGTCGGCATAGAGGAAATTCTCGTCTTTGCCGAGAAGCGCCAAAAGCGCCATCAGGGCCTTGCTGGAAAGGATCTGGGTGCGGAAGACTTGCGCGGCGTTGGCGAGCGCCAGAACCATGACCTTCAGATGGGGCTCGGTGCCCTCGGGGAGAGGCAGATCCGAGGAGACCCACTGGTGATTCTTCGGATCCGGGAGCGCCGCCTTGGTCACCCGAGCCGGAGCCGGGGACTCCTCCTCACCGTCAGAGGAATCCTCTGAGGAAGTGTTGGATGCCTTCTTCTTGCAAATCTTCTGTTTCTTGGGGGGGCGCTCCTCGTCGTCGTCCGAGTCGAAAAGCATCTCGGACGCCTTGCGCTTCGGGGCCGGGGCCGGGGCCGGGGCCGGCTCCTCGTCGATTTCCATCGCATCCGAGCCGAAAAGCTCGGAAACGGCCTCGGCCGCCGCCCGGCGCTCCCGCATCCGCGCATCCTCCTCCGCTGCCAGTCGCTGGCGCTCAGCCTCGGCCTCCGCTGCCAGTCGCTGCCGCTCGGCTGCCGCCCGGCGCGCCGCCTCGGCCTCGGCCTTGGCCTGCATCGCCCGGAGCTGCTCCATCTTGGCCGCCTCCTCCGCTGCCTGTCGCTGGTGCTCGGCCTCCGCCTCCGCTGCCAGTCGCGCCGCCTCGGCCTGCTGCGCCTTGACACGGGCCGCCGTCTCCTCGACCACCCGCGTAATCGCGTCGAGTCGCGCCGTGTTGAGCTGCTTCTCGGCCTCGGCCACCGCCGCCTCGGCCGCAGTCGCCGCCGCCCGCAGCCGGTCCGCCTCGACACGGGCCGACTCGGACTCGTCACGGAGACGCGCCACCTCGGCTTGGGCCGACTCGGCCTCGACACGAAGTCCCTCGACCTTGGCACAAAGAGACTCGTGCTCGGCGACAGCTTCTGCTCCCTCGGTCTGAAGGGAGAGACGCGTGGCCTTGGCCGACTCGAGCGCCTTCTGCGCCTCCGTGACACGGGCCGTCGCGTCGAGCAGAGCCGCCCGAGTTCCGGGCCCGTTGCGCTTCTTCACGGCCTTCGTGGCCGCCGCTTGCTCGGCCTCCGCCTCGGCAAGCGCCTGCTCCGCCATGGACTCGGCGTCAATGGCCCGCCGGACGCGATTCATCGTCGACTGACACGCCGACATCGCCTCGGCCGTTTCGTGGCGCGCCGACTCCACGTTCGACAATGCCTCGTTCGCAATGGAAAGCGAAGACGCCGTGATCGAGGCCAGAGTCTCCGCATCCACAGCCGCAGCCGAGGCGTCCGCAGCTTTCTTCTGCGCTTCGGCCAGAGCAGCCTCCGCGCGCAATACGACTTGATCTTCGGTGTTCATGTTGAGAGTAAAGTGTGAGGGGTCGGGTGTCGTAAACTCCCCGTTCCCAAGCGGGCTTTTGAAGGACTGCCGGGCCAACGTTTCCATTCGCCGGCCAACTTTTCCATTCCAATGGAAAAGTTGGCCGGCCAATGGAAAAGTTGGCCCGCCAATGGAAAAATTGGCCGGTCCCGGCTTTAAGAGCGACGCAATTCTCTGCTCTGGGCACCCGATTTGCACGCAACACCACAATGTCAGCAAACACCCCCATTCGCAAGTGCCCCGGCGCACCCAAGGCCGACCGCCGCCCGCGCCCCATGACCGACGAGGAGCGCGAGGCCCTTGCCAAGGACGTCCGCCGCCCCCTCTTCTCCGCATCCGAGTCGGGCGCCTCATCCGCCGCCGAAGCTTGTCAGTCGGTCGCTGTCGCTGCCGGAAAGCACCCGCGCAGCGAATCGAGCTCCGGCTTCGGCTCTGGCTCAGCCGGCAAGCCTCCCTCCAAGCGCGCCCGCTCCCTCTCGGCCAGTGACACGGTCGCCCCGGCTCCGGCTCCCCCTGCTCTCAAGCGGATCCACTGGCGGCTTCTCATCCTCGAGGGCGAGGAGTGGAACCGGCTCGATCTCACTTTCGACGACATTCGGAAGAAATATGACGATGTCGAGTTTGACGAGAACGGCATGTTCCTCGCTTCTCCGGGTGAACTCCGTGTCATCGAGCTGTCTATGCCTTACATCACGTTCTGTAAGATCTTTGATCTCGACGAGCAGAACCGCTTTTTCGAGACCGGCGCCCTGCCCACGGAGGACCGCGACTACGTCCCCGGCGACCCTTACTGTCTGGGTTGCTGGCTCCTCGACTGCGACAAGCACTGCGGTCCGTGCGGCAGACCTCTTCCAGAGGACGGCCACTATGTCAATGGTGTCGCCGTCTATCCCGGTCTCCGGGTCAACAACGAGCCCCAGTATTGCCTTCCGAGCGGAAGGATGCAATACGCCGAGACGTTCCGCTGCTGCAGAGCCTGCGTCGTCAAGTGCCCCGGTTGTGCCGAATCCCAGAAGAAAACCGGGCTCCCCGAAACAACATTCTGGACCGCGGACGGCGATCTCCTCGACAGCGAGGACAAGCACGGCCGAGCCATCTGCCCCGCTTGCGCCGCCGCCCCCTCTGAAGAATAAATGCCGTGTTTCCTAATTCACGGAGTCGCATAGGAAAAAGGGTCGTCATGGATGCGACACAAGGAGAATAGGTCGCAGACAAAGTCGCACAGAGAGAAAGGGTCGTAATGGATGCGACACAAGGAGAAAGGGTCGTAATGATTGCGACACAAGGAGAAAGGGTCGTAATGAATGCGACACAAGGAGAAGGGGTCGCAATGAATGCGACACAAGGAGAAAGGGTCGCAGACAAAGTCGCATAGGGAGAAAGGGTCGTAATAAATGCGACACAAAGGAAACCAAGTCGCATAGGGAGAAAGGGTCGCAGACAAAGTCGCATAGGGAGAAAGGGTCGTAATGGATGCGACACAAAGGAACCCAAGTCGCATAGGGAGAAAGGGCCGCATTCCCTACGACACAAAGGAAATTGAAAATGGGCGTTTAATCAAAAAGAAATGTTCTCGGGCGCTTGAAGCGCGGCACGCGGGTGTCTCCAAAGTCCAGACGCGTGCGCTGATCTGTCTCCGGCTCCCGGTCGCTGTCGCTGTCGTCCAAGGAGCGCGGCCGCTTGCGAGTCGGTCCTCGCCGGCGCGGAGTCATCGTCAGGACCGCTTTCACCTCGGCCACCGTTGGGAGCACCCAAGCGCCCACTCGGATAAGAGATTTGCGACCCAGCGGATAGAGGATCTCGAGACGGACCATCTCAATGTCGGTCAGGGCGCTCAGGGCCTTGCGGTAGCCTTCGGGCTCCCAGAAGGACGACATGGCCGCCTTGTGCTCCGCCACCAGCCCCGGCTCCCGGCACCAGAGTGACACGGTCGGATCGCCCAGCGCGCTCCGCTTCGGGCCCGGCATCCCTAGTGTCCGCCGCCGCTCCTCCGTCAGGGGAAGGATCAGCATGTTCTCGGCCGAAACCAAGTCGCCGTAGTCCCGATCCGTCACTGAAACTGTGATCATGTTGTTTTTGCCCCTTTCCCCCCCTTCCCCGGCACCCCGGGCCACGAGCACCCTTTTATTCGGCCCTTAGCTTCCAAATGGAAACGTTGGTCCGCCCATGGAAACGTTGGCCGTCCTTTCCTTACTTAAGCAGGCAGGCCGGGGCCGGGGAGCTGGGAGAACGCGTTCTTTGCAAACAAAAATCATGGATCCGGCTATTGATAATTTGATTCGCGAAATCAAGGTTTTCTGGCGGGGCGCCCATGAGATGGCTCAAGCGACCACTGACGAGGTCTACTTTGATTTCGGCGCGGATTCTTGGGTCGGGGATATCAGGCTTTTGGAAAATGCTATTCATGCACCTGAACGTTGCGAAGAGGAGTTTGGTGATTGTCAGATGTTGACGGCGTGGCGAGCCGCTGCTCGCGCGTTTGACAACGCGATCGGCGCTGCTAGCAAAAGATGCAAAGATTTCAATTCCGAAAATGAGAACGAGATTGCAAACGCGGTGTTTGCGTTGGCCCGCGAAGTCGCGCTTCACGTCCACTCGCCTGATCGCGATCTGATCGACGAGTTTCTTTGGGAACTTTGGTCCTGCAGATGCTGTCAGATGTTTATTATCGAGGCGCTCCATCGGAAATAAACCGGGAAGCGTTTGTCCCTTCGCGCCTCGGGCCCGGAGCGGGCGATTTCTTCCAGCACCGAAAGCGGAGATGACAGATCAGACACACACATTCCTTGCCGCAGGGGCAGCTCTCATACGTGGCCTGTGACGATTTCTGGAAACAGGGAACGCAAACGGCAAATGCGGCCATCCGGGAGAACAGAACCGTTCCCGTCTCGCCAACGCCGCCGCGGGTCCGGTCTTATATGATGCCCAATGGAAAAGTTGGCCCGCGAATGGAAAGATTGGCCCTCCTTCCTTACTAAAGCGAGGGAGCCGGGGCCGGGGCCGGGGAGCCGAGATGGCGCATTCCCAGAAATGGCGACCGTTGACGAGTTCAGGGTGAAAATGTCAAAAATCTTTGGAATGGACCTTCTCTTCAATAGCAGAGGCAAGTCGCGGGTCATCTTTTCGACTCGGATCGCGATCATCGATAGCGACGGGATCGTTTATCCGGACGCGAAACTCGTCCTCGCGGAAATAGCGAAATGGGAGATTTGCATCGTGTTTCGCAGGGTGTTTCTGGAAATAGACGAAAACTCGGTCTGGCTCTGTGTTTCCGTCCACAGAGCGTCCACGGAGCGCTATCTGTCGGGCGCGGATCTGTCGCCGCTCTCGTGGCTGTTTTCGCTGAACGGGCCGCTGGATCTGAGCCCCCGTGCCCAGCTCGGCGTCGCGAGAGCCATCTATCCCGACGAGGCGCTCGAGGCCAAGGATTGGTGCTCAGTCGCCCGATCGCTCGTCTCGGACCTCTATGCCTCGGTATGCGGCGTCCGCAGGGAAACGGCCCGAATCGACATCGAAACCGCCAATTTCATCATGAAAACGTGGGCGCCCAAGCAGATCACCCTCACTTACGGAGCGTGCGTCGACCGCGTCCGAGCACTGCACGCCGAACTCGCAGACCTGCACGAGCTCGGAGACATCATCTGGCCCAAATAAACCCGGAAATGACGCCTTTTTTCTGTTTTGTCCCGTTTCCGGATTTACTTGCGCGCGTCCGGGTAGCGGCCCTTTCGGTCCGGCTTGGGGTGCCGAGGCGCTGTCACCTTGCGCGGCACGCGGACAAAGCCGTCCGTGTCGACCAGCACCGTCTCCATCCAGAGACCGTGCTTTCCGTTGTGGAGGATCGCTGCCCACCCCGTCTCCCCCAGCGGCGTCGCGTGCGCCACGTCGTCCGGGTGCCGCGAAACGCCGCACTCGCAGAGCGCAACCTCCCGATCCGTGTGCCGACCAAAGTAGTGCATGGAGAGTGGTGTGTCCCGTCCTCCGCCGCTCCCGCCCTCCTCCGCTCCCGCCCTTTTATCGCACCGTTCCTTCCAAATGGAAAAGTTGGCCCGCGAATGGAAAGGTTGGCCCGGCCCGATTACTAAAGCGAGGGAGCCGGGGAGCCGGGGAGCCGGGAACAGATCATCTCGCAACCATGAATAACTATTACGTGTCGCCGCCCACGGGAACTATTCCCGAGGATTACGTCGAGAAGCCGCCACGTTATGGTGGACGCAAACGCATCCGCGATGCCATCAACAAGATCTGGGCCGAGAAAGCCGTCCGCGACGTGCACCCGCATGATGGTTTGCTTTCGGTTCATTTTGACAACATTCTTCTTTTCAATCCGGACAAAACGAAAGATCTGGAGGATGCACTAAGGGCGTGCGACTACGGTGACGGGCCCGGTGACCCACGCGAACTGACTGTTCAGTTGGTCCAGATCGCATTTGAACTTTTGCGCGCGTTTCAAGGCGAACTTCTTCGCAATTGGGCGCTCGGCCACAGCGAAAACTTGAGGCGCCACGTTGCCCGGATGGAAGTCTGGTCCGATGTCGACCGCATTCTTCGGGAATTTCCCTAATAAATGAGAGGGCGCACGTTTGGGAAATGGTTTATGTGTCCTGATCGCATTTTCGACAGAAAAGGCTGTGTTTCGTGCGTCGCCCTGTTCCGCAGAAAAGACACGCCACATGCCAGCGCTGGTCACAATGGCCCGGGGCGCACCCGCCGCGGCAATAGTGAAAACAGCCCACGTCGCCGGGGTTCGGACAGTCGCACCGGTGCGCCGCACAGAACGCTTGGCCGCGACCCGACGCATCGCCACAGGCCACGCACAGGCCGCGCCGAGAGTGGTCCCGCCAAGGTCGCTTGTGCCCGCGGAAACGAATCGCTCGCGCTTTCTCCAGATCTTCGCCATAGAAAAGAGAAAGATGATATTTCTGGACTTTGTAGGATCCAGATGGCTCGCCCACCTCCCAGAGCTCGTCAAATTGATTCCAGAATAAACGAGACTCGAGAACACTCCATTGCCCGTCGGGCCGCGCGTCGTCGTCCGTCTCCTCCAGATGGAAAATGGGGCGACGCGGAAGCCTCCAGTCGCGCTCCAGACACTGGTCCAACACGCGTTTCACAAACCAAGTCATGTGTGTGACCCCGCTCCCGCCCTCCTCCTCCGCTCGCCCCTCCCACCCTTTTATCGCCCCGTTCCTTCCAAATGGAAAGGTTGGCCCGCGAATGGAAAAGTTGGCCCGGATCCCCTTACTTAAGCGAGCAGGCCGGAGCCGGCGCTGGAAACTGGGATCGTGCCAATTTCGGTCATGGATCCAGTGCTTGCTAAGTTGAATCTCACGCTCTGTAGCCTGCCTGACGAGCTCCTTGCCTTTTGCGAGAAAAAGTGTCATTCGATCAAGGAAGCGCAGGATGACCGGTATCGACTCGAATTGATCAGATGGGTAGTTGAAGCCCAGAAGCGAGAGCTCCTGCCCCTCTTGGACCGAGCCATCAAGCGGTTCTTTCCCGAGAACGACTGGAGAAACGGCGATCTCGAAGGCGCGGTAGGCGCGTGCCCCGTGGTTCATTGCGATGCGCTCGATCTCCACGGGAATTCGCGAAAATATGATTGGTTCAAATCCAGACTCTTTGCAAGCACACAGTGCCCCATCTGCGACGTGTGGTTTTGGTTTGAGTAAACGTTTTGCAGCCCTCGTCTCCGTTAGGAAATTTTCCCTCGTTTTCAGGCCAAAACGAATGGGGCCTATTTTTCGTTAGGGATTTCCCTCGTTTTCGGGAGTGGGTCATTTCCCCCGTTTTGAGAAACAGGCCCCATTTTTCCGTTAGGGATTTCCCTCGTTTTGGGAGGGGCCTATTTCCCGTTAGGGATCTTCCCTGGTGAGGAGGACCTATTTACCCTAATGGGGGAGATTTATTGTTGCTTATGGCGGATCTTCACTCCGTGGGAGCGCAGTAGTCGCACACAAGCAAGTTCGAATGCATCTCGTCCTCGAAAAAGTGGTTGAGGCACTCCGAGCACTCGAACGCGCAGTCCTTGCAGCCGCAGTCCGCTCCGATGATAATGGCCTCGGTCGGCCCCAGCGCCGTGTAGCACCAATAGCACACGGTCGTGCAGTTGCCGCAGAGGTAGACCCACATCCCGTCTTCGTCCATGCATCGATGCATGTCTGAGCGCTTGGCCGTGTTCGTGCAGCCTTCGCCGCCGCACTGGATCCGTTTGTTGTGGTTCATGTAATCTCTGTCTTTGTGTCCGTGTGCCCCCCTGTCTCCTCTCCCACCGGCCCCTCCCTCTCGCTCCTTTTATCCCGCCAATGGAAAGGTTGGCCGGCGAATGGAAAAGTTGGCCCGCGGATGGAAAAGTTGGCCCGGATCCCCTACTTAAGCGAGGGAGCCGGGGTGGCAAACCGGGAACGGACCGAGCGCACCTCTCTTTTCATGGCAGACGATTCCACTAGGGAGACACGCAAGCCTTTTCGGAAGATTGGCAACCAAGTCATCTATCTGTTCGAGAACGAGGATCTCACGAAAGGTCCTAGGGAGACACGCAGGCGCGCTGTCGAGTGCGGCCTAAGTGATCCAGATTTTGATGCGCGTCTGAAGGAGCTCAGCGACTCCATCAAGCACTACCACGACACACACCGCCGCCTTGGCGAGTGCCCCGAGACGGAGGAAGCATGGACTCGCATGGTCGTTGCAGAGGACTGCATGATGTATGCCATTCCCAACTTCTGGCCGCGTTTCGATGTTCCTGACCACATCCGCTACGTGGACAAGCCGTTGCCGATTCTGATCCTGAAATAAAAATCGGCAGGAATCCTTTTCCCCTCGTTTTGGGAAACAGGCCCATTTCACTCGTTTTGGGAGTGGCCCCATTTTCCGTTAGGGATTTCCCTCGTTCTGAGAGAAAACAGAACAGGCCCTATTTTCCGTTAGGGAGTTCCGTCTGTTAACGGAACAGGCCCATTTCACTCGTTTTGGGAGCGGTCCGTTAGGGAGTTCCCTCGTTTATTGCTGGTCCTCCTTGGCGCGCACCCAGTCCGTGTCGAAATCGCCCCGGAGCTGATACTTGCAGCGGGCATAGAGCCAGTCGCCGCAGCGACTCCACTCGGGAGCGCGCCACAGCGTATCGCCGATCTCGAGACGCGGCATGTGTTTCACAGACTTGTGCGCCACAAGAACGACTTTCTCGACATAGAACATCGAGTCGACGATCGGATAGCAGATCGGCAGCTTCTCATCCGCCGAATGCACGACGACCACGGCGACTCGCACGATGTGATTCGTCGCCATCGGCCACCGCGCCATGTCGTAGCCAGAGAAAACACGCCCCTCCAGCGGCCCCGCCGTGCCCGCATGGTCAATGTGCGACACGTCCGCATCCGGCCCAAACGAGCGCAACAGCTCGTCAAGGTCCCGCGGCCCCTCGTCGTCCGGCGCCGGGCAACGTCGCTTGCTCTCGCGATCCACCGGAGACGCAGAACGCTTCCGATCGGAAGACATGGTGTGGTTACCCCCTATCCCTCGCCCTCCGCCCCGCTCCCTCCCGCTCCTTTTATCCCCGCCAATGGAAAAGTTGGCCGGCGAATGGAAAGGTTGGCCGGCAAATGGAAAGGTTGGCCCGCGCATGCTTTTCCGTTAGGGAGAAAGGGGCCCATTTCCCGTTAGGGAGTTGCGGAACCTATTTTTTGCGGAGAGAGAGAATGGGGCCCATTTCCCGTTGGGGAGTCGCGGAACCTATTTTTTGCAGGGAGAGAGAAAGGGGCCCATTTCCCGTTTGGAAGCGGTGGATCCTATTTTTGCGGAAAGAGGCCGTTGGCACTATTCTCCGTCAGGGCGCGGTCGACTTATTTATTCGGTCTTGGCGCGCTTGGGCGGGGGAAGGTCGTCCCTCAGACGCTCGGCCTCGCAGCCAAGGCACAGGCTCTGGTCGCCGTTCATATGATCCGGTGTCCAGAAAAAGTCGCAGTCCCCGCACCGAGTCACACACTCCTCGCAGCCGCGCTTGACTCGGAACGCCACTTTGCCGTTCACCTCGGCCCACTGGCGCTTCTGCTCCAGAGTCGCAACGTCCGGAGGCAGCCGCCCCTCGTCCTCATAGAGCGCAAGGAGCTCCTCGTCCGTCAGCGCGCGAGGGTTCGCAGGCTCCATGTTGTAGGTGTCCTCCATCTGCTTGCACAGAGAGCACTTGCGCATCGTCACGCAGTTCGTGCTCTCGTGGCACCCTTCACACAGCCCCTTCCCGTTCAGCGGACACACCGCCTCGGGGCACTCCTTGCAGTCCGCGCCCGGGCACGAGGCCTTCAGGCACCCAGACCACCCGCAGTCGTGAAGAAACCCCTCGTTCGGCTCGTCGCAGCCCCCGCACTTGCCATGCTCGGCCACCAGCGCCTCGCGCTCCTCGTCCGACCCCACATCCTCTTCCTCTTTCTGCCACGCCTCAGGGCGCTGCGGAGACGGTGATCGAGAACGCTTGCGGCCGAGGCACGGAGACGGAGAACGAGACATGTCAGTGCGTGTGTGTGTGCCCCTCCCCTCGCCCTGACCCTCTCCCCCTCGCTCCTTTTATCCTCGCCAATGGAAAAGTTGGCCGGCGAATGGAAAGGTTGGCTCGCCAGAGGTAAGCAAAAAACCACTCTCCGCAGTCAGCCTTACGTGACACATTCGCGCAAAGTAGGCAAAGGCAACCAATCCCCTAGTCAGCCTGCCGTGACACATTCGCCCGTTCGGGCAAAGACAACCACTGCCCCGCCAACGTTCGGCACACAAATCGTTATCTGCGTGACACAAACCCCCGCCTAGGATCCGGGATAGGGTGACACGAAACTCCGCTCAGGACCCGAGATCCGGTGTCATCGGTGGCACAAATCTCCGCTTTGGACCCGAGATAGGATAAATCGCCATGTCCGTAGTGACACAACTCTCCGCTCAGGACCCGAGATATGATGTCCGTAGTGACACAAAACTCCGCTCAGGATCCGAGATATGATGTCAGCAGTGACATAACTCTCCGCTCAGGACCCGAGATATCATAAATCCAAGTGTCAGTCACTCATTCCAGAAAAAGTTTTTTCGCGCACAGATTCGACCCAAACCGGTCCGTATGAGAGTGACACAAAGACCGCGCAAAAAAAGAAAAAAAGTGTGCGGGGTCCGAGCGAGTCGGGAGTAGGGACTAGAAAGAAATTTTATTTTTTTTTATTTTTTTTCGAACGAACGAACTGACTGACAGGGCATGACTGACAGGGCGGGACTCGTTGCCGTGTAACCGTTCAGTGTCTGGGACGGGGCTAACGTTACATCCTCGACCCTGAACGGAGAATGCACGAACCTGCGCGGCTGGATGTATTCCGTGCACAGGTGGGGAGAATAGCACCGACATAGTCTAGTGGTCAGGATATCAGGTTTTCACCCTGTAAGGCCGGGGTTCGATTCCCCGTGTCGGTGGCGGCTGCTCTGGCAGCGCGCGACTCAATCGCTGTCGTCGAGTGGTTATGATACCGGATTCTCACTCCGGAGGCCGGGGTTCGATTCCCCGCAGCGATGACACTTCTTTTTTATTCCCTAAGGGAAAGGTGCTTGACTTAGCGGGGACGGAGAAATGGGAGAGGCGGGGCTCTGTTTTTCTATCGGATCGGTCGTCTAATGGCAAGACTCTGGTTTCCAGACCCAGCGTTCAGGGTTCGATTCCTTGTCGGTCCATTTCTTTTTTTATTCGATAACGGTGCCGATCATGTGGATGAGGCAGTCGTGGCTGACCTCGGAGATGTAGTAGTGTCCGCCATAGAGCTCCTCGAGGACGGCGAAGCCCGTGTCCGTGCATGCCGACCGTGTGACAGGGGCCCGGCGGACGGGAGCGCGTGTCAGAGGAACCGACTGGTCCTCGGTCGCGTGAGGCCGGGGGAAGAACTGGTCCTTGGGGACCTTGAGTGACCGGAGGAACTCGGTCCTGTGCACGTCCTCGGCGCGCTGATGCAGAGCGAGAACGACCAAGTAAGTGCCGCAGAAAGCAGCGAGAACAATGAGAATCTGAGTGGAGGGATGCATTTTTCGAGAGCGGGACGATAGCAGCAATGGGGCGTCCCGGGCGTCTCTTTTGTAGAGGCCCAAGGCGGGCCAACCTTTCCATTGGCGGGCCAATCTTTCCAAATGGAAAAGTTGGCTCGGACCCTTTCTCCTTGTGCGACTTTGGGCGCGAGCGATTGCGACCTATTCTCCTTGTGTCGCATTGATTACGACCCTTTCTCCGTGTGCGACTTTGGGCGCGACCTATTCTCCTTGTGTCGCATTGATTACGACCCTTTCTCCTTGTGCGACTTTGGGCGCGAGCGATTGCGACCCTTTCTCCTTGTGCGACTTTGTGTGCGACCTATTCTCCTTGTGTCGTATTGATTGCGACCCTTTCTCCCTGTGCGACTTTGGGCGCGAGCGATTGCGACCTTTCCATTGGCGGGCCAACCTTTCCATTGGCGGGCCAATCTTTCCATTGGATGGAAACGTTGGCCGGGACCGAGTTCAAAAGGGAGGCGCGAACGGACGCTTCCCGACACTGGTTTGCGCAACCCAATCGCACCCACGACAATGTCTTTTGTTACCCTTTCCAGCGGAATGCGCTTCAACAACCCTGCCGCTCTGCAGCAGCATCTCAAGGAGAACCCCGGGACGTCGACGCCCGAGCGCGAGGAGTCGGTCGTGTTTACGGGAAAGAAGGGCGAGACGCCCGAGTGTGTCGGTCGGGTCCTCCGGGGCCTCGAGGAGACAGTAGCCGAGACTATGGCTCAGGTGACTCACCAGTGGATCGGCCAGACTCCGGTGACTCCGGGCCCAGTGCTCCAGTCTCGTCCTGTCACTCCGAGGGGCGCGTTCCAGTCGCCTCTGGCCAGTCGCGAGGGCACTTCGTCCCGGCCCGTGTCTGCTCTGAGGCTCGGGAGCGCCGACCCGGTGCTGTGGCAGTCTCCGACGACTCCCGGGCCCGATGTGCCTCCGTCTCCGTCGCGCGCCGGCTACGAGCCTTCATCTCCGGTGCAAGTGATGCGCTTTTTCCCCTTTCAGTCCGATTACAGGCCGACGTCTCCCCTGTGTCACCCTCTCGGGACCAAGTGCGACTGCCGCGGCTACGACGCTTGGTCGCCTTCGTCGCCTCAGCAGACGATGCGCCCCTCTCCCTCTGCAGCGCCGCTCCACTACTACGCGCCCAAGACACCCGGCGTGCCGCACTCAATCACAGCGACCGTCGAGCCGTGGGCCGGTCTTCCCAGTCACGAGATGTCGCACATTGTCAGTCGCGAGCCGTCGCCCGAGCCGGTCGTCTTCACCCAGCCGCCTCTGACCGAGGAGCTGATCCAGTCTCTCGGCACCTATCCCGAGCAGCACCAGCCTCAGCGTCGCAGCGCTCGCCTCGCAAAGCGCAAGTAAATCTTTCCCTTTTCCGATAGAATTAGAAAAGCCGCAGTCTCATTTCTCTAACCCTAACAGAGAATAAAGCAATCAAATCCAATTCATTTCTCTAACCCTAACAGAGAATAAAGCAATCAAATCCAATTCATTTC
>Ga0075160_10001261_pt1 | contig 15541 bp, 14 predicted proteins | sample JI91814C2DNA_FD_70969 | JGI IMG/M metagenome (GOLD analysis project Ga0075160, IMG submission 70969) | Wastewater effluent complex algal communities from Wisconsin, to seasonally profile nutrient transformation and Carbon sequestration -... | ecosystem: Engineered > WWTP > Effluent > Algae... | reverse complement strand
GCGCCGACGATCTGGAAGTCGCCCATGTCGTAGAAGTACATGTAGGGGCTGGGGTTGAGCGAGCGCAGGGCGCGGTACAGGCTCAGCGGTGACTCGGTATAGCGCTTGGACAGGCGCTGGCCGAAGACGATCTGCATGCAGTCGCCGGCAGCGATGTAGTCCTTGGCCTTGAGCACGGCCGCTTCGAAATCGGCGCGCGCAAACTCGCGCTGCACCGGGTGCGCCTGGCCGCGCTTCACCTGGGGCGCGCTGACGCTGTAGCTGAGCTTGTCGCGCAGCTCGGTCAGGCGCTTCTTGGCCTTGTGGAAGGCTTCGGGCTGGGCCGGGTCGGCGTAGACGATCAGGTAGAGCCGGCCCGAGAGGTTGTCGATGACGGCCAGCTCCTCGCATTGCAGGAGCATCACATCGGGCGCATCCAGGCCACCGGTCTTTTCGGTCTTGGCCAGCTTGGGCTCGATGTAGCGGACCGCGTCGTAGCCGAAGTAGCCGGCCAGGCCGCCGCAGAAGCGCGGCATGCCGGGGCGCAGGGCCACCTTGAAGCGCTGCTGGTAGGCCTCGATGAAGGCCAGCGGGTCGCCTTCGTGGGTCTCGATCACCGCGCCGTCGCGGATCACCTCGGTCTTGCGCCCATGGCTTTTGAGCACGGTGCGGGCGGGCAGGCCGATGAAGGAGTAGCGCCCGAAGCGCTCGCCACCGACCACGGATTCGAGCAGGAAGCTGTGCTTGCCCGAACTGCCACCGTAGGCGCCAGCGCCGGAGCAGAGTTTCAGGTAAAGAGACAGCGGGGTCTCCAGGTCCGCGAAGGCCTCGCTGATCAGCGGGATGCGGTTGTAGCCCAGGCTGGCCAGGCTTTGGAATTCAAGTTCAGTGATCATCACGTCAAACCCTTGAAGGCAGGCGACGCACACCGGGAATCAGGGGGTGGCGGTGCGCGGCGCATCAATCAACAAAGAAGAGACGACGAGCGCTGGGACTGGATCGACGACACACAGCGGCGACACCCAGGTGTGGGCGCAGGTGGGACGGTGTCGATTCAGGAGGCCATCGGCAGGGATGGTGTGGCGAGCGGCGCGCGGGGCGGCTCGGACATCACGCCTGCGGCAAGCAGCAGGCCAAGCGGCGTCTTCTTCAGCGAAGGAAGGCGAGCGGGCAACGCCAGGGCCAGGCTCCCCGGTCGTGCGACCCCTTGATGTGCTTGCGCGTGATGAACATAGTGCGGCCGAGTGTAGCAGCCCCATTCAAACAGGCGTTGGCAGAGCTTCCTGCTTGCAGCCATACTGCTGCTTACCTTTGCTTACCTGCGGTAGGCCAAGAAAGTAGTCACAACAAATACGACGGAGACATCTCGCATGCATCGATTTTTTCTTCAGGCCCGCCTGGCAGCGGGCCTGCTCGCGCTGGCCGGCTTTTTCTGTCTGACGCTCCCGGCCGACTCTGCACAAGCACAGACTGTGGACCTGGCTGGGGTCAAGTACGAGACGCAAGCCGAAGTGGGTGGCCAGAAGTTGCAGCTCAACGGCGCCGGCATCCGCTTCAAAGCCGTGTTCAAGGTCTACACCGCCGGCCTCTACCTGGCCGACAAGACCAGCAATGCGGACACAGCCCTGGCCGCCCCCGGCGCCAAGCGCATCCACCTGGTCATGCTGCGCGAAGTGGATGGCAATGAACTCGGCAAGCTCTTCACCAAGGGCATGGAACAAAACGCCTCGCGCGAGGAATTTGGCCGAGCGATCAATGGTGTGCTGCGCGTGGCCGAGATTTTTTCCACCCGCAAAAGCCTCACCACGGGCGAGTACTTCTGGATCGACTACATCCCGGGCACCGGCTCGACCGTCTACCTCAATGGCAAGCCCATGGGCGCGGCCATCAAGGAGCCCGAGTTCTTCAGTGCCCTGTTGCGCATCTGGCTGGGCAAGGCGCCGGCTGACGACCAGCTGAAGGAAGCGCTGATGGGGGTCAAGCGCTCACTGCGGGAGCGAGGCTGATCTGATCCAGCCGGTCCAGGTGCTGCAGAGCCGGCAGCGCCGTGATCGGCTCGCCATGGTTGTAGCCATAGCTGAGCAGCAGCACCGGGCAGCCCGCCGCCGCCGCTGCGCGCGCATCGTTGCTGCTGTCGCCGATCATCCAGGTCTCGCCCGGGGCGGTGCCCAAGGCTTCACAAGTCTTGAGCAGAGGCAAGGGGTCGGGCTTCTTGCGCTCAAAGTCGTCGCCCCCGAACACGAAATCGAAAAAGCCTGACAGCTCCTTGCGGGCCAACAGCTCGCGCGCGAAGGCTGCCGGCTTGTTGGTCAAGCAGGCCATGGGCAGCCCGGTCGCACGCAGCAGCATCAGGCCTTCCCGCACGCCGGGAAACACGGCCGAAAACTGCCCGTTGAGGTCTCGGTAGTGCGTCTGGTAGAGCGCCCAGGCCTGCTCGTACAACTGGGTCGGGTCGGCGCCCACATGGTCCAGAGTGCTGCGAATCAGATGCTCGCTTCCCTGCCCCACGGTGCGCTCGACAAAAGCCCGCCGCACCTCGGGCAGGCATAACTCCTTAAGCACACGGTTCAGGACAGCGACAAAATCGCCGAGGGTATCGACCAGGGTGCCGTCGAGATCGAGGATGAAGGCGGCAGGGGTGCGCCCAGTGGAGTCGACATTCATGATGAGCTTCCTTGACCAGCAGACAGACCCAATTGTCCCCGCTCAGGCACACCTGCGACGAGATGCGGGCAGCCTCCGCGCACAAACCGGCAGTGCCGACCAGTGCCCGGCATCAAAGATCACGCCGAAGTGCCAGGGGCTGGGCACGCGTCCCTGATATGCGCTTCAAACCGACCCGGTCTGCGTGAATATGACCGGCATGCCTTGACCCCGGCGAGCGGCGCCCCGACCATGCCGGCAGGTCTCGCATGGTGCCAAGCTCGGCGCGCTGTTCGGGCCACACCGGGAGACAGTCATCATGAAGATCCGCTCAGCATTCTTCGGCATCGCCGCATGGGCCTTGGTGGCCACACTGTCTGGCACGGCGAGCAGCGCCGCCCAGGCACAGAGTTATCAGTTGCTCGACCTGGGCTATCTGGGAGGCGGCCCTGGCGGCTTCTTCTCGCAGGCCACCGGCATCAACGCCCAAGGGCAGGTCGTGGGCATCAGCAGCGCCTTCGACAACGGCGCCTCGCGCCAGTACGGTTTCGTCTGGAATGCCGGCAGCATGAGCGCCTTGCTGCCCCTGGGCAACACCGGCTTCACGACCTTCACCGGTGGCATCAACAACGCCGGCCAGATCGCCGGCACCAGCTACACCGCTGGCCAGGCGGCCGTGCACACGGTGCGCTGGCAGCTGGGCAACTCGGCGAGCACCGACCTCGGCTCCGGCCTGGCCTTCAGCTTCGGCAATGCCATCAACAACAGTGGCGTGATCGGCGGCCACGAGAACAACCAGGCAGCGCGGTGGTCGGCCAGCAACGTCAAGAGTCTTCTGCCCTCCCTCGGCGGCAGCCAGGGCTTTGTCTACGGGCTCAATGATGCGGGCCTGGCCGTCGGCGAGAGCTTCACCACGGCGGACGCCACCAGCCGCGCCACCTTGTGGAATGCCGCCGGCCAGGCCAGCGACCTGGGCACCCTGGCCGGCGGCAGCTACAGCTGGGCCACCGGCATCAACAACGCCGGCCATGTGGTCGGCGCCAGCGACCTCAACGGTAACCCCAACATCTCGCACGCCACGCTGTGGCGCAATGGCCAGGTCTTGGACCTGGGCACCTTGGGCGGCCAGTACAGCGACGCGCGCGCGATCAACAGCGGCGGTCTCGTGGTGGGCGGGGCCTACCTGGCTGGCGACACCGTACAGCACGCCATGCTCTGGAACGGCGCCACCTTGTTGGATCTGAACTCCTTGGTCAATGCGGCGGGCGCAGGCTTTGCCTACCTGGAAGTGGCCACCGCGCTGAACGACGCCGGCCAGATCGTCGGCAACGGCATCACGCTGAACGGCCAAACCCATGCTTTCCTGCTGACGCCGGTGCCGGAGCCGCAGAGTTGGCTGCTGATGTTCGGCGGCTTGGCGGGCTTGGCCTTGTTGCTGCGCCACAGGAAAGCAAGCTGAAGCCGGCGTAGCAGGGCAAGCACCCGAGCGGGCCTGCCGCACGGCACCCGCGCCAGTGAGCAGGATGCCAGTGGAGGAACGCGGCAGACTCCACGTCTTTGCTGCATCCCATCGCTGCCACCATGTTCTCGATCCCCTTGCTCACCGCGCGCCGGCTGAACGGCATCTTGCTAGGCTTGCTCGCCGTAGCTCTGGCCGCTTGCTCCGCCATGGGCGAAGTAGCCTACGACCTGCGACTTGAGCATGAGCGTGATCGCTGCCAGGCCTTGGTGGCCAACAGCGAGCGCAACAGCTGCTTGGAACGGGTGCGAAGTACCGAGCGGCAGGCAGAGCAGGTGCGCAAGCAACACGAAGAGGGCAAGGACAAGCGCCCCGCCGACCGTGGCGATCTGTGCTTTACCCGAAGCACAGGCGAGCGCGTCTGCCCCAACTAGAGGGGGGTGAACAGGTGAACAAGTGAATGGGTGAAAGCGCAGCGGCGATACGGACAATTGTCTTTATACAAGACATTTGTCTAGAATGCCGGCATGGACAGCAAAAAAGAGCTGCTGCTGGCATTGCTGCAGCAAGACCCCTTCATCGGCCAGCAGGCGCTGGCCGAGCGCCTGGGCCTGTCGCGCTCGGCCGTGGCCGGGCATATCGCGGCGCTGACGCGCGAGGGCCGCATCCTCGGCCGCGCCTATGTGCTGCCGCAGCAGGCGCCGGTCCTGTGCATCGGCGGCGCCAACATCGACCGCAAGCTGCGCACCCTGGGCGGGCTGCAAATGGGCAGCTCCAACCCAGCCGTGATGAGCGAAAGCCTGGGCGGCGTGGCGCGCAATGTGGCCGAGAACCTGGCCCGCCTGGGCCTGCCCACCCAGCTGATCACCGCCGTGGGCGAGGACGCCGCCGGCCAGGCCTTGCTGGCGCAAGCGGCGGCCGTGGGCCTGTCCACCCAGGGCACGCTGCGCGCGGCGGACGCACCGACGGGCAGCTACACCGCCGTGCTCGATGCGGCCGGCGAGATGCAGCTGGCCCTGGCAGCCATGCCCCTGGCCGAGCGCCTGGACCCGGAGTTTCTGCGCCGCAGCTGCGCCCAGCGCCAGCAGGCGCGCCTGATCGTGCTGGACCTCAATCTGCCGGCCGAGAGCATCGCCCTGCTGCTGCGCGAGGCGCAAGAGAACCCGGGCCGGCGCCTGCTGGCCGTGGCGGTCTCCGAGGCCAAAATGCGCCATCTGCCGGCCCAGTTGCAAGGCTTGACGACCTTGCTGCTGAACCGCGGCGAGCTGGCGGCCCTGCTCGGACACGCCCTGCCCGCCCACGACCCGCAGCAGCCCCTGCCCGCCCTGACCCCGGCACTGGCCGAGCTCCATGCCCGCGGCCTGCCCCAGCTGGTGCTGAGCCTGGGCGAGGCCGGCTTGATCTGCAGCGAGGCCAGCCAGGCGCCGCAGCATCTGCGCGCCCCGGCCGTGCCGGTCTGCGATGTCACCGGCGCCGGTGATGCCCTGGCCGCCGGCGTCTGCGCCGGCCTGCTGCAGGCCGAGGCCAGCCTGGCCAGCGCCTGCCGCCTGGGCCTGCGCCTGGCTGCCCTGACCGTGCAAAGCCCCCACACCGTTCACCCCGAGCTCAGCCCCGCGCTGCTGCAAGAGCAAGAAGACTTCACGAAGCCACACGCATGAACTCCTCCTCCCGCGCCACCCGCACCACCCCCTCCGCCGATTTCCTGGTCTTCTCCGCCGAAGTGGCTGCCGCGCGCGCCGCCGGCCAGCCCGTGGTGGCCCTGGAGTCCACCATCATTTCGCACGGCATGCCCTACCCGCAGAACGTGCAGACCGCCCGCGAGGTGGAGGCCCTCATCCGCGCCGAGGGCGCCGTGCCTGCCACCATCGCCATCCTGGACGGCAAGATCCGCATCGGCCTCTCGGACGCCGAGCTGGAGCTGCTGGGCCGCTCACCCGAGGCGATGAAGGTCAGCCGCCGCGACCTGCCCTTTGTGCTGGCCAGCGGCCGCATCGGCGCCACCACCGTGGCGGCCACCATGATCTGCGCCGAGCTGGCCGGCATCGAGGTCTTCGTGACCGGCGGCATCGGCGGCGTGCACCGCGGGGCTGAGACCAGCTTCGACATCTCGGCCGATCTGCAGGAGCTGGCCCAGACCTCGGTGGCTGTGGTCTGCGCCGGCGCCAAGAGCATTCTGGACATCGGCCTGACCCTGGAATACCTGGAAACCCACGGCGTGCCCGTACTCAGCGTGGGCCAGGACCACTTCGCCGCCTTCTACACGCCGGACAGCGGCTTCAAGGCTGACTTCCGCCTCGACACGGCGGCCGAACAGGCCCGCTTTCTGCGCTGCAAATGGGACCTGGGCCTGCGCGGCGGCGTGGTCGTGAGCAACCCGGTGCCGGCGGCCGAGGCCATGCCGCGCGAAGAGATCGACGCCATCACCGCCCAAGCCCTGCAAGAGGCCGAGGCACAAGGCATCAGCGGCAAGGCCGTCACGCCCTTCCTGCTGGCCCGCATCAAGGCCCTGACCGAAGGCCGCAGCCTGGCCACCAACATCGCCCTGGTGAAGAACAACGCCCGTGTCGGTGCGCAGCTCGCCCGCGCTATGCAGGCGTTGGCCTGAAGCCCAGGCCCGTTCACGGAGCAGCAATACGGGCCATTTCTTGATCGCGTAAGCTTCGGCACCCCTCTCACAGTGCACCGTTTTCAGGTGCCTGCGCCGAAAGCGAACAAGAAATGCGCCTCAAGCCCATCGCCCTGAGCACCGTCGTCCTGCTGAGCCTGGCCGGCGGCGGCTGGTACCTCCAGCAGCACAAGAAACCAAGCCCGGGCGCCGACAGTGCAGCGACTGCCAGCCCTGCTTCCGCCGCGAGCAATGCAAGCAGCAAGAGCCCGCCGCAAACCGTGGGCGTCATGGCCGCCCGGCTGCAGGACGTGCCCGTGACGGTGGAAGCCAGCGGCACCGTGGCCTCGCTCAAGACCGTGGACCTGCGCGCCCAGACCAGCAGCGTGGTGCGCGAGGTGCTGATCAAGGATGGCGACACCGTGCGCCGGGGTCAGGTCTTGTTCCGCTTCGACGACCGGCCGGACCGCGCCAATGTCGAGCGCGCCCGCGCCCAGCTGGCTCGCGACCGCGCCAGCCTGGCCGATGCCGAGCGCCAGTACAAGCGCGCGCAAGAGCTGCGCGCCCAGAACTTCATCGCCCCCAGCGCCCTGGACAGCAGCCTGGCCGCGGTGGAGGCTCAACGCGCCGCCGTGCAGGCCGATGAGGCCGCCCTGCAAACCGCTCAGCTGAGCCTGGGCTACAACGAGCTGCGTGCGCCCATGGACGGCCGCGTCGGCCTGATCAGCGTCAACCCGGGCAGCCTGGTGCAAGGCGGCAGCGCGGCGGCCACGCCCCTGCTCAGCATCGTGCAGATGAACCCCATCGGCGTGAGCTTCAACCTGCCGGAAACCCAGCTGGCATCGCTGCTGGCGGCCACGCGCGCCGCTCCGGGCGAGAAGAACCCGCCCGCGCTCGATGCCCAACTGCTGATGCCCGGCGCCCGCGGGGGCAGTGAGCAAGCGGCCAAGGAACAGCCCCTGAAGGGCAAGCTCGGCTTTGTCGACAACCTCGTCGACAGCAGCACTGGCACGATCAAAGTACGGGCCGAGTTCGACAACAGCCAGCAGACGCTCTGGCCCGGCCAGTACGTGCGCATTCGCATGACGCTGCGCACGATCAAGGACGCGGTGGTGGTGCCGCAGGCGGCCATCATCCAGCGTGGCAACGAGCGCTCTGTCTACGTGGTGGGCGCCGACAAGGCGGCCGAGATGCGCCCGGTGCAGACCCGCTACCCCTTCGGTGACTGGGTGGTGGTCGAAGGCCTGAAGGCCGGCGACAGCGTGGTGGTGGAAGGCAAGCAGAACCTGCGCCCCGGCACGCCGCTCAAGCCCCAGCCTGCCCAGCTGAACCCGGCCCAGGGTGGCGGCGGCAAACGCGGGGCAGCGGCTTCTGCGGCTTCTGCGGCCTCCGCTGCGTCCGGTGCATCCGCCGCCGGAGCCTGAGCATGCGCCTGACGGAAGCCTTCATCCGCCGGCCGGTCATGACCGTGCTGCTCAATCTCGCCCTGGTGATCGCCGGCCTGGCGGCCTGGAGCAAGATCCCGGTGGCCGCCCTGCCCTCTTACAACACGCCGGTCATCAATGTGCAGGCCAGCCTGCCCGGTGCCTCACCCGAGACCATGGCTTCGTCGGTGGCCCTGCCGCTGGAGAAGCAGTTCTCCACGATCGCGGGCTTGAGCGCGATTTCCTCCAGCAGCATCCTCGGCTCGACCTCGCTGACCCTGGAGTTCGACCCCTCGCGCAATATCGATGCAGCGGCGGTGGATGTGCAGGCAGCGCTGTTCCGCTCGCTGCGCGCCCTGCCCACCGAGATGAGCTCGCCGCCCAGCTACCGCAAGGTCAACCCGGCCGATGCGCCGGTGCTGCTGGTGGCGCTGACCTCGCCCTCGATCAACCTGTCCGAGCTGAACGACTTCGCCGAGAACCTGATCACCCCGGCCCTGTCCACGCTGGACGGCGTGGCGCAAGTCTCCATCTTTGGCCAGAAGCGCTATGCGGTGCGCATCAAGGTCAAGCCCGATTTGCTGCAGCAGCGCAACCTGACGATGGAAGAGCTGCAAGCCGCGATCCGCGGCGCCAATGCCAACACCCCGGTGGGCGTGCTCGACGGCACGCGCCAGACCCTGACCATCCAGGCCAACAAGCAGCTCAAGAATGCGCGCGAGTTCGGCGCCATCATCGTCGCCAGCCGCAACGGCGCGCCCGTCTTTCTGCGTGATGTGGCCGAGGTGCAGGACAGCTTCGAGACGGTCAAGTCCTTCGCCAGCTTCAACGGCGAGCGCTCCATCACCCTAGCGGTGCAGCGCCAGCCCGATGCCAACACGGTCAAGGTGGTCGATGCAGTCAAGGCCATGCTGCCGCGCTTCCAGGCCCAGCTGCCGGCCTCGGTGCAGATGAGCACCTTGAACGACCGCTCGCTCTCTGTGCGCGAATCGCTGCACGATGTCTACTTCACCCTGGCCCTGACCGTGGCCCTGGTGGTGATGGTGATCTTCATCTTCCTGCGCAAGGCGGTGGCGACGCTGATCCCGACGCTGTCGCTGCCGATCTCGCTGATCGGCGCCCTGACCCTGCTCTACGCCCTGGGCTACAGCCTGAACAACATCTCGTTGCTGGGCATCACCCTGGCCGTGGGTCTGGTGGTCGACGACGCCATCGTCATGCTGGAGAACATCGTCCGACATGTCGAGGACGGCATGGAGCCGTTTGCAGCCGCCGTGCGAGGCGCGCGCGAGATGGCCTTCACCATCGTCTCGATCTCGATTTCGCTGGTGGCGGTGCTGATCCCCATCTTCTTCATGCCAGGTGTGATCGGCCTGCTGTTCCACGAGTTCGCGGTGGTGGTCAGCCTGTCCATCCTGGTCTCGGCCGTGGTCTCGCTGAGCCTGGTGCCCATGCTCTGCAGCCGCTTTCTGCGCCACCACGAGCCGCAGGAGGAAGGCCGCTTCGGCCGCCTGTTCGAGCGCGGCTTCAACGCCGTGCAGGCCGCCTACACCCGCAGCCTGGACGCGGCCCTGCGCCACCGCCGCTGGGTGCTGGGCGTGGCTCTGCTGAGCTTTGCCGCCAGCGCCTGGCTCTACGACCGCATCCCCAAAGGCTTCTTCCCCGAGGAAGACATCGGCCAGATCCAGGCCAGCACCGAGGCCTCCGAGGACATCTCCTTCAACGCCATGCAGGTGCTGCAGGAGCAGGCCGCGGCCATCGTGCGCAACGATCCGGCCGTGGCCAGCGTCTCGGCGGCGCTGGGAGCCGGTGGTGGCGGCGGCAATGCGGTCAACACCGGCCGCATGTTCATCAACTTGAAAGCACGCGGCGAGCGCCCGCCGATGAAAGAGGTGGTCGAGGGCCTGCGCAAAAAGCTGCGCGCCGTGCCCGGCCTGGCCGTCTACCTGCGCCCGGTGCAGAACCTGCAGCTGGGCGGGCGGCAGAGCAAGAGCCGCTACCAGTTCAGCTTGCAATCGGTGGCGGCGGGCGAGCTGAACAGCTGGGCCAGCAAGCTGCAGGAGAAGCTGCGCGGCGACCCCATGTTCCGCGATGTGACCAGCGACTCCCAGCTGCGCGGCCTGCAGGCCAACCTCATCATCGACCGCGAACGCGCCGCCATGCTGGGTGTGCAGATGCAGGACCTGCGCAGCGCGCTCTACGCCGCCTTCGGCGAGCGCCAGGTCAGCAGCATCTATGCCGAGAGCAACACCTTCCAGGTCATCATGGAGGCGGCCGACAGCGAGCGCCTGAACGAAGAAGCCTTCGGCAAGATCTATCTGCGCGGCAAGGGCGGCGCCCTGGTGCCGCTGACGGCGTTTGCCAGCGTGCAGCGCGGCCTGGGGCCCACCTCGGTCAACCACCAGGGACAGCTGCAGGCCATCACCCTGTCCTTCAATCTGGCGCCCGATGTGCCCCTGGGCAATGCCACGGCCAAGCTGGATGGCTATGTCAAGGAGATCCAGCTGCCGGCCAGCATCATCACCAGCTACGGCGGTGATGCCGCGGTGTTCCAGGATTCGCAAGGTGGCCAGCTGCTGCTGATCGGCCTGGCGATTGCGGTGATCTATGTGCTGCTGGGCGTGCTCTACGAGAGCTACATCCACCCCATCACCATCCTGGCCGGCCTGCCCTCGGCGGCCGTGGGCGCGCTGATCACGCTGGAGCTCTTCGGCATGGACCTGACGCTGATCGCCACCATCGGCATCCTGATGCTGATCGGCATCGTCAAGAAGAACGCCATCATGATGATCGACTTCGCGCTGGAGGCGCAGCGCCACGGTGGCATGAGCCCGGCACAGGCCATCCGCGAGGCCTGCATCCTGCGTTTCCGCCCCATCATGATGACCACCCTGGCCGCCTTGATGGGCGCCCTGCCCATCGCCCTGGGCCTGGGCGCCGGCGCCGAGCTGCGCCAGCCCCTGGGCCTGGCCGTGGTCGGCGGCCTGATCCTGTCGCAGGCGGTGACGCTCTACATCACGCCGGTGATCTACTTGGCCCTGGACCGTTTCAGCGGCAAAGGCCCGGACACCCGGGTGGTCGATGAAGCGCTGGCCACGGCGTCCACCCATGCACAAACCGCCTGAAACCAAAGGGGTTAGCGCAAATCCACCACGCGCGCTGCGGCAAGTTCTTTGCTGCGGTGCTACCTTGTCGCACCTGCTGCCTTGCGCAGCGCCAACGAAATGAACACCTCCATGCTTTTTTCTGCCCTCCAAGTCGGCGCCCTGACCCTGCCCAACCGCATCCTGCTGGCCCCGCTGACGCGCACCCGCGCCGACGCCGGCCACATGCCCAATGCGCTGATGGCCGAGTACTACGCCCAGCGCGCCAGCGGTGGCCTCCTGATCACCGAATGCACCATGGTGGCCCCCAACACCTCGGCCTTCATCAATGAGCCCGGAATCTACAACGCCGAGCAGATCGAAGCCTGGAAGCAAGTGACCGCCGCCGTGCACGCCAAGGGCGGTCGCATCTTCATGCAGATCTGTCACGCTGGCCGCGCCGCTCACCCGGCCATGAACGAAGGCACCACCCCGGTGTCCTCCGGCTCGGTCGCCATCGAAGGCGAGGTGCACACGCCCAATGGCAAGGAGGCCAATGCCCAACCCCGCGAACTGCGCGCCGATGAGATCCCGGCCCTGGTCGAGGCCTATGCCCGGGGCGCGCGCAATGCCATCGCCGCCGGCTTTGACGGCGTCGAGGTGCACGGTGCCAACGGCTACCTGATCGACCAGTTCCTGCGTGATGGCGTCAACAAGCGCAGCGACGCCTACGGCGGCTCGCTGGAGAACCGCGCCCGCTTCCTGTTCGAGGTGCTGGATGCCGTGACGGCCGCCATCGGCGCCGACCGTGTGGGCCTGCGCCTGTCGCCGCTGAACAGCTACAACAGCATGGTCGACAGCGATCCCGTAGGCTGGATCGGCTTCCTGGCCGAGAAGGTCAGCGCCTACAAGTTGGCGTACCTGCACGTCATGCGCGCCGATTTCTTCCAGGTGCAAAGAGCCGATGTCATGCCGGTGGCCCGCGCCAAGTACCAGGGCGTGCTGATCGGCAATATGGGCTACAGCGGTGAAGAGGCTGAGCAGGCCATCCAATCCGGCCAGCTCGACGCGGTGGCCTTCGGCACCAGCTTCCTGGCCAACCCGGACCTGCCGGCCCGCCTCAAGGCCGGCGCCGCGCTCAATGCACCGGATGCCAGCACCTTCTACACGCCAGGCGCCAAGGGCTACACGGACTACCCGACGCTCTGAGTGAGGCTCCGGCGCTCGCGCTGAGCTGAGCCAAACTCCACACATTTGCGGGCAGCCTTCGGGCTGCCCGCTGTGTTTGGGGACGGGCTCGCGCGCCGCTGGGTAGGATGGCGGGACACGAGGGAGGATGGCCCGGCATGGTCACGACGATCAAACGCGAAGATTTCTGTTTTCTGGTGGTGGACGATTTCTCGACCATGCGCCGCATCATCTCGGGCCTGCTGCGCGAACTGGGCTTCCGCAAGATCCTGGAGGCCGAAGACGGCCAGGTCGCACTGCGCACCCTGGAGCTGGCGGCCGAATCGGGCGAGCCGGTGCACTTTGTGCTCAGCGACATCAATATGCCGGTGATGAATGGATTCCAGCTGCTAGAGGCGCTGCGCCAGAAGCCCGATGGCGATGTGCTGCGCCAGGTGCCGGTGCTGCTGGTCACGGCCGAGGGCCGCAAGGAAGACATCGTGCGCGCCGCCCAGCTGGGTGCCAGCGGCTATGTGGTGAAGCCTTTCAACAAGGACACCATCGGGGACAAGATTCATCTCGTCCTGAAAAACCGCCACGTCATGGTCGCTTGAGACCTTGCGATTTTTCTACTGCGCAACTGCCATGCGTCGTTGGTCCGGTGTTGGCTCCGACATCACATTCGCTTCGCGAATATGAGTCTTGCCGCAACTCCGTTGTCGGAATCCTCACGTACAGGAAGTACGCTCCGGTTCCTCCGCTCCGTCCGCCTAGCCTGACAGCTGCTCGCTACGAAAACTCCCAAGCTCTGAGCCGGTACTGCTACCTTCTGCTTGAACTCCGTCAGGCGCGCGGCAGAGCCCCTTTGCGCCAGGCCTGACCCAGCGTTACCAAGCCGCGCTCCAGCAGCATCAGCACCTGATCAAAACCGCTGGCCGGGCCAAAGTAAGGGTCGGGCACATCCTGGCCAGCCATGCCGGGCACCAGGTCCATGAACAGGTGCAGGCGATGCTGCAACTCGGGGGGGCATATCTTGCGCAGGGCGACCAGGTTGTCGGTCTCCATGGCCAGGATCAGCTCGTAGCGCTGGAAATCCTCGGTGCGCACCCGACGCGATCGCCACTTTTTGTCGATACCCAGGCGCACGCGCTCAAGCGCCGCGGCCGCCCGCTTGTCGGCCGGCTCACCGCGCGAGCCGGCATGGACGCCGGCCGAAGCCACATCGACAAAGGCCGCATCAGCACCCGGGCCGAAACCGACCCGACGCGCCTTCAGCAGCGCCTCGGCCATGGGCGAGCGGCAGATATTGGCCGTGCAGACGAAAAGAACGGCAGGCACGGCAATCAGCGCGCGAGTTCGGCGCGCATGGCATCGATCACGGCCTTGTAGTCGGGCTTGCCGAAGATGGCCGAGCCGGCGACAAATGTGTCGGCGCCGGCATCGGCGATCTGGCGGATGTTGTCGACCTTGACGCCACCGTCGATCTCCAGGCGGATGTCACGGCCGCTCTTGTCGATGATCTTGCGCGCGGCCTCCAGCTTCTTGAGCGCGCTGGGGATGAAGCTCTGGCCGCCGAAGCCGGGGTTGACGCTCATGATCAGGATCAGGTCGACCTTGTCGATCACCCACTCCAGCACGTCCAGCGGCTCGGCCGGGTTGAACACCAGACCGGCCTGCTTGCCCTCGGCCTTGATCAGCTGCAGGGTGCGGTCCACATGCTTGGAGGCATCGGGATGGAAGCTCACCAGATCGGCACCGGCCTTGGCAAAGGCCACGGCCAGGGCATCGACCGGCTCGACCATCAAATGCACATCGATGGCGGCAGGCGTTCCGTCCGGCTTGACCGAATGCTTGCGCAGCGCCTCGCAGACCATGGGCCCGAAAGTCAGATTGGGCACGTAATGGTTGTCCATCACGTCGAAGTGGATCCAGTCGGCGCCGGCGGCCAGCACATTTCGGACTTCTTCGCCCAGGCGAGCGAAATCGGCGGACAGGAGGCTGGGGGCGATGCGGTATTGAGGGGTGCTCATGGCTGGCTGCTGGCGCGCGGGCGCTCGGTGGGGCGGATGGAGGGGGTGGATTTTAGAAGGCCTGCGGCGCAGCCGGTGCACCGCTTGAAATCGCCAGCGTTGCCCCGCTCGATCAGGGCCGACGAATGCTGCCCGGCTTGGCGAACAGATCCCGGCCCTTCTTGGCCAGACTCATGAGCAAGCGCAGCACCAGGGCGAAGACGATCACCGCGATCACAAGCACCACCAGCAGGATCGTCAACAGCCTTTGGTTGTCGATGTCGGCGTGGATCGAGGCCTGCGCGCCGGAACTCAGTGCCAGGGCGCACAGTCCCGCAAGCAGACTTCTGACACGGTGGTTCATCGACTCGGTCTTTCTTGGCCGCGCGGGCCACGGCTCCAACGCCCACACAGGCGTTCGACTCGGTTTCAAGCCCCGCATTGTCTGACGCTTTGCAAGGACCTCAGCCCGGCAGGTGGCAGACCGCCTCGATATTGTTGCCCTCGGGGTCGATGACGAAAGCACCGTAGTAGTTGGGGTGGTAGTGCGGGCGCAGACCCGGCGCGCCGTTGTCGCGGCCGCCGGCGGCGATGGCGGCCGCGTAGAAGGCATCGACCTGCGCCCGGCTGGCGGCACGCCAGCAGAGATGGCAGCCAGTTGTCACCTCCGGCCCGCCGTAGGGCGAGGGGCCGTCGATGAACCAGACGTCGCTGCGCTTGCCCTCGGGCTCGCTGGCATCCGGGTGGCCGAAGCCGACAATGTTGGAGCCAAAGTTGCCCTCCAGCGCCAGGGTGTAGCCCAGTGGCGCGAGCGTGGCGGCGTAGAAGGCTTTGGCTTGGGCGATGTCACGCACGCGAAAGGTCATGTGGTCCAGCATGGCTTGGCTCCTGGCAATGAGGTTCGAGGCCTGGCTGGGAATCAACCGGGCACCCAAAGACTGTACTTTTATACAGTATTGCGTGCAATAGACCCAAGGGCCTACGCCATGGGCTCCGGTGCGATTGCCGGCTCCGGCGCCGCGCCAGCAGCTCGCCCCAAGCCGAACCGAAGTTCAGGCCTTGCGCACTCGCTTGGTGCCGGCCGCAGCTGCAGCCTCTTGCCCCGAGGCCAGGCCACCGAAGCAGCTGAGCAGCAGGATGTCGATGATCTGCGCATCGCTGTACTGGCCGGC
>Ga0075160_10001256_pt1 | contig 15576 bp, 12 predicted proteins | sample JI91814C2DNA_FD_70969 | JGI IMG/M metagenome (GOLD analysis project Ga0075160, IMG submission 70969) | Wastewater effluent complex algal communities from Wisconsin, to seasonally profile nutrient transformation and Carbon sequestration -... | ecosystem: Engineered > WWTP > Effluent > Algae... | reverse complement strand
CGACGATGACGATCGTGCACGCCGAACAGCCGCCGGCCTGAGGCCCGCGCCACCCTGCGCCCGAACGCATCGCCGCCGGCCGCGAAATCCTGGCCCCACCGGGACGGGGCGAACGCATGGGCTTCCCGAACCGAGCGGCCGCCGGCCGTTCGCCCCGATTCTCGCCATGCGCCCACTCCTCTTCTGCACGATCGTCGCCGCAGCCCTGCTGCCGGCCTGCACCCAGTTCCGCATCAACGCCAAGGCCGCCTACGCGAGCCTCGCCCTCGACGGCGACCTCGGCTACCGCAACGGCACCGGCGTGCCGGCCGTCCCCCAGGACGGCAAGGCCGCCTACGGGCTCGGCGACGCAGAGGCATCGCCCTACGCACGCGTCGAAGCGGACCTCGGCGTGCCGCTGCTGGCGCTGTCGGGGTTCTCGTTCTCGGACAGCGGCACCGGCGTGTTGTCGGCCGACTTCGGCGACGTCACGGCCGGTTCGACGGTGACCAGCGACTTCGACCTGACGAACGTGAAGGCGGTCGCCGCCTTCCAGATCAAGCTCGGCCCGGTGTCGCTCGCCCCCGGCCTCGCCGCCAGCTACATCGACTACGAGCACTCCGTGCGAGGCCCTGGTGGCACGCCGCGGAACGTCAACGCCGAGGACGGCGTGCTGCCGCTGGTCGTGCTGCGCGCCGGAGTCGACCTCGGGCCGGTCGCCGCCAGCGTCGAAGGCGGCTACTTCGAGCTCGACCTCGACGACGGCGAAGCCAAGCTGCTCGACCTCGAGGCCCTGCTCGCCTTCCACGCCACCGAGCTCCTGGACGTGTTCGTCGGCTACCGCCACTTTGCACTGCAGGACAACGGCGACCTGAACGGGGCCGCTGTGACCGCCGACTACACGGTCAGCGGCTTCCTGATCGGCGGCGGCGTGCGCTTCTGAGCCTCGCCCCCCGCCAGCACGGGGACCGGCTAGCTCGGCACGCTGCCCGCGGCGCGCACGAGCAGTTGCAGCAAGTCGACGCAGAGTTGCACCGCCGCGGCCCCACCGCCGACCAGCGCCAGCAGGATGGCGGCACAGGCGCATGCTTCCAGGGTCCCGCGCGCCCAGGAAGCGCCTTGGCAGTGGTCGGACGACATGACCCGAGAAGCGTGGTCCGCTGCGTCGGCGGCTCAGGTTTCCGGACTCGGGACGGCGACCCGCTGCCGGGCCCGAGCGGCAACCCCTGTCGACCCCCTGCCCCGGCTTCTACCATCCGGCGATGGCCGCCGAGTCGGACTCGCCCACGTTCACGCTGCTGACCCAGCAGCAGATGCCCGATGCCGACCGGGTCGAACGATTGCTGCCGCTCGTCTACGAGCAGCTGCGCAGCCTGGCGCAGCGGCAACTGCGCAGCGAAGCCGCCGGGCACACGCTGCAGGCGACCGCCCTCGTGCACGAGGCATTCCTGCGGCTGGTCGGTCCACGCGAGCTGCCGTGGCAGAACCGGGCACACTTCTTCGCCGCCGCGGCCGAGGCGATGCGCCGCATCCTGGTCGAGCACGCGCGCAAGAAGACGGCCCAGAAGCGCGGCGGCCCCGAGGCGCGCCGGGCAGCCGTCGATCTCGCCGGCCTGCCCGACCCGAACTCCGAGCAGCAGTCGATGGGATTCCTGATCCTCGACCAGGCGATCGCGCGCTTGCAGCAGGCGGATCCCGAAGCCAGCGAGGTCGTGCGCCTGCGCTACTTCGCCGGTCTCAGCATCGACGAGACCGCGTCGGCACTCGGCGTGTCGGCTCCGACCGTCAAGCGGTTGTGGACGTTCGCCCGCGGCTGGCTGAAGGAAGCGATCGACAGCGAACGAGACTGACCGGCGCCCGATGCAAGACCGCCACCACGAACGCCTGCGCGCCCTGTTCGCACGGGGCATGGATCTGCCGGCGGAGGCACGCGGCGCCTTCCTGGACGAAGCCTGCGCCGGCGACGAACCCCTGCGACGGCGACTGCAGGCGATGCTCGCCGGCGCCGACGACGTGCGCTTCCTCAGCGAGCCGACAGGACAGTTGCCAGCACCGGCGAACGCACCGGCGGACCCGGCCGGCGTCGCCGAGGGCCCGGGCTCGCGGATCGGCCCGTACAAGCTGCTGCAGCAGATCGGCGAGGGCGGCTTCGGCGTCGTGTTCCTCGCCGAACAGACCGAGCCGGTCCAGCGCCGCGTCGCCTTGAAGGTCCTGAAGCTCGGCATGGACACGCGGCAGGTGGTCGCGCGGTTCGAGCAGGAACGGCAGGCGCTGGCGATGATGGAGCACCCCAACATCGCCCGCGCCCTCGATGCCGGCGCCACCTCGTCGGGCCGCCCCTACTTCGTGATGGACCTGGTGAAGGGCCAGCCGATCGTCGCCTACTGCGACCAGAATCGGCTGCCGATCGCCGAGCGGCTCGAACTGTTCGCCCAGGTGTGCGCGGCCGTGCAGCACGCGCACGGCAAGGGCGTCATCCACCGGGACCTCAAGCCGGGCAACGTCCTGGTGACGACGATCGACGGCCGGCCGCACGCCAAGGTCATCGACTTCGGCATCGCCAAGGCGACCTCGCAGAAGCTGACCGAGAAGACGCTGTTCACCGAACACCAACAGGTCATCGGCACCCTGCAGTACATGAGCCCGGAGCAGGCCACGGGCTCGCTCGACATCGACACCCGCACCGACGTCTATTCGCTCGGGGTGATGCTCTACGAACTGCTGACGGGCAGCACGCCGTTCGACGAGAAGACCCTCGGCGGCGCCGTGTTCGGCGAATTGCAGCGCCTGATCCGCGACGTCGACCCACCGCGGCCGTCGACGCGGTTGTCCGCCGCCCGCGAGACGATCGCCGCCATCGCGGCGCAACGCGGCGTGGAACCGCGGCGGCTCGGGATCCTGCTGCGCGGCGACCTCGACTGGATCGTCATGCGCGCGCTCGAGAAGGACCGCGCGCGCCGCTACGAGACCGCCAGCGATCTGGCGGCGGACGTCCTGCGGCACCTGCGCGGGGAGGCCGTGGTCGCCGCACCCCCGAGTGCCGGCTACCGGCTGCGCAAGTTCGTGCGGCGCAACCGCGCGCTGGTCCTGGCCAGCGCCGCCACCGGCACCGCCCTGCTCGCCGGCGTGGTCGCGTTCGCCTGGCAGGCCAGCGTCGCCGCGAGCGAACGCGACCGCGCCGTGGGCATGCAGCAGACCGCGGACGAGCAGCGCCGGCTCGCGGAGGACCACGCGCGCGCCGAGGCGGCCGCACGGCGGCGGGCCGAGGCGATCACGGCCTTCGTCACGCAGACGCTGCGCTCCGCCGACCCGGTCCACGGCGGCCAGCAGAACACGACCATCGTCGACGCCATGCAGAAGGCGGTCCGCATGATCGATGCTGGCGTGCTGCGCGACCAACCCCAGGTCACCGCGGACCTGCTGGACACGATCGCCGAAGTGCTGGCCGACCACGGCCGCGCCGACGAGGCGCTGCCTCTGGCCGAACGCGCGCTGCAGCTGACCCGAACGCGGCACCAAGGGCCACACGTGGACACGGCGCGCAGCCTGCGCACGCTCGGCTACGTGAAGAGCCAGCTCGGGCGCCACGAAGAGGCCCTGGCCGTCAACCAGGAGGTGCTGGCGATGCTGCAGCAGGTGCCCGACCGCGTCGACGAAGCACTCTGCACCGCCCAGAACAACATCGCCACCATGCTGGCGCACCTCGGACGCTTCGCCGAAGCCGAACCGATCATGCGGCAGGCGCTGGCGACCACGGTCCGGCTCGTCGGCCCGGAGAGCGTGGAGGTCGCCACGAGCAAGGGCACCCTCGGCAGCATCCTCGAGCACCTCGGCCAGGTCGACGCCGCGGAAGCGCTGTTCCGTGAGGCCCGCCGCACCCTGCAGCAGCTGCCGGGCGACCATCCGAGCAAGGTGAGCAACAGTTGCAGCCTCGGGCACCTGCTGTGGAGCACGGGCCGCGCCGCCGAGGCAGAGCCCCTGTTCGCCGAAGCGCTCGCCGAGAACCGGCGGATGTTCGCGGGCGACCACCCGGTCACCACCAAGTGCCTCGCCAACCTGGCCGCCACCCACGAAGCCCAGGGCCAGCTCGATGCGGCGGAGCCACTGCTGCGGGAGGCCGTGCGCATGTCGCAGGCCGTGTTCCCAGGCGACCACCCGCTCACCGCCGAACTGCTCGAGTCGCTGGCCGACCTGCACCGCCAACAGAAGCGGGACGCGGAAGCGCTGCCGCCGCTCGAGCAGGCGGTCGGCATGCGCCGTCGCCTCGGCATGGAAGAGGCCCTGGCCGACGGCCTCGGCAACCTGGGCAAGCTGCTCTTCGACCTGCGCCGCGACGCCGAGGCCGAACCGGTGCTGGCCGAGGCCGTCGAACACGGCCGCCACCACCATGGCGGCGACCACGAGGCGATCGTCGGTTCGCTGATCCTGCTCGGCCGCGTGCGGCTCGCGCTGGACAAGCCGATCGACGCGCAGCCAGCACTCGACGAAGCGCTGGCGATGCACACGCGCCTGCAGCCGGGACCCTCCAAGGTCGTGGCCCGCTTGCATTGGTTCGCCGCCAAGACCCGCTTGCAGAACGGGGAGCCGGCCCGGGCCCTGCCCGGGCTCGAGGCCGCGGTGGCGATGGCGGAGTCCCTGCTGCCGGCGGACAGCCCCCAGCTCGCCGACTACCGCGCGACCCTGGCGAAGTGCCGCGCGGCGCTCACGAAGTAGCGCCTGGCGCCGCCGGGCACTCCGTCGAGCGCCAGTTCCCGAGGGGCGAGGGCGTCGGGCCGTTTCGCGGGGAAACCTGATCCGTCGCGCGCCGCCCGCACGCTTGTCGTCGTCGACGGCCGGAGCGGCCCAACCGCCGCGACCGCCCCCACCTTCGTCCCGAACCCGCTGCCCCGGACCGGCAGCCGCAGCCGGCGTTGCCATGAGCCAAGAACCCAAAGCTGCCGCCAACGACCGCCGCTCCGTGCTCGACCTGCTCGGCACACGCCACGGCCAGGTTTCGAAGATCCTGTTGCCCGACTCCGGCTCGGAGCACGGCGGTTCGCCGATCGTGGCGCCGAGTTCGGCCCTCGCGAAGGTGAAGCCGTCGGGCCGCGACAAGTACCGCATCGTCGGCGAGATCGCACGCGGCGGCATGGGCGTGATCCTGAAGGGCCACGACGCCGACCTCGGCCGCGATGTCGCGCTGAAGGTGCTCGACCCGGAGCTGGCCAAGAACCCGGCCGTGGTGTCGCGCTTCGTCGAGGAGGCGCAGATCGGCGGCCAGCTGCAGCACCCAGGGATCGTGCCGGTCTACGAGCTCGGCGTGATGGCCGACGAAGCGCCGTACTTCACCATGAAGCTGGTGAAGGGCCGCACGCTGTCGGCGCTGCTGTCGCAGCGCCGTTCGACCGCCGAGAACCGCACACGCCTGCTGCAGATCTTCGAGTCGGTGTGCCAGACGATCGCCTACGCGCACAGCAAGGGCGTGCTGCACCGCGACATCAAGCCGGCCAACATCATGGTCGGCGCGTTCGGCGAAGTGCAGGTCGTCGACTGGGGCCTCGCCAAGGTGCTGCACCGCGGCGGCGTCGCCGACGAGAAGCGCGCCAAGCAGAGCGTGTTCACGATCATCGAGACCGTGCGCAGCGGCCCGGGCTCGTCGGGCACGGACTCGATCATCGGCTCGGTGATGGGCACACCGGCCTACATGTCGCCGGAGCAGGCGCAGGGCGAGATCGAGAAGCTGGACGAACGCGCGGACGTGTTCTCGCTCGGTGCGTCGTTGTGCGAGATCCTGACCGGACGGCCGCCCTACGAGGGCACCGACGCCGAGCCGACGCTGATGCTGGCCGCGCGGGCGAAGCTCGATCCGGCCCGCGAGCGGCTCGCCGCGTGCGACGCCGATCCGGGGCTGCGGCAACTGTGCCTCGACTGCATGCTGCCAGCCCGCGATGCCAGGCCGCGGGATGCGGAAGCCGTGGCGCGGGCGGTGCACGACTACCTGTCGTCGGTCGAGGAGCGGGCCCACAAGGCAGAAGTGGCCGCCGCGGCCTCGGCGGTGAAGGCCGCCGAACAGCGCCGCCGCTTCCGGTTGACGCTTGCCCTCGCAGCGTCCGTGCTCGTCTCCGGTGTGGTCGGTGGCTGTGGTTGGTACTGGGTGCACAGCGAACGGGAGCAGCGGGCGGAGCAGGTGCGCAGCGCCGTCGAGGCCGAGTTCGGCACGTCGATCCAGGCGGCGCAGGCTGGCGACGTGGCCGATGCCCTCTTGGCCGCACGTCGGGCATTGGCCCTCACGGAGACAGGGGAAGCCGACCCAGCACTTCGGAGCCGGGCGGCCCAGTTCGTCGAGCAGGCCGAGGTGGCCGCCAAGGCCGCCGAACGCGAACGCGAACTGCTCGCCCAGGACGAGCAGCTGCAGCAGAGCCTGATCGAACTGCGTCTCGAGCAGATCGCGGCCATCGGCGATCACGACCGATGGGCGCAGCTGCACACGCGGTTCGTGGAGACCTTCCGCGACTACGGGGTCGACCTGGACGGGCCGCAGATCACGCCCGCTCTCGAACGCATCCGCGAACGGCACATCGCCGAGCAGGTGGCGCTGGCGCTCGACGACCTCTGCCGCATGCGCCGGTTCCTGTTCGGGGAGCAGTCCGAGGACGTCCAGCGAACCCTGGCCCTGGCGATGGACCTCGATCCGGAGCCGCAGCGCACGCGTCTGCGGCAAGCGGTCCAGGCCGACGACCTGCCCACGCTGCTCGAACTGGCGGCTCCCGATTCCCTGGGCCGCCTGCCGCCGGGCTCGATCTGGGTGCTCGCGTCGTGCCTGTGGGATCGGCATCTGCCGCACCGGCCGGACGTGATCCGGATGTTCGACCAGGCCTTGGACCTGTATCCGGACGACTTCGTGCTGCAGTCGGTCGGAGCCATGTTCTACAGCGCCGTCGGCCGCATGGATGCGGTGCTGGCGTGCCGCGCTGCTGCCTTCAGCTTGCAGCCGGCCAACCACAAGGCCCTGCTGCTGCTCTGCGAGACCATGTCCTTCCGCGGTCGCATGGTGAAGGCCCTGGCCCTCGCGCGCACCGCCGTCGCGCGCGTGCCGACCGACGGAGCCGCGCACTCGCTCGCCGGCTGGGCCTCGTTCCAGCTCGGCGCGTTCGAAGAGGCCGTCGCCAGCTTCCAGAAGGCCGTGGAACTCGAGAACCGGCCCAACTGGCACAGCGACCTGCTGGTGGCTCGCTACTACACCGGCCTTGCCAGCAAGGAGGAGCTGGCTCGCGCGTTGGCCATCACGGTCGTCCCCGAGCACCAGCTCAGCTACGCCCAGGCGTTGGCCGACTGCCCCGACCCGGAGCGCCGGGATCCGCGCACCGCGATCGCCACGGTCACGGATCCGGCCCTGAACGAGCTGTACCCACCCGCGGGATCCCTGATCGAGGCGCTGGCCAAGGTACGGCTGGAGGATTGGCAGGGCGCGCACGAAGCCCTGCAGCGATTCGTCCCCAGCGGCGACATCCTGGTCGTCACGCCCCAGGCCGTGCCCTTCCTCCGGACGCTGATCCACCAGAAGCTCGGCCACGCCGAAGCCGCCCGCGAGTGCCTCGCGCGAGGTCTCGAGGATTGGACGCAACTGGTCGGTGACGACCAGGAGGCGTGGCAGGACTCCGACGTGCGACGCTGGCGCACTGCCGCCGAAGCCGCGATGGGCCGATGACGACGACACCCCCGAGGTTCCCCATGGCGACCCGCATCCGATTCCCCCTGCTCTCGCTCCTCGCGATGATCGCCACAGCCCTGCCCGCGGCGGCCCAGAAGCAACCACCCAGGGAGAACCCAGGGCCGATCGTCAAGGCCGCCGGCACCGACGTGGCGAAGCTGCTGCAACTCGCCAAGGACTGGACCGAGAAGAAGCACACGGATGGCGCCAAAGCGGCCTGGAAGCGCGTGCTGCAGCTCGACGCCGCCAATGCCGAAGCCCGCGCCGGGCTCGGTCATCAGCTGTACGACGGCAAGTGGTTCGAGAGCCACACCGCGTTGTTCGACTACAAGCGCGCCGAGGACGTGCAGAAGGCCAAGCTCGGCCTGGCCCGAGTCGCCGACGGCTGGGTAGAGGCCGCCGATGCGCCGTTCGTACGCCTGGGTTGGGCCAAGGACGACCAGGGCACCTGGCGCCACCCCGTGGCCCAGAAGCGCGCGAAGGAAGACCAGGAGATGCTGGCCAAGGGCTGTGAGCGGCAGGACCTGGAGTGGATCGACCCCAAGGAGTTCGAGCAGTGGCGGCAAGGGCTCTGGAAGTGTGGCGACGCCTGGCTCGACAACGCCGCCGCCGACGCCTACCACGCGGATGCGACCCGACCGTGGTTCGTCCAGAGCGAGCACTTCGTCATCGCCGCGACCGTCGACCGCAGGCGCGTCGAGTGGTGCAAGTGGTACGCGGACAAGACCTGGCCCGATCTGGTGCGCCTGTTCGGCGTCACCCCGGGTAGCAGACCCGCCGTGATCGACATGCTCGACGACAAGAAGCCGGGCCTGGTCGTGTTGCGGGATCTGGCGCAATACAACAAGCTCGCCGCAGGCGCCGAGTCCGAGGGCTTCTCGTCGTTGCACTACGCGTTCTTCGCCGACGCCCGGTTCGACGACTCCGTGAAGCCGGCGGCCTTCGACGGGTTCGGCGCAGCCTACTGGGACGACACCACCAAGGAGTCGAGTGCGTTCGGACAGCACGCGATCCGACACGCGGCCGCGCAGTCGTTCCTCGAGGCGATCGACCCGTCGTGGAAGGCGCTCGGCGACGTCGCGATGGGCACCCAGGCCAGGACGATGGCCCCCTTCTGGGCCGAGAAGAAGATCCCGCGCTGGCTGCGCTACGGCGCTTCGTCGTACGTCGAGCGCTGGTTCCTGGACCCGGACGTCGGCGAGGGCGGCGATCCGCAATGGGCCCGCAAGTGGGCGCGCGCGGCCCTGAAGAAGGACGGCGGGTTGCGCGACATCGCCAAGGTGTTCGAGTTCAAGCTGACGATCGCCGACGTGCCGAGCTCCTCCCGGCTCATCCACGAGGCGGGGCTGCTCACCGCGTTCGTGCTCGACGGCGGCGACAAGAACGTGCAGCGCGCGCACGAGGCCCTGAAGCAGGCGCTGGTGTCGGGGGTCCCGACCACTGCCGCCGTGGCGGAGTTGCAGAAGGCCCTGCTGGCGGCGAAGGCCGCGATCACTGCCTTCGCGACGAAGTGATCCCCTGCCCCCCGGACGGGTCGGGGTTCGCCGCGTCCGGCGCCAGGCTGCGCACCGCCGCCTCGGCGCGCTGCGCCACGATCGCCCAGCCGTCGCGGTCGTCGACGACTTCCGGAAAGCGCAGGGGTGCACCGATGCGCAACTGCACCGGCCGCGGCCGCGGCCAACGCCGGGTGCGCGGCCAGGCCGCGAAGGCTCCGTCGATGTGACACGGCACGACGGGCACCCCGGTGCCCGCGACCAGCATGCCGAGCCCGGCCTTGAACGGCTGCATCGCCCCGCTGGCACTGCGCGTGCCTTCCGGGAACAGCACGAGCCCGCAGCCGTCCTCGAGCAGCCTCGTGCGCAGGTCGGCGAGCGCGTGCCGCACCGTCCGCTGACGCTGCATGGGCAGCGCGTTCAACAGCACCGAGGACAGCAACGCCCGCGCCGGCGACTCGAAGAACACGTCTCCGGCAGCCAACAGGTAGGTGGTGCGGCGCAGTCGCCATGGCAGCAACGACGCCAGCGCCAGTGCATCGACATGGCTGGTGTGGTTGGCGATCAGCAGGAACGGCGGCTCCGTCGGCAGATGCTCGCGGCCGGTGACTCGGAGCCGATGCCAGACCCGGAGGTGGCCGGCGAGCAAGGCGCCGGCCACGCGATGGCCGATCGCCTCGATCAGCCCCGGCTCGCGCCGCGTGCTGCCGAGCCGTTCGCCGAGCGTCATGCCGTGGTCGCGCGCCGGCCGCAGCCGCCAGGGTTCCATTCAGCCTCCGGTCAGGATGCGCGATGCCGAGCCGAGGCCGATGCCGTGCCCGAAGCCGATCAGGTGGAACGCGGCCGGTGCCACCAGCACGAGGCTGTCGAAGCGGTCGAGCAGCCCGCCGTGCCCGGGGATCGTCGCCGCGAAGTCCTTGATGCCGACGTCGCGCTTGATCGCCGACAGCACCAGGTCGCCGAGCTGCCCGGCCACGCCGACCAAGAGGCCGAGCAGCAGCAGGTGCGTGCCGCTGCCGACGGGGCGGCCGGCCAGCACGAACGGGCCGACCAGGCCGACGAACGTCGTGGTCAGCACGAGCGCCCCGATCGCCCCGCCCCAGGTCTTGTTCGGGCTCGTCTGCGGCAGCAGCTTGCGGCGTCCGAACAGGCGGCCCGACACGTAGGCGAACACGTCGTTGAGTTCGACGGCGATCAGCACCAGCAGGATCAGCGGCCGGAACGAGGCGTCGTTCGCGAAGTAGGCGAGATGGCCGAAGCCGGCCCCGAAGAACGCGAACGCGAACACGCCGAGGGCCGTGCGCTGGATGTAGCCACGCGGCTCGTCGGCGACCACCGAGAGACCGGCGATGGTCACGACGCCGAGCGGCAGCATCGCGGTGAACAGGTCGTACCAGTGGTCGACCGCGGCGAACGAGGTCCCGAGGATGCCGAGCACGACCAGCGCGCTGGTGAAGTGCTCGCGGAACAGGCCGGTCGCCCGCGCGAACTCGCGGTAGCACAGAAGGCTCAGCACCAGCACGGCGGCGAACACGAAGGCAGCACCGAGCAGCACCGGTCCGATCATCAGCGGCGCCAGCACCCACCACGACAGCAGGCGCTTCTGCAATTCGTTGCGGGTCTTCGGCGCGAGCCGACCGGCGCCCGCAAGGCAGGCGACCAGCGCCGACGCGAACACCAGCACGCCCAACACGGCGCCGACCAGCCACACCGTCGCCGGCTGGTCGAACGCGTGCCGCCAGCCGAACAGCCGCTGCCAGGTCGCTTCGCTCATCGAATGCCCCCACGCAGCTGCCGCGCGACGTTGCGGAGCCGGCGCACGACCGTCCACGCCGAGCCGACCACGATCACGACGAGGGCAAGTCCGGGCAGGCCGAGACCGGCCAGGGCCGGCCGCCACGACGCGGGTGCCAGCGCCAGGTGCAGGGCTGCGAGCGTCACCACGAACATGCGCTGCTGCTTGGCCATCGGCCCACCGAAGTCGCTGCCGGCCCCGAGCGCCTTGCCGAGCGTGCGCACGTAGGCGGTCGCCATCGCCAGCAGTGCCGCTGTGCCGCCGAGCCACGGGCAACCGCCGGCGAGGCCGAGGCCGATCAGCACGGCGCTGTCCGAGACCCGGTCGGGCAGGTCGTTGTAGAGCTCGCCGACCGGCGACACGCGGCCCGACCCGATCGCGACCATGCCGTCGAACAGGTTGCACAACAGCCGCACCTGGATGGCGAGCGCGGCACCCGCCCACAGCCAGCGTTCGCCGGCGGGCCAGTGCACGGTCGCCGCCAGGGCGCCGCCCGCGGCGAGGCCGGCCACCATGCCGAAGAGCGAGATCGCGTCGGGCGAGACCCGACGCGCGACCAGCCACGACGCGAACCGCTGCGCCAGCGCGGTGTCGCGGCTCTTGATCGGGCGCCGATCCCCCGCGACCACGCCGTTCATGGCGCCGCCCGCTTCTCGGCGACCAGCAGCCAGCTGCCGGAGACCAGCGGCTCCACGGCCCCAAGCGACAGGCCGCAAGCACTCAGCATGCGGCGCAGTTCCGGCTTGCGCCGTTCGCGGCCGCCGAGCAGCACCATCATCTCGAGGTCGAGCATCGCCGCGAGGTCGGCGCGGTTGTCGGGCGCCAGGATGGTCTCGATGACCAGCAGACGACCACCCGGCGGCAGCGCCTCGGCACAACGCTGCAGCAGCACGGCGGCGCGTTCGTCGTCCCAGTTGTGCAGCACGTGCTTCAGCAGCAGCACGTCGGCGCCGCGCGGGATCGAGGCGAAGAAGTCCCCGCCGTGCGTGCGCACGCGGTCACCGAGTTCGGCCCGGAGCCGCGGCAGCGCGCGTTCGGCGACGTGCGGCAGGTCGAACAGCATCCCGTGCAGGTGCCCGTTGTGGCGCAGCACCTCGAGCAGCAGCGTGCCGTGGCCACCGCCGACGTCGAGCACTTCGTGCGCCGAAGCGAAGTCGAACGTGCGGCACAGCGCCTCCGCCTCGTGCCGCGTGAACGCGTCGATCGCCGCGTCGTAGCGCGCCGCCGCCGCGTCGTCCGCGGCGACGTGCTCGTAGAGCCCGTGGCCGAACGTGTGCACGAACGCGACGCCGCCGGAGCGGGCCGCATCGCGCAGGCGCGCCCACGGATCCCACTGTTCGGGCGCGCCGACGAAGGTCGCCAGCGGCCCGAGCTGGTCCTGCTTCAGCACCTGGCCACGCTCGGTCAGCGCGTAGAGGCCGGGTTCGGGACTGGCGAAGAAGCCGAGCCCGGCACAGAGGCGCAGCACGGTCGCCAGCACGTCCTCGCGGCAGCCGAGCTGCTGCGCCAGCGACGCGACCGTGCGCGGCCCGTTCGCCAGCACGTCGGCGAGCCCCAGCGCGGCGGCGGTCGAGATCGCCTGGACACGCGCCTTGCCGCCGAGGATGTCGAGCAGGTGCTCGGCCGGCGTGCTCGGTTCGAACCTCACCGAGCCGCGCCCGCCAGCAGCAGCTCCAGGGCTTCCTGCCATTGCGGATGCTTGCGGACCGGCCCGAGGCCACGCTCGACGTCGCGCGCGATCGGCGGCAGTGCATGGCGCCGTTCGAGGCTGCCGAGCTGCTCGACCTCGACGCGCTTGCCACAGATCGACACGTCCCAGCTCCAGAACTCGACCTCGTCGAGCAGCTGCTTGCCCCGCTCCGGCCCGAGCTCCTGCACGATGCGCATCACCTGCTCGGCGATGATCTCGTGGCCCTGCTGCAGGCGCATGTCGAGGTAGGCGAGCGTCTCCTCGTAGGTCATCTTCTTGCCGGTGGCGATGTGCGCGTCGATCAGGATCGACGGGAACGCCGGCGCGCCGCGGAACACCGGGGTCGGCCGCTCGGGCGCCATGCGCGCCCACGCCGCCAGCATCGTCTCCATGCGCCGCATCAGGTCGATGAAGCGCCCGCCGTAGCGCGACACAGCGTCCTGGCCGGCGGCGTCGAGGCGGCACAGCTCCTGCTGGTAGTACTGGCAGGTGAAGGACCAGTAGGCGAAGTTGTTCCAGAAGATCTTGTAGGTCATCGCCGACGGATGGCCGTAGATCGGCGCCGCGGTGCGGTAGACCTGCAGCGAGCCGTTCAGCATCGCGCGGAACTGCGCGTTCAGCATCATCGCCTTCTGCTTCAGGTCGCCACCGGCGAGATCCGTGCGCATCGCCTCGAGCGTGAAGCTGTTCGCGAACGCGATCAGGTCGGTGCCCGGGCTGAACAGCGGATCGGTGAACGCGTTCGCCTCGCCGACCATCGCCCAGCGGTCCTCGGACCAGCCGCGGCCGTTGGTGTAGGCGTAGTTGCGCAGGCACAGGAAGTCCTCGACCGGGTACTTGTCGAGCGCCGCCGCGAGGTGCGGTTCGTGCTGCCGGATGAAGGCCTGGGTCGCCTCGAGCCCGGCGATGCAGCTCTTGTCGTGCGTGTCCTCGTGGATCACGAGGCCGATGCTGGTCATGCCGGTCGACAGCGGGATCACCCAGACCCAGTAGCCGTCGCCCATGAAGTGGTTGGTCGACAGCCAGCGGTGCGACGCGACCGGGCGGCGATGCCATTCCACTTCGCTCGCGGGCACCATCTCGGTGATGTCGAAGCGGCCCTTGATGCGGTACCACCCTGAGCTCGCGACGTGGTGGGCACCGCGGGTCAGCTTCATGTTCTTGCGCATCACACCCTGGCGGCCGGTCGCGTCGACGATCCAGCGCGGGTGCAGTTCGACGACGTCGCCGTCGCGCTCGTAGCGCACGGTGTGCGGCACACCGCCGCTGCCCGGCTCGATCGCCGTGACCTTGGCCCCTTCGACCAGCGTGACGCCGTCCTGCTCGATCATCGCTCGCAGATCGGTCTCGAGGCGCCCACGATCGACCTGGTAGGTCTTCAGCGGCGGCTCGGCGATCGGCCCGATCTCGGTGCGCAGGTGCAGCGGCAGGTCGCCGCCGCCGGGATAGAAGCGGATGCCCCACTTCAGCAGCTGCCGCTCGCGCATGTAGTCCCACAGCCCGAGGCGATCGAAGTAGTGCGCGCCGAGCTCGACGGTCGATTCGCCGACCTTGAAGCACGCATCGGGCAGTGGCCGCCGCTGCTTCTCCAGCACGGTGACCTTCGCTTCGGGCAGTTCGCGCCGCAACTGACGCGCGAGCGTCAGGCCGGCCAAGCCGCCGCCGCAGATGACGACGTCGAACGATGTGGCGGACGGAGCGGACGCGGCGCAGCTCGTGGTGTTCATGGGCCGATCGAGGCCACCGGCGGGACGCCCGTCGCTGGCGAGGGCGAGAGTCTCCCCTTGCCCTGGCGGAGAATCCACCGCCCCAACACCCGGTTCGCGCGTGCGCCCGGCCGAACGGCCTCGCACTGGCCACCCCGGGCTCGCTACAACCTTCGCCCCGCCATGGCCGCACCCACCCCCCGGCAAGTCCGCCCGCTCGATCCGCTGTGGCGGTTCCTGCGCGCGCTGCGGGCCGTGGTCTCGGTGCTGCTCTATCTGGTGATCGCCCCGAGCGGACTGCTGCCGTACGTGCTGTTCCGGCTGTTCTTCCGCGGCACGCCCGAGCAGCGGGCCCGCATCCTGCAGCGCACCAGTGCGCGCGGCGTGCGGATCATGCACTGGTGGCTGCGCACGTTCCGCGTGATCCACTTCGACTGGCGCGAGGTCCGGCTCGAGCTGCCCGCGGGCCCGTGCGTGATCGTCGCCAACCATCCGACGCAGCTGGACCCGACGGTGATGCTGGCGGTGCTCGGCGAGGCCTGCACGATCGTCAAGCCGTCGGTCTACAATCGTCTGTTCGTGCACCACATCCTGGCGGGCGCCTGGCACTTCGAGGGGCCGAGCCTCGACCCGATGTCGGTCGGCCACGTGGTCGAGAACGCGGTCCAGCGGCTGCGCTGCGGCATGCACCTGTTCGTGTTCCCCGAGGCGAAGCGCTCGCCCCAGGGCCAGCTGCGCGAGTTCGGCCGCATCGCCTTCGAGATCGCCTGCCGCGCGAACGTGCCGCTGGTGTCGGTCGCGATCCGCTGCGAACCGTGCTACCTGTCGCGCGAGACGCCGATGTTCCTGCCGCCGGCCCGCCTGCCGCGCGTGTTCGTCGAAGTGCTGGCCGTCGACCGGCCGCAGGACGTGGACGCCGACAGCCGCGCGCTGAAGCAGCGCGTCGAGTCGCGCTACAAGCAGTGGGTCGCCGACGGCATGCCGCCGGTCGCCGGTCGGGCGGCACGATAGTGTCACGGACAGACCCGTTGCGCGCCCCCGAAGGCGCACGGGTCCCTAGGATGCACTGCATGAGCGGCCTCCACGCCCGCGTCCGCGACGGACGAATCGTGCTCGACGAACCGACTCGCTTGCCCGAGGGCACCGAACTGCGCCTGATCGTCGACGACGGCGGCGACGAACTCGACCCGTTGGAGTGCTCGGCGCGCGATGCCGCCCTCGTG
>Ga0075160_10001254_pt1 | contig 15581 bp, 11 predicted proteins | sample JI91814C2DNA_FD_70969 | JGI IMG/M metagenome (GOLD analysis project Ga0075160, IMG submission 70969) | Wastewater effluent complex algal communities from Wisconsin, to seasonally profile nutrient transformation and Carbon sequestration -... | ecosystem: Engineered > WWTP > Effluent > Algae... | reverse complement strand
CGGGTGCCCACGTGGCGCCGTGGTCGGTGGTGCGGTACACGCGCGCTTCGCCGGTGATGAGGCCGATGCCGCTGGGGTCGATGAACGCGCTGTACAGGTCTTGGAAGGGTTCGAGGATTTGCGCGCTCCAGGTGTCGCCACCATCGGTGCTGCGGATGACGGTGCCGCTGTTGCCCACGGCGATGAGCAGGTCGCCGCGCACGAAGAGGCTGAGCAGGCTGTTGGTGGTGGGGCTGCTCTGGAGCGTCCAGGTGAGGCCGCCGTCGGTGGTGCGGATGATCTCGCCGCCGAGGCCTACGGCGATGCCGTTCTGTGCATCGAAGAAATGGATGGCACGCATGCTGGCGCTGATAGGAGCGGGCACGGGTGTCCACGTGGTGCCACCGTCGGCCGTGCGCAGGAGCAAGGAGCCGGTGGCGGCCGCGAAGCCGAGCTGGTCGTTGGCGAAGTGCAGGGCCACAAAGGCGTTGGTGGTGCCGCTGGTCTGAAGGGTCCAGGTGGTGCCGCCGTCGGTGGTGCGCGCGATCTTGCCGCTCTCACTGGCGGCCCAGCCGAGCTGGTCGTCCACGAAGCTGAGACAGGCGGCGTGGCCGAAGCCGGAGAGGATCACGGTGGTGTAGCTGTTCCAGTTATCGGTGGTGCGGTAGAAGCGGCCGATGTCGGCGCCGATGATGCCGCGCTCATCATCGAACATCACCAGCGCACGCGGCACGTCGATCATGTTGTAGGGCATGCGCACCCAGCTGTCGCCGGCATCGGTGGTCTTGAGCACGTAGCCCAAGGTGCGGTCGATGGTGACGGCCTCCAAGGGGCTGCGCAGGTGCACGGCGGCCAGGTCGCTGCGGGTCTTCACGGGGGTGACGAGTTCCCAGGTCTGGGCGGCGGCGGGTGCGGCGAGGAGGACAAGGAGGAGGAGTAGGGACGGGCTGCGCATGTTGTTCAAAGGTCGGCAATGCGCGCACGAGACCGGTAGGCCTAGTACCCCGCTCGCACACGAGCTGGTTCACGCGCGGGATCCTCGGGTTCGCGGGGCGGAAGGGGTCGAGCGCTGACCTGGCGGATCCTGTATGTTCGCCGGTCAAGCAGCGTGCGTCCCGGTTGCAGGAAGAGCGCACGCTCCGGATGCTTGCCTTCGCAATTCACAACATCCGCAGGTGTGGAACCGGAACGAGCAATGATGTGCCTACGGGTACCACCAAGCAGAAGGCCCCTCCTCCGCCACCGTGTTGCCACGATCTTGGAAGAGAGGCCCCTGCACCACCTCGATCAATACCCCTTACTTACATTTTCGGCATCAGCACGGTGTCCACCACGTGGATCACACCGTTGCTCTGGTACACATCGGCAATGGTCACCGTGGCATAACCACCGTTGGCGTCCCATACCATCAGTTTGTCCCCTTTCATGCTGAAGCTGAGTTCGCCACCGGCAACCGTCTTCATGGTCGCCTTGCCGTTACCCTTCTTGACCGCTTCGGCCACGGCCTTGCTGTCGAACTTGCCGGCCAACACGTGGTAGGTAAGCACGCCTTGCAGCGCCTTCTTGCTCTCAGGCTTCAATAGGCCGTCCACCGTGCCAGCGGGCAGTGCCTCGAAGGCTGCGTTGGTCGGGGCGAACACCGTGAAGGGTCCAGCGCCGGAGAGGGTCTCCACCAGGTCGGCGGCCTTCACAGCGGCTACCAGCGTGGTGTGGTCCTTGGAGTTCACGGCATTCTCGATGATGTTCTTGGTAGGGTACATGGCTGCGCCGCCTACCATCTTCTCTTTCTGTGCCAACGCTGGTCCAGCAAGGACGGTAGCGAAAAGCGCGGTGATGATCAACTTGTTCATGGTTCTCTTGATTTGGTTGGTTCTTGGTGGATCTTGTGGTCCTGACATGAATTACGAGGGGCACCCCCCGATCGGATCGCTCCACCGAAGAAATTGTTGAGGGTCATGGGGCGGCAAGGCTGTGCGCTCCAGGTGGTGCCACCATCGGTGCTGCGGATCACGGCACGGCGATCAGCAGGTTGTCGCGCGCGAAGAGGCCGAGCAAGCTGTTGGTGGTGGGGCTGGGTTGTGCGGTCCAGGTGAGGCCGGGATCGCTGGTGCGGATGATCTCGCCGCCGAGGCCTACGGCGATGCCGTTCTGTGCATCGAAGAAATGGATGGCACGCATGCTGGCGCTGATAGGGGCGGGCACGGGTGTCCAGGTGGTGCCACCGTCGGCGGTGCGTAGCAGGAGTGCGCCGGTGGCGCCGCGAAGCCGAGCTGGTCGTTGGCGAAGTGCAGGGCCACAAAGGCGTTGGTGGTGCCGCTGGTCTGAAGGGTCCAGGTGGCGCCGCCGTCTGTGGTGCGCGCGATCCTGCCGCTCTCACTGGCGGCCCAGCCGAGCTGGTCGTCCACGAAGCTGGGACAAGCGGCGTGGCCGAAGCCGGAGAGGATCACGGTGGTGAAGCTGTTCCAGTTGTCGGTGGTACGGTAGAAGCGGCCGAGGTTGGCCCCGATGATGCCGCGCTCATCATCGAACATCACCAGCGCACGCAGCACGTCGATCATGTTGTAGGGCAGGCGGTCCCAGCTGTCGCCCACGTCGGTGGTCTTCAGCACGTGGCCCAAGGTGCGGTCGATGGTGACGGCCTACAAGGGGCTGCGCAGGTACACGGCGGCCAGGTCGCTGCGGGTCATCACGGGGGTGACGAGCTCCCAGGTCTGGGCGTGGAGGGGGATGGACAGGAGCAGGGGCAGGAGCAGGCGGAATGCCAGAGGCAGGGGCAAGGACAAGGGCATGGAACAAAAATGGGGTTGCGTGGGCGCTGTGCGGCACACCGTTCCTACCGCTTCGCCTTAGCGCAAGCACATCACATGGCCGGTGACCTGCCGGGGCCTGGGGTCGCAGGCCAGTACGTATTCGGCACGCCAAGCATAGATGCCATTGGGCACGGGTCCGCCCTTGGACGTGCCATCCCAACCCGTGGCATCGCGCACTTCCTGCACCACGCGGCCCCAGCGGTCGAAGAGGGTCAGGTTGTAGTTGGTGAAGCCGTAGGCCGAACTGGGCAGGAAGCGTTCATTGATGCCATCACCATTGGGGCTGAATGCGTTGGGCAGGAAGTGCTCCGCCGTGGTGCCCTCGGCCGTCAGGGTGAGCACCTCCGCGGTGATGCTACAGGTGCCGGAGGGGTGTGTGAAGCGGTATGACCAGGACCCCAGTTGCTCCGGTGCAAGGGCGGGGATGAGCACGGTGTCGGAGGGCTGGTCCATCCCGCTCGGGCCTTGCCAGCTGCCGGTTCCGCAGGCGTCAGCGTTGCGGTCCACCAGCAGGCGCAAATCGTCCCCGCAGCGCACGGCTCCTTCGCTGCGCAAGGCGATGGCGGGCGGGGCAACGGTGACGGTGGCCAGGACGGTGGCGTTGGCAGGTGCAGGAGGGCAGTCCGGTGAGCATGCGTACACGGCCGCGACGGTCGCGGTGTAGGTGGTGGTGGTGCAGGGCGATGCCTTCACGCACACGCCCGTGGCGCTGGAGAGCCCGGTGGCAGGCGACCAGGTGATGCTGCTGCCATCCGGAAGTCCGCTGAGGCAAAGGGTGGCCGAGTCGCACCACGCGATGTTCGGCGGGTCCACGGAGATGCGCACGTCGGGCAGCGTGCCGTCCGGTGGGATCACGGTGACGGTGGCCGAGCGGGTGGCGGTGCTGGTGAAAGGGGGGCAGCTGTTGCCGCACGCGAGGGTGGAGGAGATGCTGGCGGTGTAGGTGGTGGTGGAACAGGGCGATGCCTTCACACACGTGCCGGAGGTGCTGTCGAGCCCGATGGCGGGTGACCAGACGATGCTGCTGCCGGTGGGCACACCGGTGAGACAGAGGGTGGCGGAGTCACAGGCTGCGATGGTCGCCGGGTCCACGGTGATGGTCACGTTCGTCAGTGGGTCGGCCGGTGACAGCACGGTGATGGTGGTGGTGAACGCCGCGGTGCTGGTGACGGGCGGGCAGGTGTTGCCGCAGGCGGTGGTGGTGGAGACCGTGGCGGTGTAGGTGGTGGTGGCGCAGGGTGTGGCGGTGACGCAGGTGCCGGTGGTGGCGCTGAGCCCCGTGGCGGGTGACCAGACGATGGTGCTGCCGACGGGCACACCGGCCAGGCAGAGGATGGAGGCGCCGCAGGCTGCGATGGTGGGCGGGTCTGCGGTGATGCTGGCTCCCGCGAGCGGATCCACCAGCGGTTGTACGGTGACGGTGGTGCTGAGGGTGGCGCTGGCATTGACCGGCGGGCAGGTGTTGCCGCAGCTGATGAGGGCCGTGACGGTGGCGGTGTAGGTGGTGGTGGCGCAGGGTGTGGCGGTGACGCAGGTGCCGGTGGTGGCGCTGAGCCCGGTGGCGGGCGCCCAGGTGATGGTGCTTCCCGCGGGCACACCGGAAAGGCACAAGGTGGAGGCGCCACAGGGAGCGATGGTGGGTGGGTCGGCCGCGATGGAAAGCCCCGCGATGGTGGTGGCCAGGGGTTGTACGGTGAGCGTGGTGGACACCGAAGCAGTGGTGACGGAGGGCGTACAAACGTTGTCGCAGGGCGGGGTGGTGGTGACGGTGGCGGTGTAGGTGGTGGTGGTGCAGGGTGTGGCGGTGACACAGGTGCCGGTGGTGGCGCTGAGCCCGGTGGCGGGCGCCCAGGTGATGGTGCTGCCGGCCGGTGCGCCGGTGACGCAGAGCGTGGAGGCACCACAGGCAGCGATGGCCGGTGGTTGGGCGGTGATGGCCAACCCGGCGGGAACGATGCCCACGGGGGAAACGCGGATATCGTCGATCTGAAGTTCGTGCTGCAGGTTGCCGATGGGTGGCCCGGCCATGTAGGGGAAGAGGAGGAGCTGGCTGTAGGTGCTGGTGGGGGTGACGGTGAAGGTGAGGGGTGTCCAGTCGGGGTCGTTCACCCAGGAGTCGTTGATGAGTTGACCGTCGCCGATGGTCGCAGGGCTTACCGTGCCGATGAACTCACCGATGCCGTTGGTCATCCACACTTGGAGGTTGCCCCCACCGGTGATGGCGTTGGTGTTGCGCACCCAGAGGCAGACCTCGTAGGTCTGCCCTTGTTGGAAGTTGTAGCAGGTGTAAACGCCTTCACCGGAACCGCTGTAGGACCACATCCAGATGGAACAACCGGTGGCGTTGGAAGGGCTGTCGTTGCCGAACAGGGTCGGCGTGCCGTGGGAGATGGACCAGCTGTTGAGGTTGTACGGTCCGCCGCTGTTCATGTCGCCACCGCCGAGCGCGGAGAGGGTGGGGTCGGCGATGCAGTTGGGTGGCGCGGCGCAAGGCACTTGGGCCGACGCGATCCCGTGGAAGAGACCGAGGGCGAAGGAAAGGAGCGGGATCCGTGACAGGTTCATCGGCAAGGTGAACACGCCTACCGATGTGCAGTTCACGAGGAGGTGACGGTAGGTTCGGTGGTGGGGTTGCTCACGCCCGCCGAAAGGCGTGTTGCGATCCGGGTAACGGTGGCTGGTGGATGGGGAGCGGCAATAGGCCGGTATTCCCGGTTCCTCCGCACGATCGCCCGGTTCATCGCCTTCCCTACTTCGCATCCCTACCGGCCCCGGCACCTTCGTCCCGCTGGCCAACACAGACCGGCACCAAACACGATCGGCCATGGAACGGACCAACGACCTCCCGAACAGGACCTTGATGCGCGGCAGTCTGCTGCTCTTCATCACATCGCTCGTCACCCTCGTCCTCCTGCTCAGCTCCTGCCAGCGCGATGAGCTGCTGTCGCCCATGGGCAGCAACCAGACGGACGACAACGGCGGCAGCAACGGCGGTAACGGCAGTGATGATCCTGCGGGTGATGACAACGGCGGTAATAGTGGCGGTAACGGCAGCGACGATCCTGCGGGTGATGACAACGGCGGCAGCAGCGGTGGCAACGGCAGTGATGATCCCGCTGGTGATGACAATGGTGGCAACGGTGGTGGAAATGGCAGCGATGATCCTCCCGGTGATGACAACGGTGGCGACAACGGCGGCAACGGTAGCGACGATCCTGCGGGTGATGACAATGGGGGCGACAACGGCGGCAATGGCAGTGATGATCCTCCCGGTGATGACCATGGAGGAGGGAACTGACCTTCGACAGACCTGATGACGCACGGCCCGGCATTCGTCGGGCCGTGTTGCGTTCTGGGCGATACGTCCGCGTCATGATCGCGTAAGTGTGTCGTGGTCCTTCGTTGCCGTGTCTCCTGATCGCGCTGGAAGTCGGACCTTGCAGGGGCATGTGCCACGGGTCCTTTCCGCTTCGTCCCATGAACTTGCTCGTGGGCCTGTTGGCGGCCATCGTGTCGGTCGCCCAGCACCGTCCCTACCGCCATTACGATGTGGAGCATGGCCTCGCTGGATCCACGGTCTATTGTGTGCAGCAGGACAGCGCGGGCTATCTGTGGTTCGGTACAGCCACCGGTCTTTCGCGCTTCGATGGCACGCAGTTCCGCCACTTCACCACAGCCGATGGACTTCCGGGCAACGAGGTGCTGGGTCTGGTGTTGGACCAGTTCGGCCGGCTGTGGGTGCAGACCTTCCAGGGCCCGCTCTGCTACCTGAAGGATGGCGTCTTCCACACCCCCGCGAACGATGGCAGCTTGACCCCGGTGGTGACCGCGGCCGCAGCGCTGGGGATCATACCCGATCCGGAGGCCGGCGATGTGAAGGTGGTCGGCACCGAAGGGGTCTTCGCATACAGCGGTGCAGCAGTGCGACCGATACCCGTGGTGAAGAGCAATGGGGGTACGCTTTGGCTGCGCACTGTAAGCCGAACGCTATGGTACATGAACGCGGAGGGTCTGTACCGCCAACGCGCCGGCGGGTCATCCGAACTGGTGCTTCGTGCGGGATCGGAGGAACTCCCTGCGATCGACCGGGTCGCGGACCTGGGAACGGACGTGCTGGTCCACACCGGAAGTGAACTGCTGCGGATCGCGTGTTCCGGAACGGATGCGCGTGTCGCCCAACGCAGGCCCTTCGCCGAAGGGTTGAACCGGGCATACACCGATGCGGAAGGTGCGTTGTGGATCACCACGCCATCGAGTGGCGCGTACCGCTTCCGGACCAACACCATCACCACGGATGTTGCGGAGTCGTTCGCGCCCAGTTCAGCCATTCCGCAACTGATCATGGACCGGGAAGGGGTGCTCTGGTTCGCGTCGCACCGCGATGGGGTGTTCAAATTGTCGAGCACACAGGACCGCTGCTTCGACGTGCGGGACGGGCTATCCTCCCAGGACCTGCATGTGGTGGTGGATGCCGGGAACGGCGCTGTGCTGGTGGGGACGGGCGATGGTACGGTGGAACGCCTATCGGCGGCGGGTGGGGTGCGTAGTGCCAGTGGTCCACGACGGGCCGGAACCCGCGTGTTGCGTGGGGTGCGCACGAGCACAGGCACCTTCTTCATCGGTGACGACGGCGCCTTCCTGGTCCCCACCACCGGTGTTGCGTGCCATTGGCCTGTGTTCGGTGCATGCAAGGCCTTGGCCGAAGAGCCGGATGGGAATGTGCTGGTAGGAACCGCTGCGGGCCTCTTCCGCGTTTCGCCCAACAGCGGCAAGGTGCTGGACACACTGGCACTTGAGCGCTGCACCGCCGTATTGAACGATGGGGCCGGTCACCTCCTGGTGGGTGGCATGGACGGTCTTCGCGTCATGGGTCCGGACAGTTCGGGGCTTGGTGCGCTGGTGGCGGAACTGCGTGGTGTGCGCATCACCGACCTGTTGCTGATGGCATCGGGCACCCTTGCCGTGGCCACCCATGGCAGGGGTTTGCTGATGCGCGATGCGGACGGATCGATGGAGTGGTTGACGGTGGAGCGGGCAGGACTTTCCGGCGCCATCTGTGGTCGATCGAAGCAGGATGAGCACGGTCGTTTGTGGGTGTGTACCGATCGGGGGCTGGATCGGCTGGTGCGTGATGGTGACCATTGGAAGGTGCGGAACTACGCCGTGGCGGACGGCCTTCCGGACAATGAGGTGCGGGATGTGCTGGTGCGGGGGGATAGTTTGTGGATCGCAACACACAAGGGCCTGGTGATGCTGGTCGGCGCAGGCGATGAAGAGCGCGGTGATCTCCACTTGCGCATCACGGGGGTGCGCTTCAACGGGCGCGATACACTCATCGCCGACCGGTACCGCGTGCCCCACGACCGCAACGACATCAGCATCTCCTTCGTGGCCTTGCACATGCGGAGCGATGGCCGAATAACCTACCGTTACCGGCTGTTCGATGAGGGTGCTTGGCAGTACACCACAGCGAACACCATCACCCTTCCGCGTGCGACACCGGGTAGCTATGCGCTCGCGATCGAGGCGCGCACCTCGGGTGGCACCTGGGGTGGACCGCTCGTTCGCATCGGCATCGAGGTGGAAGCCCCGTGGTGGCAGCGTCCGTGGGTGCTCGCTGGTATCCTTGCGGCACTGCTGATCGGTGCGGGACTGGTCTTCCACCGGCGCCAGCGCAGGCTGATCAGGGCCAGCCGCGCACGCGAGCTCCATACGCGGGCCATGGCCGAGTTGGAGTTGCAGGCGCACCGCGCGCGGATCGATCCGCACTTCGTCTTCAACTGCCTCAACTCCATCCAGGGCTTCGTGATCAACGCGGACAACGAGAAGGCACACCGCTACATCGCTCAGTTCGCGAGCTACATCCGAAGGATGCTGCGGGTGGCCAAGCAGAACTTCATTCCCCTGCGCGAGGAGATCGAGTTGCTGCGGGAACAGACCGCCTTGGAGATGATGCGCACGCGGCAGGCCTTCAGCACACGGATCGAAGCAGATGCGGATGTTCCGCTGGATGCCGAGGTGCCCACCATGCTGTTGCAGACCTTCGTGGAGAACGCGATCAAACATGGGCTCAATCCCTTGCAGGGCCGCCAGGGAGAGTTGGAGGTCCGATTCAGCAAGACGACCGATGGTGTACTGTGCACCGTAGGCGACAACGGTGTCGGATTCGATCCTTCCCCCGCACCGGCAGCGCACCAGGGGAACCATGTATCGGAAGGGCTGGACCTGGTGCGCGAGCGCATCGCGTTGTTCAACACCCAGTTCGGCTTGGACATCCGCATGGAATTGGGGCCCGGTGCAGGTGGAATAGGGACCACGGTATCCGTGACCATCCCGATCGAACGGACCAACGAACGAGAGCCATGATCAACGCACTGGTGGTGGACGATGAGCCCGAGAGCCGCGAGAACATCCGTGGCCTGTTGCGGATGTACTGTCCGCAGGTGAACGTGGTGGCTGCTGTTGGCAGTATCGACCATGCAGAGGCCGCGATCGAGCTGCACCGGCCGGACCTGATCTTCCTGGACATCGAGATGCCGAACGGGAATGGCTTCGACCTGCTGGACCGCTTCGATGCACCCCCTGCGGATGTGGTGTTCGTAACGGCCTATGAGCAGTATGCGCTGAACGCGATCAAGCGCTATGCCTTGGATTACATCCTGAAGCCCATCAACGTTGACGAACTTGTGCGGGCCGTGGAACGGAAGCTCGCATTGGATGCACCGCAACGCGAGCGGATGGGGCTGATGCGCACGGAACAGCGGCAGGCGGACGACACCAAGCGCATCGCACTACCCTCGGCCAAAGGCCTGCAATTGGTGGCGATCGCCGACATCGTGCGATGCGAAGCGGACGACCATTACACCACCTTCCACCTGGTGGACAAGAAGCGTTACGTGGTCACCCGAAACCTGGGGGAGTACGAGGAGATGCTCGCTCCGCATGGCTTCTTCCGGGTCCACCATGCACATGTGGTGAACCTGGCCCGCGTGAAGCAATACGTGCGCGGGCGCGGCGGCTACGTGATCATGGACGATGGCGGACACGTGGATGTGAGCGCCCGGCGGCGGGATGCGTTCCTGGTGGCGCTGGCACGATGAGGGTGAATGATGCACACTTGCGTGATCGCTTGACACCCCTGCGCCTTGGTGCTGGTGATCGGCGGCTGTTCTCACTCAGTTCGTAGGGCGGAATTCACCGCACCAAAAACAACAGGGACCATGCAACTGAATAGGAAATGGGGGCCGGCCATCGCACTGAGCGCGGTGGTAGGCGGAACGATGTTCTTGGCGGCATGCCAAAAGGAGAACAACGAGGCGGTCGCACCGGCCAGCGATGCGATCGGGTTGGCAAAGTCAGGAGGGGGTACCTATGTCTATGCGCTCACTAGAACGGGAGGAGGGTCGGCCCTCACATTGGTGAACACGATCCTCTACAGATACGCCACCCCGGCACGTCCGATCATCGGTCCGGGTGGACTTGCTGTGGACCATTTTACGGGCATTGCGTGGGACGCATCGAGTGGGTGCACATGGTTGGTGACCGATAACAACACCAGCAATTCGGCATTCCGCAGCCTGTTATGGCGCATACCGGGTCCGCTCCCGACCCCGGGCAGTGGAGGCGGAGTGATCACGGCCAACATCGTTGCGCCACTGGTCGAAACCGGCTCCGGTGCCACCGTCACCGATGCATGGGACATCGAGCGTGATCCCACGTCAGGCACCATCTACCTCCTGCGCAACACCAAGGTAGGAGCCTCGCCGCGCATGGCCACCCTGTCCGTTACGGGCGTTACTGCGGGGGAGGTGACGAACTTGCCGGGAACGCCTCCGAATGTACAGGCCTTCACCTTCGATTGCGCGAGCAAATTGATGGCGTTGAAGTCCATTGCGGCGCCACCCCAACTGCTTGAGTTGAGCACGGTCACCGGCGCGTCCGTGGGTTCCAGCACAACGTGGAGTACGAGTGCCTTTACGGCAGCCGATGCAGGGATCGAGGCCGTGTGCACTCCCTCCCCCCGCATGATGGGTGTGAATGCCTTCGTACCCACGCCCAGCTATGGCCAGAACGTACCTGTGTTGTGGAGCACCCATGGGAGTTTGCTCAACACATTGGACATGACCTCCATGTAGATGGGCTCGATCCTAACACGAACGCCGGGTACAGCATACCCGGCGTTCGTGTTGACAGCGGTATCGCACACCTGCGCATCCACCCCGCACACTTACGCCGCGCAGCCATTCCTTGGCCCGCCGAGCAACGTCATTGCACCAGTAACCCTTGGATCACCTAACTCGCACCACCATGCGCTCGATCACTACGCTCCTGGCTGCCATCGCTTTCACTGCCGCACAGGCCATGAACGTGTATGTGCAGACCACGTCCGATCCCTGCGGCAACAACACGGCCATCGCCTGGCCCATCGTGGTGGGCGGTGCGGCACCTTACACCTATGCGTGGAGTACGGGAGCCACCACCCAGACCATCACCGGTCTGTCGGTGGGAACCTATTCGGTCACCGTCACCGACGATCTCGGCACTGTGGCGAGTGCATCCGGGAATGTGGTATTGGGCGCTGGGTTGGATGTGGCACAGGTCGTGGTGCCCTTGTCTGCGGATTGCTTCGGACAAGGCGATGGGCGGGTGAGCGTGACCCTGGGTCATTTGGGTGGTCAAGCACCGTACACGCTGCTCTTGGATCCCTCGGGTGTGGTGATCAACAGCGACTACGCCACCTACGCGGAGATCGGTGGCCTCAACGATGCAGGGACCGAGCTGACCGTCACCGATGCCTTGGGCTGCACGGGCAGCGCGATGATCATGCCACCGCAGGGCTTTTATTCGTTCCCGCTTTCCACCACCACCACCCCGTCATGCCCGGGATATGCCAATGGAAGTGCCACCATCACCTTCAATGCGTTCGACCTTCCACCGGGTGCGATGGTGTTCGTCATGGGTCCGAGCGGTCCGGTAACGAGCGTGACCATCCTCAACGGCGTGGTGCAAGCGAGCGGGTTGGAGGTGGGCACCTATAACGTCCATGTCGATGCATTCATGCAATTCAGTTGTCCGGTCGACTTCTCCTTTGCCGTGCCTGCATTGCCGGGTGCTTGTGGTGAAGTGAATGGCACCGCCTTCGTGGACCTCGATGAGGATTGTGTGCAGGGCCCGAGCGATCCAGGCCTTCCCTTGCGACCGATCGTGATCCAGCCCGGCAACACCGTGCAACTTACCGATGCACAAGGACGGTTCAACATCGGCTTGGACTATGGCAACTACACGCTGGAACAAGGCGATCCAGGGCTTATGCAGATCTGTCCGAGCGCCGTACCCTATGCCTTCGACCTCAACACGCTTTTGCCCACGCACACGGTGGATCTCGCGTATACCACCATGGGCTCCTTGGACCTGAGTGTTTCCATGAGCAGCACGGAAACTGTACCGGGTTTCGGTCAGCGCACCTGGATCACCATACGGAACAACTCGCCCTATCCCAGCGGGGTGGTCACCACCACCTTCGACCATGAGGCACTGTTCACGCTCATCGGTACCGATCAAGCGCCGGTTAGCACCACGGCCACCACCATCACCTGGCAGCTTAACGACTTGCTGCCGTACCAATGGCACATGTACCGCGTCGATCTGCAGGTCCCACCGGACCCCACGCTCATCGGTACGGCACACAGCGCATCGGCGAACGTATCCTCCGTGGTGCCCGATGGGGCGCCCGAGAACAACACCTTCGCACAGAACTTCATCGTCGTGGGCGCCTTCGACCCGAACGATAAGACCGGCTGGAGTACTTCGGGCAGCACCTCGCTCTACGATCTTGGCACGGATTCCGATATCCTGTACACCGTACGTTTCCAGAATACGGGCAACGCTCCGGCGCAGAACGTCTTCATCATCGACACCCTGTCCGCACTCCATGCGCTGAGCTCGTTGGAGATCCTGGGCGCTTCGCATCCCTTCACCGCCCAGTTCGGTGAGGACCGCACCTTGCGCTTCGACTTCCCGAACATCCAATTGCCCGACAGCACCAACGACGAGCCCAACAGCCATGGCTTCGTCACCTTCCGCATGAAACCGGTGGAGGGCCTCACCCCGGGAACGGTGATCACCAATGAGGCTGGCATCTACTTCGACTTCAACCCACCGGTGATCACCAATACCACGGGCTTGCTCGTCACCATCGGCACCGATGTGGCCGAAGCGGTACGATCCGAAGTTCGTGTGGTGCCCAATCCGGCGATGGATCGGATCCGCTTGGAAGGGATCACGGACCTCGGTGAACGTCCAGCCTTCCGGATGTACGGTGCCGATGGACGTTGCGTGAACGCAGGGACCATGGACCACGCTTTCGGGGTGGATGTCGCTGGACTGGCCACGGGCAGTTACGTCATCGAAGTGGTGGCGGGTGGTGCCGTGCAGGTGCGGACACGGTTCCAGAAGTGGTGAGGTTGGAGGCGCAGCATCGCAGGCTTCCTGCGTGAACGGGCCTTGGAGTGCGCTCGTCCTCAGCACGCGGCCCAGCCATGGGTGAACACATCGGCGTGCATGCGCTTCCTACCTTGCTGCCATGCGAGCCGTGATCGTGGACGATGAGCAGGAGGCGCGAGGGCTCTTGCGTGCCCTGCTGCAACGGCATGTTCCGGAGGTGCAAGTGGTGGCGGAAGCATCCTCCGTGGTACAGGCCATTGCCGTGTTGAAGGAACACGCGCCGCATCTCCTCTTCCTGGATGTGCAGATGCCCGGTGGTGATGGCTTCGAACTCTTGAAGCGCTTGGGCACGTGGGACTTCGATGTGGTCTTCACGACCGGCTCCCAGCACCACGCCATTCAGGCCATCCGCTTCAGCGCATTGGACTACCTGATGAAGCCGGTGCTGGGCGATGAATTGCGCGCAGCGATCGAGCGGCACCGTGCCAAACAGGGGGTGGCTATGGAAGCTCAACAGCAATTGCTGCACAACATCGCGCAGCCCGATGAGCGCAGTATGAAGCTCACCCTCACCAGCGGCGACCGCAGCTACTTCGTGGATCCGGCCGATGTGGTTTGGTGCGAGGCGGATGTGAATTACACCAACCTGCACCTGGCGGACGAGCGCCGCTTCGTATCGGCGCGTACGTTGAAGGACTATGAGGACATGTTGACGCCGCTCGGTTTCCTACGCACGCACCGCAGTTACCTGGTGAACCGCACGCACATCGACCACCTTGACCGTGGCGGCTTCGTGGTATTGCGCAACGGTATGCGTGTGGAGGTGGCATCGCGGCGTCGCGAGGAGGTGGCGCGGGCGTTGGCGGGTTGATCGCCGCGCTGCGCAAGGGCCGCTCACAAGCCGCCGATCCCCGAACTTCACCGCATGACGCGATGGCTCGTTCTGCTGGTAATGCTTGTTCCGTGCTGGTCGCGTGCGCAGGATCCTTCACTCGCACCCGACCTGCTCACCGCGTTGCGCGGCCCACAAGCTGATACCGCGCGGGTGCAGTCACTGGTCAAACTGTGCTTCAACCTCACCAACGCTTCACCGGACAGTGCCCAACGGTTCGGCGAGGAGGCGCGCACCATTGCCAAACGCATCGGCGATACCAAGGGCTTGGCCGATGCCCACAACAATCTGGGCTACCTCGCCCTCAACCAGGGCCACTTGGAGGAGGCCAGCGCCCAGCTCGATACAGCTCTGCAGCTGTTCACCACCATCGGAAAACCCGCTTACTTGGCCGTGGTGCGATCCAATATGGGCTGGCTCGCCGAGCGGAAGGGCGACCGTGTGGGCATGCTCCGCGAGTTCCAGGAAGCGCTGAAGCATGCTGAAGTGGCGAAGGACTCCAGCAGCGTGGCCGTGATCCTCTACAACATCGGCACCACCTACAACAAGATGGAGGACTACGACCGTGCGCGTGAGCTATTGTTGCGCGCACTGCGGATGGAGGAGGCCATGGACCGTCCGGACAAGCGGGCCATCTGTTTGATGAGCATCGGCAACACCTACCGCAGCGAAGGGGACACCGAGCAAGCGCTGTCCTACTATGCCCAAGCGGGTCCCCTGTTCACCCGCATCGGCGATCAGGTGGGGGCGGGCCTCATCGCAGAGAATACGGGCGGGCTGTACGAAGCCAAGGATCCTGCTTTGGCGTTGCGCTATTACCAGCAGGCCCTTGGCGCGTATCGATCGGTCCACAGCGGTCCTGACATGGCGTACATCCTATTGTCGATCGGCAGTATGCAAAGGGCCCTGGGCAGCTACGTGCAGGCGGACTCCAGCCTCAGCGCAGGATCATCGCTGGCCCGCGCGCACGGCGGTGCGGAGCTTGCCATGGACTACGAGAAACAGCGCGCGGAATTGGCCTCGGCCATGGGCGACAGCAAGGCCACGTTGGCGCACTACGAGCGTTACGTGGCACTGAAGGACAGTTTGCGTAATGCCGGTACCGAGAACGAATTGATGCGCCTGCGCACCCAGTTCGAAACGGAGCGTGCCGAGAAGGACAACGCGTTGTTGCGCGCCAAGGACCTGGAGACCACCGAGCGGCTGCGCGCGCGCAACCTGCAGCTTTACGGAAGTCTAGCGCTCGCCGTTCTGGCTTTAGGAGCCGTGATCCTCGTGTGGCGCAACCTGCAGCAACGGCGCAAACACCAGGTCGTACTCGAGGGATTGAACACCGAGCTGCACGAGCAGAAGGCACGCGTCGAGGAGATCAACGGTCTGCTGCGCTTGAAGGTCCTGCGCACGCAAATGGACCCGCACTTCATCCACAACTGCCTCAACGCCATCCGCGCACTTTC
>Ga0075160_10001253_pt1 | contig 15585 bp, 12 predicted proteins | sample JI91814C2DNA_FD_70969 | JGI IMG/M metagenome (GOLD analysis project Ga0075160, IMG submission 70969) | Wastewater effluent complex algal communities from Wisconsin, to seasonally profile nutrient transformation and Carbon sequestration -... | ecosystem: Engineered > WWTP > Effluent > Algae... | reverse complement strand
GAGTTGCAGTGTCATGCCGTCGATGGACACGTCCACGATTTCAACGCGGCATTCGCCTGCAGTCGCTGGCCCGCCACCCTCGCGACAACGAAGCACATGCACGTCTTTCCGTCCCGCGATTGTCTGAATCGCTGTTTCAGAGGCCGGGTCGTCCGCGTTGATGATCGCGGTGCCGTTGGGCGCGAGCAGCGTGAACAGCCTCGCCTTCGCCGCGAGGTACGCCTCCATCGTCTTGTGATAATCGAGGTGGTCGCCCGAAAGGTTCGTGAAAACCGCGACCTCGATCTTGAGGGCGTCGACGCGCTTCTGGTCGAGTGCGTGGCTGCTCGCCTCGATCGCCGCCCCCATGCACCCTGCATCCACCATCATCTGGAGCGAGCGCGATATCTCGATGCTTGGGGGCGTGGTCATGTTCGCGCGAGCGACCTCGGCCCCGTCATCGACGAGCACGGTGCCGATGAGGCCACAGCGGCGTTCGATGCCGTTGAGGATCCGCCAGATGAGCGTCGTGATCGTCGTCTTGCCGTTGGTGCCCGTGACGAGGGCGAGTTTGAGTTTCTGGGAAGGGCTGCCATAGAACCGCTCGGCCATCACCGCGCACGCGTGCATAATGTCGGCGCAGTACAGGACAGGCACGTCCCACTCGCCCGCGTCTTTGGAATCCGTGAGCACCGCGACGGCACCCGCGGTGATCGCGGTACCGATGTGTTGCTTGCCGTCGGCCTTCAATCCGCCCCGCGCGATGAACAGCGAGCCCGGCACCACGGTGCGGCTGTCTTCCGTGATATCGCAGATGCGGATCGCCTCGGCACCCTTCGAGAGGCGCACTGCAAGCCCGTCGATCAGTTCGCCCAGATCCATGGCCACTCGCTCCGTCGTCAACCAACGCCCGCTCCGCTGGGCGATTCAACGGCTAAGCGTATCGACCACCTTGCCACGACGCGCAGATTTTTCCGAGCGTTTCCCAAGGCAGGCCTCGATGCCGCCTGTCTCGCCGCCTTCTTTGCATCATCCCGCTCGATCGTTCCGCATCACCAGCATCGCGTCCCCGTAACTGAAGAACCGATACCCCTGGCGGATCGCCTCGGCGTAGATCCGCTTGAGTTCCTCCACGCCGCCTGGCAAGAGCGAAGCCACCATCGCCATGAGGGTCGACCGTGGGAGGTGGAAGTTGGTGAGGAGCCCATCGGTCCACCGCCACTGGTACCCGGGGGTGATCAGAATCCTGGTCTCCATCCAACGGCCTGCCAGGTCGCTCGCTCCGCCCGCCGCGAGACCGGCGATCGTCTCGACCACGCGCGCGCTCGTGGTCCCGACGCAGACGACCCGTCCCCCGGCCTTCCGGGTTCGGTCGATGGCGTCCATGGTTGCCTGAGGCATCAGGCACCATTCCGAGTGGATCGGGTGCTCTTCGACGACGTCGACCTCGACGGGCCGAAATGTCCCGGACCCGACATGGAGTACCACCTCGGCTCGTTCCACGCCGATTGCGGCCAATTCATCGAGCAGGCGTGGCGTGAAGTGCAGGCCAGCGGTGGGGGCCGCAACCGAGCCAAAGCCCTCCCGCGCGATCCCGGCCGCCTCGTCATGGGCGAAGACGGTCTGGTATCGCTGGCGATCATCGGCGTCGAGCACGTCCAGCCCGGCGTCTTTGCGGGCTTTGCGTATATATGGAGGAATCGGGGTCAGGCCCACGCGCTCGAGGAGCGCGGCGGAGTTGGTGGCAGTTGCTCCGGCGGGCGGCTTCACGCCGACATGCCACGCACCGGGCTCGTCGGCGTCGCGCTCGATCAGTTCGAGCGTGAGGCTCTCGTCCGCGTTCAGGCCGCCAACGACCTGCAACTCGGCCCCCGGCCGCAGGTGCCCGCCCCGCAGCATTACATTCCACACGGCAGCGAACTCGCCATTCCCTCGCAGGCGATCGGGCCCCGGCCCCAGATACAGCCCCTGGAACTTCCCGCCCGTCCCTACGCGCGTCCCTTCCAGCCACGCGCGCAGCACGCGTGTGCTGTTGACGACGAGCAGGTCGCCCTTGCGCAGGTGCTTTGGCAAGTCGCGGACGTGTTCGTGCAGGCAGGACGTCCGCTGTGTCGCGCCAGCTTTCGAATCGTGCGTCACGACGCACAGGCGTGCGGCGTCTCGTGGTTCGACCGGCGTTGTCGCGATGACCCCCGCGGGCAACTCGTATTCAAGCTCCACCGCTCGCAGCACGTTCACTCCTCGCCACACGAAACGTTGCCCGGACTCAACACGCGGCATGCTCGCGAAGACGCTCTCGCCGCCGACTTAACGCAAAACGACTTCCCGTGCTCCACGCCTCGATCTTATCGGCCCGCGACACCCTGCCCCACGCTGGTCCGCCGTTCGAACCAAGTTCGGCGTGTCATACCACAATCTTCAGATTGACTCGTCTTGCCACTCGTGGCGCCCGCAGAGGTGCGACTTTGAACGGCGCGACTACGTGGCTCCCTCCCGCCGCCCGATCGAGCCATCGTGCGACACTCATTTTCGACGGGACGAGACGAGCAGAGAGCCGGACGTGGTCCTTTTGATCGTTCAGCCGACGTCCGTCACTTCGCAGACCGCGCCATCCTGCGACGAACCAGTTCCGAGCGATGCTCGCCCAGAACCATGTCTCTACGACATCCCTCGCCACGGGAGGCACCATGCCACGCCGAGCCAGCCGTGCAATGAGTCGATTGGCCCCAGGTTCAACCCCAACGCGGTCCACGAGCCCGGCCGCAACGCGTCACCGGGCCGCGCCGCGAAGGCGACGCAGGAAGAACTCATCATCATCCTCACGCGCGTGATCGTGTCGGGGCGGCTCATTGACCTGATGATCTGAACGCAACTCAGTACATCTTCGTCAACTGGGCGCTGGGATAGAACTCACCCATCATCTTGCGCCAGTCCCATCCCTGATCCGCGAAGCCACGCGCACACTGCTGGCACATGCCGACGCCATGCCCGAAGCCTCGGCCGTGGAACTTCACGACGTTCGCCCACACCTCAACATCAACATCCCCACTGCGGATGCGGGACTCATCGCTCACGGGCGGGAGGCCGGCAACGTTGTGATTGCACGCCGCCCGGAACTCGTCCGCGGGCATGAGAAAGTCGCGCCCGCCGCTGTCGATGAGACGGAACTTTGTGGGCCTCTTCGCCGCATTCACTGCTTCAATCTTGACCTCACGAATGCGCGTCATCGATGAGACCGCCGAGGTGTGCGCGAGGCCCCACGCGCGGATCCGCTGGCTCAACTCGTCATCGCGGCGTTCAACTTCCCAGCGGAAGTTGGGCGAGCGATCGCACGCGAAACTACGAGCCTTGGCGAAGAGAGGCTCGGCACGGTTGTACTCTGTGCCAAACGTCGATCCCCACACGTCTACGGCAGACGCGGGGCGGCCGCCACACGTGGAACAGAAATAGGCCTTGAGCAAGCGCCCGCCGGTGGTCAGCGCCATGCCGCGCGTCTGTCGCACGGCTTCCATCGCCTGGACCATCCCGGCGCCGGTGATGGAACGTTGTCGCTCGAGAGTGCTCTCGACGTCGAACTGCTTGCCCGATCGACGGCTCGTCTCCATCTCGCCCAGGGAGAACGTGCGTGTTACCACCGCCTGCGCCTCGAGCGCCTGGCGGGGCCAGGTTGAACTCATCTCATCCATGAGCGCGCCGGGGAGGTAACTCTCGATCCCCATGCTCGCGATCACGTCGAACTGCTCGGGATAGTCCTGCCAGCGAGGGCGCAGGGAGACGAATCCGGGGACGGTCGCGCCATCCACACGCAGGAGCGACGGCGCATTGAGGGACGCACCGCCGGTAGTGCCAGTGGTGCGTGCACCGTCGGTTGCCACGATCTCGACGTCCGTGCCATAGCCCCACGTCTTGATCTGTCCCTTGCCATCGCGAATGGAGAGGCCGCGATTGCTGCTGGTCACCACAATCGGGCAAGGCAGGAGCACTGGGGCCGCTCCTTGGTTCGTGCGCACCACCACGCGCGTCGGCCCATCCATTTCTATGCGGCGCGCGTCCTTCATCAGGCGCACACGCAACTCGGGCTCGCTCTTGAGCACCATTGGCGGCGGCTGCGTCGCGCGAGGCGTGAACGACTCTTCAATAGAGAGGCGTGCCTGCTCTATGGGCTGGCATCCGCCCAGCACCGCGAGCACGAGCACTCCCAGCGAGATACGGTTCGCGACGTTCCTTCTCACGCGCAGGATCTCCACAATGACAACAGCCCGTCGTCCCATCCGATTCCGACTTTGCCAGGCCACGGGCGCACTCTTTGCCGCCTGTGTCCTCCTCGTTCACATCGGCTGTGCAGCCCGAAACTCTGTACCACAAACCACTTCCGGCACCTACGTCGGCCCGCCGCTTTCGCTCGTCCACGAGAACGACGCCACCCACATCCTCTTTTCTGCACCCTCGCCGGGGTGGGCGATCACCTTGGACCAAGTGGTGGACGCGTTCAAACGCCGCGACGCCTTCGTCACGATTCGCGTGCCGAATCCTGAGTACGCCTACGCGCAAGTTGTTGTAGAACAGCGAGTTGCGACGACGATTCCGCTGGATCAGACCGCTCGGCTCTTTGTCCGGTTGCTGAAGCACGACGCCAAGGCCACGGTGGACGACTCGTATCGATTCGTCCATTCACTCGAGCCCAATGCCAAATCTGATTGGCCATAGCCGCACGAGACCCTTACACAAACCCGCACAATCTGCTATCGTGCGGCGGTGAGCATTTCCCCCGACGTCCTGGGCATCCTCCGCCTCACCCTCATCGACGGGTTGGGGCCGGTTCGTATTGCGCGACTCCTGGCGCGCTTTGGATCGCCCGATGCGATTCTCGCGGCGTCCGCGTCGCAACTTCAGGAAGTCAAAGGCATCGGCCGCCAACTCTCGCACGCGATTCTCGAAGGCAAGGACCGGTCGGCGAAGGCCGTCGATGAGGAACTCGCGCTCGCGGAACGATTGGGTGTGTCGCTCGTCGCCCGAACCAGTCCGGACTATCCGCCGTTGCTCGCGCAGTTCGAGGATTCGCCGCTCATCTTGTACGTCAGGGGCACCATCGAGGCCGCGGGAGCCGATCGGTATCCGGTCGCCCTCGTCGGCTCGCGAGCATGTTCGACCTATGGCCTGGAACAGTCGGAGCGCTTCGCGAGCGTGCTGGCCCAGGCAGGATTGACCATCGTTTCGGGTGGGGCGCGAGGGATCGATACCGCCGCCCATCGCGGCGCGCTCAAGGCCGGCGGGCGCACCATCGCCGTCCTGGGCTGCGGCATAGCCCACACGTATCCCCCTGAAAACAAAGAACTTTTCGAGCGCATCGCCGACGGACGCGGAGCGGTTGTTTCAGAGTTGCCGCTCAACACAGCGCCGACTGCCGAGAACTTTCCGAGTCGAAATCGCATCATCTCGGCCCTCTCGCTTGGTGTCGTGGTGATCGAAGCGGCGGTCGGGTCGGGCGCGCTCATCACGGCTCGCCAAGCCGTCGAGGACCACGGGCGCGAGGTCATGGCTCTGCCGGGGCGAGTTGATTCGGAGGCTTGTCGCGGGAGCAATGAACTGCTCAAGTCTGGTGGCGCGGCATTGATCACCGAGCCGGGCGATGTTCTGCATCTGCTCGAGTCACCCGCGCGCCACACCTTCGGCGGCACCCACGAGTCTCGGTACGTGCCACAGCGTGATGGGTCGCTGTTTGGTGAAGGTGCCGACGCGAAGCGCGAGGCGAAGCCCGCGCATGCCAGCAACGCCGTGGTTGGCGCGAAAGTCGCCATGCCCAACGTCGCACCCGAGACCGCGGCCATCCTCGCGGCGCTCGTTGAGCCGAAGTCGATGGACGAACTTGGAAGGGTGACCGGGCTGGACCCCGGCACGCTCCGAACGCGCCTGACCATCTTGGAAATCGAACGTCGTGTGGTGCGCGAGGGAACGTTGCTCCGTGCGAGGTAGGCATCGCCACAAGTACTTGATGTGCCGTGCGTTGCGAACTGGTGTGACGGGCACAGAAGTCCCGCGGGCGGCATCAATGGGCGTTGGAAGGGCAGGACGCGTCGACAAATGACCCTGACCAAAACCAAAAGAAAGTGCTTGACGTGCGGCAACGGCTAGGCTAGCATGTTCCGAACGAGGATGGTAAAAACTGATCGGGTCCGAGCCGAGAAGACGATGACGAGTGGGTGTTGATAGGGTATTGTTGAGTGTCGAAGAGCACCATGTCGGGCATTGGGAACGGGATTGGTTGGGTCTTCGACAAGCGTGTGATTGGTACCTTGCACGTGTTGGCCAACGCGGGCAAGGGCCGATCGGCGGAGTGTGATGTGTCGGTTGACGGAGTGTCAACCAGCGACAAAGAGTGTCGCCCGGCGAAGTTGGAAACGACGCCGAGCACGACGGGGCATCCCGGAAGGGAGTCTGGTCATGCCGGTTCAAAGCGTTGATTGTGTTGGAACGAACGTGTGTGTTGGTGCGGGTCGCCTTGCCGGCGCTCGCTCATTGGAAGGGAAGGGTTCGGGGCGGGCACGGAGCCGCGGCTGGTGGGCCCGGTTTCGGCTGCCCTCGGCTTGCGACGACTTCGGGGGGGTCGATGCCCTCGTGGTCTTGGGGCCGGGCGGCGATTTTTCCAGTGCCCTCGTGTCGGATGAGTCGGGAATCTCCCGCGTCCGTGCGAATGAGGTGGAAGGCGCGGCCGCCGGACGACTCACGGAAGACGGGCGTCTGGTTCCGGCTTCGGCGAGGTGTGCGGCGGGGAGTGTGGCCGGTTGGGGTGAGGCGATGGGTCGCCTCGCCAAGCAGGGCAAGGCGCTGCTCGAACTCGCGGTGAGCGCGTTGTCGGCTGGCAATGCGGGCACCTCGGGCTCGGATCGTGCGGTGGGACTTATTGAAGCGTCGCCGGGTGGGTGGCGAGACGGGTTGGAAGACGTGTACGAGGCCGGTAGTTGGTCGCGGGCGCGTGCAAATGAGTGGTCGGGAGGGCTCGAAGGCGAGTCGTCGTCCCGAATGGAGCGTGGAAGCGTGTCTGGTCCATGTGGCGTAGGCCCGGGGTCGGACTGTGGGTTGGGCAATAGTGGGGGCGATGGCGATCCCCAGGATTGGAGAAAGAACCATGAATCTGACACCCAAGCAACTGAAGATCCTTCAACTCATCCGCGACTGGCGCGTTCGGCGGGGCTATTCCCCGACGATGCAGGAACTGGCCGACGAGATCGGGGTCAGCAAGGTGACCGTCTTCGAGCACGTCGAGGCGCTCATCAAGAAGGGCGCGCTCGTCCGCGAGCCCAACAAGGCACGCTCTTTGTCGATCGCTGATGGGATCGCGGTGCCCGACGAGGCTCGCCCGCTGCGCTTCCCGCTGGTGGGTCGCATCGCCGCGGGCAACCCCATCGAGCGCGTGAGCAACGAGGAAGAGATCGATCTGGGCGAGGTGCTCCAGGCGGCTCCTGGTCGTCAGGAATCCACCTTCGCGCTCAAGGTCGAGGGCGAGTCCATGCGCGACGAGGGCATCCTCGATGGGGACTACGTCCTCATCGAGCGCACACAGGTCGCACAGAACGGCGACAAGGTCGTCGCCCTCCTGCCCGATGGCTCCACCACGCTCAAGACGTTCTACAAGGAGGATGACCACATCCGCCTTCAGCCCGCCAACCCGCAGTTTGACCCGATCCGGGTCAAGTTCTGCCAGGTCCAGGGCATCGTGAAGGGTGTCGTCCGCCGCTACGGACGCTAAGTCCTTCGGGTATACGCCTTTGGGTGGCACGCCGCTTCGCGGCGTGTCTTCCGGAGTGGTCGCGGTGCTTCGCGACGGGCTCATTGGTCGAAATTCCATGTTCACTCCAGCGACGCGCTTTCCGGGGCGCGTCGCTGACGTTGTGGAACGCGCCGATCGACCCGAACAAGAGCAATCGTGATTCGGAAGTCTCGAGCGCCACGATTCGGCGGACCTCATCGTGGGCGTGCAACAAAGAGCACAACTCAAGGAGTACGTCTCAAGGAGCACGACTCAGAGTGCACGACTCAAGGCGCATGACTCGCACAGCCGGATCGCGCCCGGACTCGTTCGAACAGGAGTCAGAACTTCTTGTGCGTTGGACGGCCTTCCGGGGCCTTCACGCCGAGAATCGCGCGGGCGAGAGCCAGATCATTGGGGCGTGTGATCTTGATGTTCCGTGCATCGCCCTCGACCACAACCACGCGCTCGCCAAGGCGCTCGACAAGCCCCGCGTCATCGGTGCTGGTGAGTTCCTTCTGTCCATACGCGCGTTTGAGAAGCGCCGCATCGAAGACTTGCGGCGTCTGCACGCTCCAGACATCCTTGCGCGACAGCGTTTCGGCGACGATGCGCAGCGGCTCCTTGCCACGTTCGATGCCGAGGATCGCGTCGAGGGGATCGGACTCTGGCTGCTGATCGTCGGTGGTGGAGATGCGTTTGATCGTGTCGGACAGTTCGATCGCGGGGATCACGGCGGCGTGCGACTGAGCAGATTGGAAGACGCGGTCCAGCATTTCGAACGGCACGCAAGGACGGGCCGCGTCGTGCACGGCAATGTGCGTCGCGTCGGCGGGTACGTGCGCAAGTGCCGCGGCGACAGTCTCGTAGCGATGCCTCACTCCGCCACGAACGATCTTTGCACCCAGCAAGCCGAGGCGATCGCCATGACGCAGGCGAAAGTCCTGATACTCCTCTTCCTCGTGCGGTCCGGCGACGATCACGCTCTGGATCAGTGGACCGACGGTCTCGTGCTTGACGAACAGTTCGATGGTGCGTTGAAGGACGGGTCGGCCGCCGAGGTCCTCGTCGAGTTTGTGCCGCAGGCCGCCACCTTTGGAGTATCGAGTGGAGGCACCGGCGGCGGGGATGATGAGGCACACGTTCATGGCGTGAGTTTATGCGAAGCGTGGCTGCTGGTTCGTGCGACTGGCTTAGCCATGAATGGGCCACGGCATGCAACCCACGAAAAAGCCCGCCTCGGAGAGGCGGGCTGCGATTGGGTCGCGGGATCGATCGTCGAGCGGGTCAGACCGCTGCGGGCGCAGGTTCGCACGCCGCGAGTTCCTTTTCGTCGACGCGCTGGATCGACGCGCCGAGGGAACGGAGGCGATCTTCGAGGCGTTCGTAGCCTCGATCGAGGTGATAGATGCGGTTGACGATGGTGGTGCCCTCGGCGGCCATGCCGGCGAGGATGAGGCTCGCGCTGGCGCGGAGGTCGCTGGCCATGACGGGCGCGCCGACGAGGCGGCGGACGCCTTGGACGATGACGGTGGGCCCCAGGCGCGTCAGTTTCGCGCCCATGCGCGAGAGTTCGGCGACGTGGAGGAAGCGGTCGGGGAAGATGCGCTCGGTGATGATGGAGTTGCCATCGGCGAGGCAGAGGAGGGCCATCAACTGGGCCTGGAGGTCGGTTGGGAAGCCGGGGTGCGGCTGGGTCGTGACTTCGATGGGCTTCAGGAGCCTCTCGCTGGTGACGCGGATGGTTTTGCGGAGCGGGTTGTCGGGTTTGGCCTCGGTGAGGCGCGTGGTGGCGGTGAGGGTTGGCGTGCGCTGGCCATTGGAGGCGGCGCGGCTGGCGGATGTTCCCGGGACGACCGACATCGCGAGCCCGTTGACTGGTTGAAAGCGAACGCCGGCGGCTTCGAGGAAGTAGGTCGCGGCCATGAGGGCGTCCATCGGGCAGTTGTCGAGGGTGATGTCGCCATTGGTGATGGCAGCGGCCATCATGAAGGTGCCGGCTTCGATGCGATCGGCCATGACGGTGTGGTCGACGGATCCCAGTTCGCTCACACCCTCGATGGTGATGCGGGGCGAGCCAGCGCCGTGGACCTTGGCGCCCATCGCGTTGAGCATGGTGGCGAGGTCGATGATCTCGGGCTCGCAGGCGGCGGACTCGATGACAGTGGTGCCTTTGGCGAGGGTGGCGGCGCAGAGGACGTTGGCGGTGCCCAGGACGGTGGAACCGAAGGTGCCGCCCAGGAAGACGGTGGCGCCCTTGAGCCCACCGGCGGGTGAGCGGGCGATGATGTCGCCCCCATCGAGGGTGATCGCAGCGCCAAGGGCGGCGAGGCCACGGAGGTGGAGGTCGACGGGGCGTTCGCCGATGGCGCAGCCGCCCGGGAGAGAGATGCGGGCATAGCCGCGGCGTGCGAGCATGGGCCCGAGGGTGCTGATGCTGGCGCGCATGGTGCGGACGATGTCGTACTTAGCGTGGCTGAGGGACTCGTCCACGGCTTGGAACGTGATGACGCCGGTGTGCTGGGAAGGGGTGGTTTCCCCCGCGATGGCGTCGGCGGTGGTGGGGGTATCGAGGTTCTGGACGCCCAGTTCCGTGAGGAGGCGTCGCATGTTGTTGATGTCCGCCAGGTTGGGGACATCGCGGAGGATGGTTGGTTGGTCGGTGAGGAGGGTGGCGGCCATCAGGGGGAGGGCCGCGTTCTTTGAGCCGTTGACTCGGACGCGCCCGAACAGGCGACGTCCACCATTGATAACGAAAGTGTCCATGCACGCCCCTTCCGTGGGATTGGCCGACCTTGGCCGTTGAGTGGTGCTCGTTGAGTCATCATACGTCGGATCGCGGGGTCGTTTGCGCTGAATGTCGGCTGTGAGAATCGGCGCAGGCGTCACGGGCGTCACGCGTGGCAGAATCGGCATGGTTGTGGAAAGGAAGTGGAGGAAATCTGGGCAAAGTGGTTGCAAACGCCGTTCGTGTATTTGACTTTGTGAGGTGGAGCCCGGGGTTTCCGGGACCAGTGGAACGGTCGGCGGCCGCAAGCAGCCGACATGGCGGATGACCGGGCCCATCGAGGCCCTAAGCGTGGAGGAGGCGGGTATGAATCGCAAGGCAACGATCACTGGCATGCTGGCGGCGGCGGCGCTCCTCGCGGGCGGACTTCCTCTGGCGTACTCGTTCCAAGTCTCTCAGGTGACGGTCGGCGCTTCGGTGGTGGCAGGTGCCACGGAGAGTGCACCCGAGATCCTCACCATCACGGCGGTCATCCGCGACTTCAAAGCGCACGGCACCACAGGTGGCCATCCGGACTTTGAGCGGTATTCCGGTTCCGGCCGGGTGGGACTTCTCGCGGCTCAGTTGAGCGAGGAAGGCAAGCCCGTACTCGCGAGCCTCAGCGGGCGGAGCATCGAGCGTCCCGCAACAGACTCCGCCGGCCGCAGCATCAACCCCTCCATGGTGAACCAGGAGTTGGGCGATAACCCGGGTTCCTATGTTGAGGCGTCGGATGCGATGATCACCTCCCAGGAGTCGTTCGCGCAGTGGTATGCGGACGTGCCCGGGATGAACCTCTCGCGTCAGGTGAACCTCGTGCTCGTGCGCAACGCGGAGACGGGTAAGTATGTGTTTGACTCTTCCGCGCAGGACCCCTGGTCGAGCCGCGGCGGGTTCTTCCCGGTGGATGGCGAACTCTACGGAAACCAAGGCTCGACCGGGCACAACTTCGGTTTCACGACCGAGATTGCGACCGAGTTCCTCTACAACTCCAGCGCGAATGACACCTTCACGTTCTCGGGCGACGACGACGTGTGGGTCTTCATCAACGGTCAACTCGTGATTGACCTCGGCGGTGTCCACGGTCGGCAGACCCAGATGGTGGAACTCAGCCGCCTCGGGCTTGTCGATGGGCAGATCTATCCGCTCAAGATTTATCACGCCGAGCGGCACACGAACCAGTCGAACTTCCAGATGGAAACGACCCTCGTGCTACGTCGTGTCGAGTCCCCCAAGACGACCGCGATGTTTGATTGATCGGGCGGTGCAGCCGTCCGGAAGGAATGGGAGAGAGCGTCAGCGCCGGAGCGAAAGCCCCGGCGTTGTTCGTTTTGGGACGTGCTTCGTTCGCGATGGATGTGAAGGTGGGTGGGAGATGCGGCAGGTGACGTCCCGGAACGTGAATTGGAAAGCGATGAGTGGCGGCGTGGTTGCCGAGGCGTGATTTCGGTGGCAGATTGGAGGTGAAGGCTGCGAGCGAGTGCGCGGGGGCGCGAAGCCGCAGCGAGTTGGAGGGAGACAAATGAAGAACGGACGCAACGCGATGGTGCTGGCGCTCAGTGTCGGGTCGATCCTGGCGGTGGGTGCGGCGGTTGGAATGGTGTACGAAGCGGTTGCATCGGCTCGGGCCGACGAGCAGTCCGCGGGCATTCCCACTCGGTTGAACCTCGTCGCGACGATCCGCGACTTCAAGGGCGCCGAGGAGCGCGGCGGCCACCCCGACTTTGAGAACTACACGGGTGTGACGCGCATCGGGCACGTGGATGAACGCCTGGGCAGCGACGGCAAGCCCGTCTTCCGCAGTCCTTACGGCGTCGAGATCCTCCAGGAATACAAGGACAGGAAGGGTAACAACATCCACCCGAACCTGTACAGCGCCGCACTGGGCGATGTGGCGGGACGCCTGCAGACCAAGACGGACAAGAAGATCACGTCGCGAGAGTCGTTTGACCAGTGGTATCGCGACGTGCCGGGCGTGAATACCTCGCGGCCGCTGAACATCACGCTGAACCTGGATTCCTCGACGGGGCGATACATCTTCGACTCGGCGCTCGACGAGCCCTTCGCGTCGCGGGGCGGGTTCTTCCCTGTGAATGGCGAGATGTATGGCAACTACTCGAGCACGGGCAAGAACTTCCATTTCACGACCGAGATTGCGACGGAGTTCGACTACGAGAAGGGCAAGGGTCACAACTTCAAGTTCACCGGCGATGACGACGTGTGGGTGTTCATCGGCGGGCGGATGGTGATCGACCTGGGGAGCATGCACCCCAAGCGTGAGCAGTGGGTGGAGTTGGATCGGCTGAACTGGCTGGAGGATGGCGGGCGCTACACGCTGCACATCTTCCACGCCGAGAGGCACACGGTGCAGACGAACTTCCGCGTCGAGACGACGCTGAAGTTGCGCAAGGTGTCGCCTCCTCAGACGACCGGCAAGTACGACTAAGTCTCGAAATCGCCCGCGTCGTGGCGATCCTCCGGCCGCCCGCTCTTCGTTGAGCGGGCGGCTTTGTTTCGTGGTTGAGGGGGCTGATAACGCACGCGAGATCTCGGACGTCTCGCCTTCATGGTGTGTGCTTTCCATGTGGAGAATCGGGGTAATGCCTTGCGTCTATCGCATCTGAAATGGATTGTGTTGGGGGAGAGTGCCCGGGCGGCGTCGCCGCGCGAGGGGAGGGAGCATGCTGGGAAAGGTACCAATGCGCGTGGTCGGCACGCTCGCACTCGTTGCGGCGGCTGGGATCTGCTTCGGCATGGGCCTTTCGCTGCGTGGTGCAGAGGCGAAGGCACGCGCGATGCTTGATCGCCCCGATGTGGTGAATCTCGCGGCGCGGATCAGGGACTTTCGCGGCAAGAGTGAAACGGGCGGGCACCCGGACTTTGGCACTGCGGTTGAAGAGGTTCGGCTCGGCTTGCTCGACGAGAAACTGGGCGCGGATGGCAAGCCCCAGGTGAAGGACCTCGCGGGGCAGGTGGTGCTCCAGCGATACACGACGCTGGGCAACGTGGGAATCCTGCACACGCTCGCGGATGCATCGCGAGGCGATTCGCTCGGGGCGTTGCAGAAGGCGAAGGACCGAGCCCTGACGTCTCGAGCGTCGTTCCATCAGTGGTTCAGTGATACGCCAGGCGTGAATCGGCCGCTGCCCATGACGATCCAGATGGACTGGGACCCAACGGTGGCGCGTTTCGTCTTTGACACACGGATGAACGAGGCGTATCGATCGCGCGGCGGATTCCTGCCGATCGACGGGCAGTTGCTGGGCAACGTGGGATCGACGGGGAGGAACTACTTCTTCACGACCGAGATCGCGGCGTCGTTCGTGCATCATACCGGACGCGGGCAGTCGTTCACGATCACGAGTGATGACTGCGCGTGGATGTACGTGGACGGTCGCCTCGTCGCGGATCTGGGCGGCACGGGTGCGGGCAAGGACCAAAGAGTGCCGATGGATCGGCTGGGCCTCAAGGACGGCGCGACCTATGTCGTGAGGATCTTCCTTGCACAGCGGCAGATGGCGTGGACGCACCTGCGGCTTGAGTCGACGTTCCCGCTGGAATCGAGCAGCCAGGCTGTGTCAACGCGGTAGGGTGTTTGCATACGGACCTCGATGAAATAGCGCCCGCGGATCCAAGGATCCTGCGGGCGTTATTGCTTTGGTGGGCTGTGGAGCGTGCCGAGGCTGTGTTCTTTCGCTCGAAGCGGGCTGTTATCAGCCTTGCCAGCGCGGGCGGCACAGGCGGCACAGTGGGCGGCTGTTCGCTGGCTTGCCCTTGCAAATCCTGCGCGTGAATTCGAACTTTGGGGGAGTGAGAGAGCATTCAAAGGACCCGGTTGTGCCGGGCACCAGGAAAGGGAAGGAACTTCTATGTTTACCAATGGGATGAAGCGGAACTCGATGCGCCTGGTTGCCTTGGCGGGTATGGCGGCGTGCGCGACCGCGGTGGTGATGACCGGCTCCGCGTCGGGTGTTGCCGACACGGCGGCGGCCCCCGCGGCGACCGAGTTGCGTTTGACCGGCGTTGTCCGCGACTTCAAGGAACGCAGCGTCTCCGGCGGGCACACGGACTTTGAACGCAACCCCTCGGCTGGTTTCGGTCACTTCGTCAACATCGTGAACGACACCCTTGACGAGGATCGCAAGCCCACGTTCAAGTCCACCGGCAACAAACTCAGTTCAAACTACCGCGACGCGCAGGGTCGCAACCGCATCCCGCCCCGCTCGTACATCGCCTCGATGTCCGGCGATACCAACGGCTCGATCAGCAACAGTTCGGGCGGGCAGGTCGAGAACGCCGCGAGCCTTGCCAAGTGGTTCCGCGACGTTCCCGGCACGAACACGTCGCGCACGCTTGAGTTGACGCTCAAGCGCGTCGGCACGAGCAACATCTTCTCGTTCGACGACCGGACGGATCCGATGTTCAGCAGCCGCGGCGGGTTCTTCCCGGTCAATGGCGAGCTCTTTGGCAACTCCGCCGGCGATAGCAAGAACTTCCACTTTTCCTTCGAACTCAACACCGAGTTCACTTACAAGAAGGCCGCCGGCCAGGTGTTCACCTTCACGGGTGACGACGACGTGTGGGTGTACGTCGATGGCAAACTCGTGATTGACATCGGCGGTATTCACTCTGCCGTCAGCCAGACGATCGACATGGATCGCCTGTCCTGGCTGGAGGATGGCAAGACGTATCGCCTCGACTTCTTCTTCGCGGAGCGTCACCGCACGCAGTCCAACTTCCGCATCGACACGACGATCGCGCTCCGCAAGGTTGAGCCGCCCGTCATCAGCGGTAAGTTCGACTGAGTCACTCGAACACGCCTCGCACCGGCGCCTGAAAGGGTGCCAGCGAGTGCACGGATTCCACGCCCGGGTTGGGCTTGTTGCCCGCCCGGGCGATTTTCTTGAACGCCCCGTTCACATGTGGACGGGGCGTTTTCGCTACCAGCGCCGGCGATCGTCGTCGCGGAAGTACTGCACGCGATCGGGCCTGGGCTGCAGATAGATCACGCGGAGTTGATCGAGATGGCGCGGGCCACGCTCCGGATACGCCAGGCGAGCGTTCGAGTTGGGTTGCCCGCGCGGCGCGAGGC
>Ga0075160_10001250_pt1 | contig 15600 bp, 10 predicted proteins | sample JI91814C2DNA_FD_70969 | JGI IMG/M metagenome (GOLD analysis project Ga0075160, IMG submission 70969) | Wastewater effluent complex algal communities from Wisconsin, to seasonally profile nutrient transformation and Carbon sequestration -... | ecosystem: Engineered > WWTP > Effluent > Algae... | reverse complement strand
GGGTCGCTGAGGTGGGGGCCGTAGGCATTGGCGATCGGGCTCGGCACCCAGCGGATGATGCTGTAGCGCACATCGGCGGGGTCGAATTCGGGGTCTTCTTCCTTGGTCGGGAAGGTGCGCGCCTGCACCGCGTTCTTGAAGCCGGCGGCCTCAAACGCCACATTCCAGGCCTCGATGCCCTTCTTCACATAGGGCACCAGATTGCTGGGCGTGGAGCTGTCGATGTACCAGACGATGGGCTTGACCGGCTCGCTCAGGGCCGCGCTCGGGTCCTTCTTCTCCAGGCGCCAGCGGGTGATCAGGCGCTCGCGCTTGCTCTCCTGGGCATCGCTGCCGAAGTCGACACGGCCAACGCTGAAGAAGCCGACGCGGTCGTCCATGATGCGAGGCTGCATGGGCACTTCGGGCAGCTGCACCAGGTTGTAAGCCACATTGACGCTGGCGAACTTGGGCGGCTGCGGCGGCAGCTGGAAGCCAGGCGGCAGGCCCGGAGGCAGGATGACAGGCGTGGGCGTCACGCCGTAGGTGTGCACCGCGTCAATCCGCAAGCTGCCGGAAAAAGCCTTGCTCGTGTCGATATAGCTGCGGCTGGCGTCCACCGAATTGCCACGCACGATACCGCGGGCCGAAAAATCTCCGACCTCGCTGCTGAACAGGCGGCTGACCTCAACCACCGGCGCGCCGCTCTTGGCAAATGCCTCGACCGGGAAGCTCAGCACGATGGTGTCGCGCTGCGAGGCGTCCACCGAAGGCGCAATAGGCCGGCTCGGGTCGGCCACGAAGGCGTGCGACATGACCTGCAGATAGACCTTGTTGCCTTGCAGGGTGAAGCGCACCACCTCGGTGTTCAGCTCTTTGCCGACATGGTCGACATTGGCCGGCACCGCGGTGGCCGTGGCCACCATCAGCAAGGGCTTGGACAGCAGGGCCTTGGGGATCTCGAAATAGGTCTTGCCCTTGAGGCTGTGGATGGTGAACAGACCGGTCTGGCTCTTGGCCTCGGCGGTGATGACCTTGTCATAGGGCTTGGGCTCGGCCGCATCGGGGCCGCCGGGCGGCAGACCCGGCCGGGGGCCAGCAGGAGCAGTGGACGCCGCGCCGGCGGGCGCCTCAGGGGCCTGCTTCGGATCGGCGGCGAGCGCCGGCAGAGCGGCAATGGCCAAGGCCATGGCGGTGGCCACGGGGCCGGAGAAGTTCAAGGACATGGATGGATTTCCTGTGCTGGAGGCGGTGGCCCCGGAGTCGGCCAGGGCATGCGATTGAGCCGGGTCAGCGGCCCGCACGGAGATTCCTGGTTTCGGAATTTTCGCGTGCGCGCACGCGCGCGCCGAAAGTCACCAACCCGGAGAAACCCTTGGCGGCTAGCGCCAAGCCCAGCCAAGACGCGCCCGGAACGAGGATGAAGACAACAACTCGCACCTGGCACTCAAGGCAGCCGGCCATCGAGTGCTTGCGGCCGGATTGTCAGAGCGCAGCGTCAGAGCGAACTGCGTGAGGCGCCGCTGCGGCGCCCCGAACCAGTCGCCGAGCGCCGGCCGCTGTTCTTGCGGCGGCGCTGCTCAGTCTTCTGCAGACGCCAGTAAGCCCAGGCCCCCCGAATCAGCAGATAGGTCAGCACAGCGCCGATGGCCCAGGGCGTCAACTCCTCGATCAACTTCTTCAGCATGACGGAGGCCAACACCGTGTCGCGCTGAATCTCGGCTTCGCTGCGAGGGCGTCCGCCAGAATCGGCGCTGCCGCCATTGGGGCCGTTGCCGCCCGCCAGTTCGGAGCGCTGCCGGCTGCTGCGGCGCTGCTCCAACTCTTCTTCGCTGGGCGCATCGAAGAACAGGCCGCCCCGGAACTGCTTCAACTCCGCACTGGTATCGCGCCAGAACTCCTTGAAGTCCCTCATCTCGGCGCTGTCACGCAACTCGCGCATGGCATCGTTGAGCAAGCGCTGATCTTCCGCGGGCAGCGCTGGGCGCGCCGGGGCAGAACCCTCGACCCCGGCCCGTGCATCCTGGCTTGGCTCGGCCTGAGCCGAGGGGCGTACAGCCCGACCATCCCCGCTCGACCCGGCCAGCACCTGGGCCACAGCCGCCTGCAAATCGGTGTCGCCCCGCGTGCTGAACTCACTGCCCCCGGCCTTGTGGGGCAGAACGATGTCCAGGCGGCGGCCAAAGCCAGGACTCCACGTTTCGGCCTGAGCGGAATAGGGGTTCTGCAGCAGCTTGTTGATGTCCACCGGCGCAAGTGCCGACTGAATGACTGGCTCAGCACTGACGCCAGCGACACCACATCCGAGCAGAAGCCCCAAGGCGGTCGGCCGCAAAACAGCGATCCAAGCAGCAGCCCGGCTGGCAGACCGCCGACCCGTGCTCGCTCGCTTGACCCCGCGTTTCACCACGCCTTACCCACCCCAAAAATGAGCCAGCGCTCGAATTGAGCGCGGTCTTATTTACATTCTGCCCGTCTTGCTGCGGGTTTCCGGCCGCCGGGCATGGAGTTCTCAGGGGTTTTCGCTGCCAGGGGCGCCAAACCCCCCACCTCCGGGGGTGCGAATCACGAAAACATCGCCGGCCGCCATCTCGCATTGCCCCAGATGCGGCAGTGCCTCGACACGGCCATCGGCCCGCTCCACCCAGTTGGCGCCGGGCGCACCGGCCGCGCCGCCGGCCAGGCCGAAGGCGCCGTGGAGCCGGCCATTGCTGAGAATGCCCGCCGTCATCGGCTCCAGGAAGCGGATGCGGCGTTCGCCACCATGGCCTCCATGCCACCGCCCCAGGCCACCGCTGTCCGGCACGATCTCGTAGCCATCCAGGCGCACCGGAAACCGGAACTCCAGCACCTCAGGGTCGGTCAGACGCGAGTTGGTCATATGGGTCTGCACCACGCTGGTCCCGTCAAAGCCCGGGCCGGCGCCCGAGCCGCCGGAAATCGTCTCGTAGTACTGGTGGCGCGCGTTGCCGAAGGTGAAGTTGTTCATGGTGCACTGGCTGGCCGCCAGCACGCCCAGAGCGCCATAGAGCGCATTGGTCACACAGCTGGAGGTCTCGACATTGCCGGCCACCACGGCCGCGGGCGCGCGCGGGTTGAGCATGCAGCCCTCGGGCACGATCACCTGGAGCGGCTTCAGGCAGCCGGCGTTGAGCGGGATCTGGTCGTCCACCAGGGTGCGGAAGACGTAAAGCACCGCCGCCATGGTGATGGCCTTGGGTGCGTTGAAATTATTCGTCAGCTGCTGGGCGCTGCTGCCGCTGAAGTCGATGCAAGCGCTGCGCTCGGCAGCGTTGACGCGCACCGCCACCTGGATCTGCGCGCCATTGTCCAGGATCAGTGTGAATTGGCCGTCATGCAAGGCGGTGATGACGCGGCGCACCGATTCCTCGGCGTTGTCCTGCACATGCTGCATATAGGCCGCCACGGTGGCGCGGCCGTACTGGGCCACCATGACCTGCAGCTCCTGCACGCCCTTCTCATTGGCAGCGATCTGCGCACGCAAGTCCGCCAGATTCTGCTGTGGGTTGCGCGAGGGGTGCGGGCCGCTGGCCAGCAGCGCCAGCAGCTCGGCCTCACGCAAGCGGCCCGCCTCCACCAGCTTGAAGTTGTCGATCAGCACGCCTTCTTGATCGATCGATGTCGAAAACGGCGGCATGGACCCAGGGCTGATACCGCCGATGTCGGCATGGTGGCCGCGCGAGGCGACGTAGAAGTCGGGCCGGGCATCCGGAGCAGCTCCATCCAGATAGACGGGCGTCACGACCGTGATGTCAGGCAAGTGAGTGCCACCGTGATACGGATCGTTGAGCACGTAGACATCACCAGGCTTCATGTCCGGGTTGCGCTCGATCACGGTCTTGATCGATTCGCTCATCGAGCCCAGATGCACGGGCATATGGGGCGCGTTGGCAATCAGCTCGCCAGCAGCGCTGAACAGGGCGCAGGAGAAATCGAGCCGCTCCTTGATGTTCACCGAATAGGCCGTGTTCTGCAGGCGCAACCCCATCTGCTCGGCGATGTTCATGAACAGGTTGTTGAAGACCTCCAGCATCACCGGGTCGGCCTCGGTGCCGATGGCATGGGCGATCACGCGCGGCCGCACACGACGCAGCACGAGCAGGCCATCGGCCTGCAGATCGGCCTGCCAGCCGGGGTCGACCACGGTGGTGGCATTGCGCTCGGCCAGGATGGCCGGGCCGGCGATGCGGGCACCGGGCTGCAGGTCTTCACGCCGGTACAGGCCGGCGGGGCGCCAGCCGGCCGGCTGTTCATCGGCCGGGCAGTACATGCGCACTTCGGCCTCGGGTGTCGGCGCATGCGGGGTCAGGTCTTGCGCAGCTGTGGCCATGGGCAGATCGGCACCGGGCGCATTGCACTCCACCGCCACCGCCTCGATCACCAGGGCACGGCCCGGCATCAGGAAGGCAAAGCGCTGTCGGTAGGCGGCCTCAAACGCCGCCTGCAGGCTGTCCAGCGTGGCGCCAGCATCGAGTGCGCAGCTCAACGCCGTGTCCGTGCCCTGGTAGCGCAGCTGTAAACGGGTGTGCTGCAGCAGCTGGTCACCAGCCAGGCCCTGGGCCAACAGCTCAGCACGGGCAGCAGCGTGCAGGCGCTCGGCCAGCTCGCGCGCGGCGGCCAGACCCATCTCGTCCAGCGGCTGCTCCAGCGAGGCCTCGCGCAGGGCGATCTGGTCAGCCAGGCCCATGCCGTACGCACTCAGCACGCCCGCCAGCGGGTGGGCCAGCACCACGCTCATGCCCAGGGCATCGGCCACGCGGCAAGCCGCCTGACCACCGGCACCGCCAAAGCACTGCAGGCTGTAGGCGCTGACGTCGTAGCCGCGCGCCACCGAAATCTTCTTGACCGCATTGGCCATGGCACCCACCGCAATCTCCAGCGCGCCACTGGCCACCTCTTCGGCCGTCAGCGTGCGGCCGCTGGCCGCGCTCATCTGCGCTGCCATGGCTTCGAAACCGGCGCGAGACGCGGCCTGATCCAGCGCCTGATCGCCCCGCGGGCCGAACAAGCGAGGAAAGTACTCGGGCTGGATGCGACCCAGCAGCAGCTGTGCGTCGGTGGTGCTCAGCGGGCCGCCGCGCCGGTAGCAGGCCGGGCCGGGGTTCGCCCCGGCCGACTCAGGGCCGACGCGCAGGCGCGCGCCGTCAAAACGCACGATGCTGCCGCCACCGGCGGCCACCGTGTGAATACTCATCATCGGGGCGCGCATGCGCACGCCGGCCACCTCGGTGTCAAAGGCGCGCTCGTAGGCCGGCGCGACATCCTGCGCTGCGTTGGCCGCGTAATGGCTGACATCGGTGGAAGTGCCGCCCATGTCGAAGCCGATCAGCTGACGATGGCCGGCCGCCAGGGCCGTACGCACCATGCCGACGATGCCACCGGCCGGGCCGGACAGGATGGCGTCCTTGCCCTGGAAGCGCCGCGCCTCGGTCAGGCCGCCTGAGCTCTGCATGAAGAACAGCGGCACGCCCGGCATCTGCGAAGCCACCTGCTCGACATAACGCCTCAGAATAGGTGACAGATAGGCATCGACCACGGTGGTGTCACCGCGCGGCACCAGCTTCATCAGCGGGCTGACCTCGTGCGAGACAGAAACCTGACTGAAGCCGATCTCCCGCGCCAAAGCCGCGGCCCGCTGCTCGTGTGCTGGGTAGCGGTAAGCGTGCATGAAGACGATGGCGCAGGCGCGCAGGCCGGCCCCGAAGGCCGCTTGCAGCTGCACGCGCAGGTCAGCCTCGTCCAGGGCCTGCACTTGCTCGCCACCTGCGCCCATGCGCTCTTGTGCCTCGATGACGCGGCTGTAAAGCAGCTCGGGCAGCACGATCTGACGCGCAAACAGCTGCGGCCGGACCTGGGTGGCGATGCGCAGCGCATCACGAAAACCGCGCGTGGTGACCAGCAGGGTCGGGTCGCCCTTGCGCTCCAGCAAGGCGTTGGTGGCGACCGTCGTACCCATCTTCACGCACTCAAGCTGGGCCGGCGTGACCACCTCGCCGGGCTGCAGGCCCAGCAGGCGCCGTATGCCCTCCACCGCAGCGTCGCGGTACTGCTCCGGGTTCTCGGACAGCAGCTTGAGCGTGTGCAACTGACCATCCGGCGCGCGGCCAACCAGATCGGTGAAGGTGCCGCCGCGGTCGATCCAGACTTGCCAGCGCGTAGGCGCGCCGGCTCGGATGTCGTCGGATGCGGGGAGGCGTTCAGCTGCGGGCATGAGCAAGCGTTTTCAGGCGGAAAGCGCGATTGGAACAGAGCGCGCTCAGCCGCGGGCCGGCGCGGGTTGCGGCCGCTGAAGCACCTGGAGGCGCGAAAGGCCGATCAGGCCTTGACGAGAGCCTGGCGCAAGGTCTGGTCCAGCAGATCGCCGACCAGATTGAACATGCGGCTCGGGTTGCTAGGGTTGCTCGAGGCCGCGCTGGCACCCCAGAGGGCGCTCAAGGTCGCGGCCTGAGCATCGCCCAGCAACTGCTGGTGGAAGGGCAACTCGGCGCTGATGCCCACGCCCGGGGCCCCGCCCGCGTCTTCCAACCAGCCCTGCGGGGTCGGTGAAGCCGGTCGATCGCTCAGGTCGACCATGGTGCCGACCATGCGCAAGGCTTCACCCCGGGCATCGCGCTCCAACACCAGGCCGCGCGACCGCATATGTCGATAGCCGGAGCCATTGCTGCGCAAGCGAAAGCGGGCCTCGTAGTTGGGTTGGCTGCCATCCAGGTGCGCACGCAAGGCCTTCAACATGGCGGCCTGATCCTCGGGGTGGACCCGGCAGCGCCAGAACGCAGTGTGGTCGGCCGAGCAGGCATAGGGAAAGCCCAGATGCTCCTTCCAGCGCGGCGAGTAGTGCACCGTCTCCCGCCGCACGTCCAGGTCCCAGACGCCGAACCAACCTTGCTGGACGGCTCGCCGCCAACGCTCGACTTCGATGACTGAGGCCAACATATCGGAGCATCTTTGCGGCTGCGGCGGCCCGGGTCAAGCGCTGAACCATGCGCCCAGCGCTTCAAGTGCCAAATCCACACAGTTTTGCTCGGTGCAGGCCAAGAAAAAAGCCCCAAGTGGCAAGCACTTGGGGCTTTTTGTTTACATCCTAGAAAAGTTCCGGTCTGGAAGGGAATCTCGTCTTCCGCAGGGACGATCAGAGCGGGATGTCGTCATCCATATCGTCCTCCGAAGGGACGATCAGAAGGGAATATCGTCATCCATATCGTCAAAACCGGTCGCCGGGCGCGGCGCCGGGGCGGGCGCGGGGCGGGCTGCCGGGGGGCGCGCGGCCGGTCGAGCCGGGGCGCGAGGGGCAGGGGCGTCACCGTAGTCGTCGCCACCGCCACCGTAGGACGCGGCACCGCCGCCGGCCGCAGCGCCTGCGCCACGACCTTCGCGAGCACCGTAGCCGCCGCCACCGCCGCCCTCATCACCGGAGTCACGGCCGCCGAGCAGCTGCATCTCGTTGGCGATGATTTCGGTGGTGTAGACCTCCTTGCCTTCCTTGTCGGTCCACTTGCGGGTGCGCAGGCGGCCTTCGACGTAGAGCGGGCGGCCCTTCTTGCAGTACTGACCGACGATCTCAGCGAGCTTGTCGTTGAACACCACACGGTGCCATTCGGTCTCTTCCTGCTTCTCGCCGGATTCGCGGTTCTTCCAGTTGCGTGTGGTCGCCAGGCTGATGGTGCAGAACGCAACGCCGCTGGGGTTGTAGCGCAGCTCGGGGTCGCGCCCCAGATTACCGATAAGAATGACTTTATTGACCGAGGCCATAGGCGCTGCTCCGCAAGCTGAAATCCAAACCTCCGGATTATGCCGCTCCGGCCACACCCGGCAGGGTGGGCAAGCCCCAGGGGATGCACAGGCAAGCCACGATGCCCCGCATTTCGCGCCTCGCTTCTTGCACTTGATCTGCCCGCGAGGCGGCTCTGCCATGGCATTGCCTAAGATGCCGCCATGGACCGCAGCGCCCCCTCGCCCTCAAACCCGAGCCAAAGCTGGAACACCGGCAGCCGCCGGCGTTTCTGGCTGGCCTACGGTGGCGCTTGTCTGCTGACCTGGATGCTCTATGTGGTGGCCGGCCTCGACTACCAGCGTGGCCAGCAAGGCGTTTGGCAGCTCTGGTCGGCCGTCTACGAAGCCACGCTGACACTCTGGGCGCCGATGCTGATGGGGGTGGCGGTCTACCCCTGGGTTCGCTGGCTGCATGAGCGTGATTTCGGCCCGCTCAGCCTGGCCGCTTTGCACAGCACCGCTGCGCTCTGGTTCAGCACGGTTTGGTTGACCAGCGACTTCGTGCTTGCAAGCCTGCTCTTCGGCCCCGAGCATGCCGAGGCCACCCTGATGCAAACAGCGCTCTGGCGTGCCATCACCGGGGTCTTCGTCTATGTGCCGGTGGCCACTGGTTTCGCGGCTGTGCTGAACGCCCGACGCGCCCGGCGCAATGCCGTGGCCGCAGCCCAGGCCGAGAGCGCCCTGGCCCGCGCCGAGCTGGCCGCCATCAGCGGCAAGCTGAACCCGCATTTCCTCTTCAACACCTTGAATTCCCTGATCGCACTGACGCGCAAAGACGCAAAAGCGGCCGAGTCCGCCCTGCTGCGCTTCTCGGACATGCTGCGCTATGTGCTGGACAGCAAGCGCGGCGTGGCTGACCGGGTGACGCTGGAAGAAGAGCTCGGCTTTGTGCGCGACTACCTGGCCTTGGAGTCCCTGCGCCTGGGTTCGCGGCTGAGCGTTGAATGGGCGCTGGACCCGCTGACCCTGCAAGACGAAATTCCGCCGCTTACCCTGCAGCCCTTGGTTGAGAACTCCATCATCCACGGCATCTCGCCCAGCGTGAAGGGCGGTTGCATCAGCATCAGCGCGCGCCGCGATGCCTTGACCCAAGGCCTGGCCCTGACCGTCAAGGACGACGGTGCAGGCTGCGACCCGGCCAAGTTGAATGAGGCACGCGCAGCGGACACCACCACGAACACGGCCACGGGATCGGCCCATGTCGGCGGCGGCCACCGCGGTGGCGGCATCGGCTTGGGCGCCTTGAGACGCCGTTTTGCGCTTGACTTCGATGGCCGCGCCCGCATGCACATCCACACAGCTCCCGGCGCGGGTTTCCGCGTCGACCTCTGGATCCCTCAGGCACTCAGCGCATGAACAGCAGTCTCCACATGAGCACCACCTCCGCCCCTCGCATCCGCACCTTGATCGCCGAAGACGAGCCCCTGGCCAGCGAAGCCCTGGCCGACTGGGTGGCCCAGTTGCCGCAGCTGGAGCTGCTGACCAGTTGCGCCGATGGCCTGAGCGCCCTGGAGCAAATCCGTGCCTTGCGCCCGGAACTGGTTTTCATGGACATCAATATGCCCGGCTTGAGCGGCCTGCAGGTCTTGCGGGCCCTGGCCGAAGACGGGGCAGCAGCCGGGCCGGCGCCGCGTGTCATCTTCACCACCGCCTACAACGAGCACGCCATCACCGCCTTTGAGCTGCACGCGGCCGACTACCTGCTCAAGCCCTTCTCGCAGGAACGCTTCAACGAGGCGGTGCAGCATGCCCTGCAGAACGCCAGCCAGAGCGAGGGTCAAGCCGCCGGTACCCAAGCCCTGGAAGCCGCGGCCAAGCCCGACCCCTCGCCCATGACTCGCCTGCTGGTGCGCGACCAGGGCAAGATCTTCCCGATCCAAGTGGACACCGTCGAGTACCTGCGCTCGGACATCAAGTACACGGCCGTGGCCAGCGGTGGCCGCCAGTACCTGGTCAATCTGCCCATCACCGCTTTCGAGCAGCGCCTGGACCCCAGCCGCTTCATCAAGCTGCAGCGCAGCTGCATCGTCAACCTCGATTTCGTGGTGTCGATGACACCCGACGAGAACTCACAGCTGATCGTGCAGATGCAAGACGGCAGCCGTTTCACCGCCAACCGCGATGTGTCCAAGAAGCTGAGGGAGCAATCGATATGAGCTGGAAACTGCTGAGCTCAGGCCTGCTGGCCTGCATGATGAGCGAGCTGGTGGCGGCACAGCCCAGCGCCCTGCCTGCGGCTCCGGCCGCGCCAGCGGCGCCAGCGGCTGCCGCGCCACCAGCCGCCCCGCTGGTCGAAGGCCGGCTCTATGTATCGCGCCCGTTCGAGCGACTGGAACTCTCGGGCACCGCCAATGTGCGCCTGATCCAGGGCGAGCGCGACCAGGTCTTCGTGGCCGGCGACGCCGAGGCGCAGAAGCAGATCGAGCTGGACTTCAGCCACGACCGCTTGCTGATCCGCTCGGTCGACGGCTGGAAGATGTGGCGCAGCCAGCGCCCGCAAATCGACGTCACCCTGCGCCGCCTGAACCAGCTGGTGCTGTCCGGTGCCGGCGATTTACATGCACCGGGTGCTTTTCGCTGCGGCCAGCTGACGGTCAGCATCTCCGGCGCCGGCAGCGCACGTTTCGACGAGCTCAGCGCACAGCGTCTGAACTTCGGCATTTCCGGCGCAGGCACCGGCCGGATCAGCGGCCAGGTCAATGAAATGATGCTGCGCATCTCTGGCAAGGGTCAGCTGCAGGCCGAAAACCTGCAAGCCACCCGGGCCGGGGTCAGCATCAGCGGCATCGGCGAAGCCGAGATCTGGGCCACCGAGCAGTTGCAGATCTCGGTCTCGGGATTCGGCCAGGTCGACTACTGGGGCCGGCCCGAGGTGCAGCGCCAGTCCTCGGGCATCTCACGCGTCAACGCGCGCGGCGACAAGCCCAGCGCCCGCCCGGCCACCGGCAGCTCGGGCGGCGCCAGCGAAGCGCGCGCGCCGCTTCAGGGTTCGCCGTCCCAGTAATCCAGGCTGTTCTCACGCCGGTTGACGAAGGCCGGGCCCTTGGAGAAGACGGCAATCTTGCCCGAGTCGGGGTACTCGCACACCTCAGGCCGGTCCTGGGTGCTGATGCTCAGGTACTTGAGCTCGGCGTCCGAGGTGTTGAGGATGTGATGCGGGTATTCGGGCCCGCAGGGTATGAAGATGACATCACCCGCCTTGATGGGCAGCAGCTCATCGGCCACCCGCAAGGTGCCCTGGCCCTCGAGAACGATGAACATCTCTTCCTGCGTGTGATGAAAATGGTAAGGGCAGCTCTGCTGGCCGGGCGCTACGGTGTCCACGCCACAACCGAGTTTGCGCGCCACCGTGCCCTCGGACACAGCCCCGACCAGGCTGTCGTAGCGCGGCTCGCGCAGATAGCGCTCGCGCGGCACTTCCAGAAAATTGCGGATCAGTTTGCTGCGCAATTCGGCGGCCTTGTCCTGGGCGTTGTTCGACATTCCGGGTTCTCCTCGACAATGGCGGGCTCATGACCCGTGCTGACCATCTTCCCGCCCCCACCCATATCCTGCAAGAGGTGTTCGGCTACAGCGCCTTCCGTGGCGCGCAGGCCGACATCGTGGGCCATGTGGTGGCTGGCGGCGACGCCCTGGTGCTGATGCCCACCGGCGGTGGCAAAAGCCTCTGCTACCAGATCCCCGCCATCGCCCGCCACCGCAGCCAGCAAGGCGTGACGGTGGTCGTCAGCCCCCTGATCGCCCTGATGCACGACCAGGTCGGTGCGCTGGAGGAAGCCGGCGTGCACGCTGCCTTCCTGAACAGCAGCCTGAGCGGCGAGCAGGCCGCCCATGTCGAGCGCGAGATGATGAGTGGCCGCCTGGTCATGCTCTACGCCGCGCCCGAGCGCATCACCAACCCGCGCTTTCTGGCCCAGCTCGATTCCCTGCAGGAGCGCGGCCTGCTGAGCCTGTTCGCCATCGACGAGGCGCATTGCGTCAGCCAATGGGGCCATGATTTCCGCAGCGAGTACCTGGCGCTGTCCCTGCTGCACGAGCGCTACCCCGAGGTGCCGCGCATCGCGCTGACCGCCACCGCCGACGACCTGACCCGCGCCGACATCATCGAGCGCCTGCGCCTGGAAGAAGCGCGCGTCTTCATCAGCAGCTTCGACCGGCCCAATATCCGCTACACCATCGTCGAGAAGGACAAGCCGCGCGAGCAGCTGCTGCGCTTCATCCAGGACGAGCACCACGAGGACGCCGGCGTCGTCTACTGCCAGAGCCGCAAGAAGGTGGACGAGACCGCCGACTGGTTGGTGAGCGAGGGCATCAAGGCCCTGCCTTATCACGCCGGCCTGGACGCCGCCGTGCGCCAGCGCCACCAGGACCGCTTCTTGCGCGAAGACAGCATCGTCATGGTGGCCACCATCGCCTTCGGCATGGGCATCGACAAACCCGATGTGCGCTTCGTCGCCCACCTGGACTTGCCCAAGAACATCGAGAGCTACTACCAAGAGACCGGCCGCGCCGGCCGCGACGGCGCGCCGGCCAATGCCTGGATGACCTACGGCCTGGCCGATGTGGTGAACCAGCGTCGCATGATCGATGAAAGCCCGGCCGGCGAGGAGTTCAAGAAAGGCCAGCGCGGCAAGCTTGACGCCTTGCTGGCCCTGGCGGAAGCCACCGACTGCCGGCGCGTACGCCTGCTGGCCTATTTCGGGGAACTCAGTTCGGCGTGTGGCAACTGCGACAACTGCTTGGTGCCGCCCGCCACTTGGGACGGCACCGACGCGGCGCGCAAGCTGCTCAGCTGCATCTACCGCTTTCACCAGAACGGCGGCCAGCGCTTTGGCGCCGGCCACCTGATCGATGTGCTGCGCGGCAAGGTCACCGACAAGGTCACGCAGTACGGCCACCAGAGCCTGTCCACCTGGGCCATAGGTGCCGAGTTGCCCGAAACTCAGTGGCGCGCAGTGCTCCGCCAGCTGATCTCGTTAGGCCATGTCTTCACCGAGGGCGAGTACATGACTCTGGCCCTGGCCGACAGCGCCCGTGCGGTGCTCAAGGGCGAGGTGCAGCTGCTCTTGCGCGTGCCCACCGTTGCACCCAAACGCGGCAAGCTCACACGCGGCGCCAAACCAAGCAGCAGCTCGGGCAAGAGCGCTGCGCCGATCGAGCTGGACGATGAGGCCATGGAACGCTTCGACCTGCTCAAGAGCTGGCGCGCCGAGGTCGCCAAGGAACACAGCCTGCCCGCCTATGTGATCTTCCAGAACGTCACCCTGGCTGAAATGGCCCGCCAGAACCCGCAAAGCCTGGACGAACTGGCCGGCATCAGCGGAGTGGGCGCGAAGAAGTTGGAAGCATATGGCGCAGAAATCCTGCGTGTTCTCGGCTGATCCGTGCGTTTTGCAAGGGGTGTCCAAGCTCCCAGCTGAGAGAATCCCGCCATGAAACGCCGATCGCTGCTCTGCGCCTTGAGCCTGCCCACCGGGCCGGTGGCGGCGCAGCTGGCGGCTTCTGCACCGGGGTCCTGGGCGCCACTGACGCCGACACAGCAGCGCCAACTTGAGGCCGCAGCCCGCGCCGAAGGGCGCTTGCGCACCCTGGGAATGCCTGACAGCTGGGCCAACTGGGGTGGCATCTGGGCCGATCTGAAGCGGCTCTACGGCATTGAGCACAGCGACGAGAACATGAACAGCGCCGAGGAGATCGAGCGCATGGCTCGCGACGGCAGCCGCGGCACGGTGGACCTGGGCGATGTCGGCTTCGAGTACGGCGCGGTGGCGCGCGGGCGTGGCATCAGCCGCCCACACAAGCCCAGGCACTGGGAGCAAATTCCCACCTGGGCGCGCGACGAAGACGGCTACTGGGCCCTGGCCTACACCGGCACCATCGCCTTCGCCGTCAACAAACGCCGCACCGGCGGGCGCGTGCCGCGCAGCTGGCAAGCGCTGTTTGATGGCGACTACACCGTGTTGGTCGGCGGCGTGGGCAGCTCGGCCCAGGCCAGCGCCAATGTGCTGGCCGCCGCCATCGCCTTGGGTGGCGATGAAACGCGCCTGCAACCCGCGCTGGATGCCTTTGCCAAGCTGGAGCGCGCTGGCCGGCTGCTGCACAACAATGCCGCCGTGGCGGACCTGCAGCGTGCCAGCGCCGACGTCTACCTGCTCTGGGATTTCGTTGCCCTGGGCCACCGCAGTCGGCTGCGCCGACCCAGCGACTACGAAGTCCTGATCCCCTCCGATGGTTCGGTCACCAGCGGCTACACCACCCTGATCAACCGCCACGCCCCCCATCCCAATGCTGCCTTGCTGGCACGCGAATACATCTTCAGCGACGCAGGCCAGTTGCAGCTGGCACGCGGCTTTGCGCGACCGATCCGCCTGGCCCACCTGGCTCTTCCGCCCGAGCTCCGCCAAGGCCTGCTGGATGAAGCCCAGTACAGCCGCGCACGCGCCCTGCGCCCTTTTATCTGGGCCTGGGAGCTGAAGAAGCTGCGCCAGACCTGGCAGAACGAGGTGCTCCAGAAGAACGCGCCCTGAGGGCGCGCGCAAGCGCTGGCTTGGCGGAGAATCCCAGGCTTCGACCCGCATCGGTCGCCAAGGATGCTTTGCCCCATGACCAAGATTTCCAGCCCCCTCGCACGCCGCAGCGCGCCTCTGAAAGCCTGGCTGAGCGCCCTCAGCCTGGGCACGCTGAGCCTGCTGGCTCAGGCTCAGACATCGACCCAGGTGGCCGCCGCCGAGCAGCCCCTGAGCCAACTGCCCTACACGCCCAGCCTGGACCTCACGGCCATGGACCGCAGCGTCGACCCCTGCGAAGACTTCTACCAGTACGTCTGCGGCGGCTGGATGGAAAAGAACCCGGTGCCGGCCGACCAGTCGCGCTGGTCGGTCTATGCCAAGATGGCCGATGAAAACCAGCGTTATCTCTGGGGCATCCTGGAGCGGCTGAAAACCAGCCCGGCCGCCGAGCTGAACGCCAGCCAAGCCAAGATGGCCGACTACTACGCCGCCTGCATGGACGAAGGCGCGGCCGAGCGCCTGGGCCTGCAGGCATTGCAGCCCTTGCTGAGCCGCATCGAGGGCCTGAGCAGCAAGCAGGAGCTGCCGGCCCTGCTGGCCGCCCTGCAGCTGGCCAGCAACAACGAGCGCCTGTTCTTCTATTTCTCGTCCAGCCAGGACCTGGCCGATTCCAGCCAGCTGATCGCCTTTGCCATGGCCGGCGGCATCAGCCTGCCGGACCGAGACTACTACCTCAAGAGCGATGCAAAGTCGCTCAAGATGCGGAAAGCGTTCAGCGCCCACATCGCCCGCATGTTCGAGCTCAGCGGCAGCAGCCCGGCGCAAGCCCAGACGGCAGCCGCACGCGTGCTGGCCATGGAGACCACGCTGGCCCGCGCCACCCTGAGCCGTGTGGACAAGCGCGACCCCTACAAGACCTTCCACAAATTCGACGCCCGCGGCCTGCAAGCCCTGACCCCCGGCTTCGACTGGTCGGCCTACCAGCAAGCCCTGGGCGTGCCGGCCCACACGCGTGTCTTCAATGTCACCGAGCCCGCCTTCTTCAAGGCCCTGGCCGGCCTGCTCAAGAAGAGCAGCCTGGAAGACATCAAGACCTATCTGCGCTGGCAGACCCTGAGCAGCCAGGCGCCGCATCTGAACCAGGCCTTGGTGCAGTCCAACTTCGATTTCTTCGGCCAGACACTCAATGGCGTGCCCCAGCTCAAGGCACGCTGGAAGCGCTGTGTCGAGTTGGTGGACAACCAGATCGGCGAAGCCTTGGGCCAGGAATTCGTGGCGCGCAATTTCAGCCCCGAGCTGAAGGCCAAGACCCAGCAGATGA
>Ga0075160_10001248_pt1 | contig 15613 bp, 12 predicted proteins | sample JI91814C2DNA_FD_70969 | JGI IMG/M metagenome (GOLD analysis project Ga0075160, IMG submission 70969) | Wastewater effluent complex algal communities from Wisconsin, to seasonally profile nutrient transformation and Carbon sequestration -... | ecosystem: Engineered > WWTP > Effluent > Algae... | reverse complement strand
CAAAGCTCGCCTCCGAACAGGAAATTATTACCACCGGAAAAGTCTGTCACCTTTCCACCGGCCTGCTGTACAATAAAGGCTCCGGCTGCAACATCCCAGGCATTGAGGTTGTATTCAAAGAATGCATCCAGTCTGCCAGAAGCGACATACGCAAGATCCATGGCCGCGCTGCCAAGCCTGCGGATGCCATGCGTTTTATCGAGGAATGTTTTTATAATGTCGAGATATGCGTCTCGTTTATCAAATTGAAAATAAGGGAAACCAGTAGCAAGTAGACTTTCGGACAGTGATTTTGCGGGAGCGACCTTAATGACCCGATCATTACAATACGCATTGCCATCTTTAATGGCGTGATAGCTTTCATTATGCACAACATCATGCACAACACCCAGAATTACTTCCTGCTTATACGAGAGACCAACACTGATGGCGTACACGGGCAAGCCATGTAAGAAATTGGTGGTACCGTCAAGCGGGTCAATGATCCAATTATAATCGTTTGTTTTAGATTGTTCCACGGTACCTTCTTCCGTAATGAAACCGGCATGTGGAAGAAGTTTAGAAAGAACAGCAACTAGTTTTTTTTCAGATTCTTTATCTACGTACGAAACGAGGTTATTGAACTTTTCCTTTTGCTCCACACGGGTGGAATCAAAATTTTGCCGCTCGGTGCTTATAAACCTGGCAACCGTACGGCACACATCAACAACTTCCAGGTCAATACTTTTCAGATCCATAACAAGAGCACGAAGATACAATTTCAAACGTCCGGGTCAGCATTATGTTTTTGTTTTGACTTTCCGCTGACGACTACTACAATTTCACCTTTTATTTCTTTGCTGCTGAAATGGGTGATCAAATCTTCGACAGGGCCGGTTTTCGTTTCCTCAAATTTTTTGGAAAGTTCGCGTGAGACAGAGGCTTGCCGCGAAGGGCCAAAGAATTCTTTTACTTGTTCAAGGGTTTTTAGCAGCCGATGCGGAGACTCATAAAAAATTACGGTTCGATCTTCCTCCGCTAATTTTTTCAACAGGGTTTGCTTTCCCTTTTTGTGCGGCAGAAATCCTTCAAACACGAATCGATCCGTAGGAAAACCTGATTTTACAAGGGCGGGTATCAGCGCGGTCGCGCCCGGCAGGCAGTCAATTTTTATGTCATGCTTTAATGCTTCACGCACAAGCAGAAATCCCGGATCGGAAATACCGGGTGTTCCGGCATCACTGATGAGTGCCATCGCTTCCCCTTTTTTTAACCGATCAATAAGTTGGCTGACGGTTTTGTGTTCATTGAAAATATGGAAGGATTGTAAGGGTTTATTAATCTGATAATGTTTCAACAGAACTCCCGAAGTGCGCGTGTCTTCCGCCAGGATAACATCAACGGACTTTAAAACCTCGAGCGCACGGAGTGTAATATCCCCCAGGTTACCGATGGGCGTAGGAACGAGAAATAAAGAAGTCTTTTCTTCCACTACCTCAGTTCGTCAATAGCCTTAGCCAGTTTTCTGTCCAGGGCAGTTACTTTATTTCCCGCATCGTGTGTTGACAGCTCAATGGTAACCGTGTTGTAAACATTTGACCAGTTGGGATGATGATCCATTTTTTCAGCGGTCAGCGCAACTTTCGTCATGAAGGCAAAGGCTTCTTTAAAATCTTTGAATTTAAAAGCTTTTTTTAAGGTGTTGTTTTCTTCTTTCCACATAAGATCAGGATTTTAAGATTTAAGGATGATCAGGATTTTGACGCCTCCGAAAATTTATCTGAGCCAAACAACTTCTAAAATAAAGGATTATGGTAAGTACTCCTATTTTCGAAATTATTAAAGTGCAATTAACCCTTCGACAGCTGCAGCTTTCTGATAAACCTCAATTACTGCATCGCTGGACGAGGCCATAATCTGCATGGTTAGGCTTACATATTTACCTTGCGTGGAGTTTTTCTCGGTGAAGATATGGTTGGGAAAAAGCTTTTTCAGCTCATCTTCCTTGTGGCTTGGCACGATGAACTTAAACATATACAACGAGGGCCAACTATAGTGTTGCTCAAGCTTTGTCCGGAAATTATCAATCCAATCCTGATCCATAATAAAAAAGCCGTTCTGAATTTTACGAACGGCTTTCTGAATGCTTTAGTTCTCGATTAATAAAATTTATACCGCTTGTCCGTAATGTTCGATTTGTCTTTGATGGCATCGGCAACTCCGGACGTGTTCCGGTTAACGGCTGCATCGGTAAGCTGATTCTTAAACGATGTATAGTCAGCAATGGCCGGAGCGATTGTCTTGTTTTGCATTTCAACAAGTAACACACCGCGCTCGCCTGCGAAAGGTTTTGTGCGCTTACCGGCTTCCGGTGAAAACGCTTCACCTACAGCTTTAGGATCAAAGCCTGCGCCCGGCAGGTTTCCAGTGCTTAGCTTAAGATCGCTTGATGTGCTGATGGTTGCATCTTTACCGTATGTCGTAGCAATTTCCTCAAGCGTTCCTGTAAGGGCTGTAAGCTTTTCAATAATAACTTTTCCTTTTGCTTCGTTTTTAACGGCTGGTGTAATTTCTTCTTTTACAAGCTCCAGTGACTTATAGCCTTTTTCAATTTCACCGGTCATTACCGCTACTACATAAACATCCTGGAGATCAAACACAGTCGACACGTCACCTTTGCTTGCATCGCGGAAAAGCCATTGGATTACTCCGCGGGCATCCGGCAAGGTGCTCAGGCGCCTTTCTGCCACCCCAACATTTTTACCATCGTATACTGTAATACCTTCCTGCTCGGCACGCTTCACAAAATTATCAATACCTGAAAGATCGTTAGCAAAAGCTTCAGCCCTACGCAGCGCTTCGTTTATTGATGCATCGCTCGCTGAGATCTCGCGCTCAATAACCGCCAAAGAATACATGTTGTTTTCTTTAACGTTGGTCACTTTGATCAGGTGATAACCGAACTCAGTTTCCACTACATCATTTATAAGACCAGGTTTAGTAGCGTCAAATACTACTTTATCGAATGGCTTTACCATTTCTCCACTTTTGAACCAGCCTAAATCACCTCCCGAAGGAGCCGATCCGTCAGTACCGTGTTCACGGGCTTTTGCTGCGAAGTCCGCACCATCTTTTATCTCCTTCAAAACGTTTCTTGCCTTTTCTTTAGCTTCTTTCTTATCCGCTTCGGAGTCACTTGCCCAACGGAAAAGGATATGACTTGCGCGCGCACTGTACACAGTGTCTCTGCCGACCTTTGATACTTTAACCAGCTTATACGCTGAACCATCAATGAAAGGTCCCTTAACCGTACCGGTGACAAGCTCATCCTGCGAAATGAAAGCTGGAAGGTCGGAAGAGGTATACTTCATGAATGCGGTTGCTGAATTATCCGTACTCAATGCAGCGAACACAGAGTCTTCGGTTGAAGCCTTGAACTGATCTACGATGCGTTCAAGCTCTTGCTTAAACTCGGCTGAATCAGCTGAAGACGCAGTTACGGGAAACTGGACAAACTTCAGATCGCGTGTAAATTCTGTTTTGAATTTTTCTTTGTTCTTATTGTAATATGCTTTGTAGTCAGAATCGGTAACGGTTACAGCCGAATCACTGATTGAAAAGAAAGGAACGTAAATGTATTTCACTTCAGCCACATCGCTTTGCATGTGATAATTTTGCTCTGCTTCAGCGGTAGTAACATACGCACTTTTGATCAGGAGGTTCTCATACTTAATGCGGGCACGACCGGTCTTCAATTCGTCCTGGAAAACTTCCCAACTGATTCGCTGCTGCTGCCAGTTGTTTAATACGCGAGGATCAGAGCTTTCAGGAGGATTCTGAAGGTCTTTCATGTAACCCTTAACCCGCTGAATATCGAACTGCCCGGTGTTAGGATCTGTGAAAGACTGACGAATGCTCGGGTTTACATTTTTCCCATAGAGCATATCTTCCATTTCTTCCAGGGTCACAGCTGTACCCACTTTTCCGTACTGGCTTTCAATGGCGTGCTTTACAATCAACATCTCCCAGGCTTGCTGGCGAATGGTAGGCATTTGGCGATCTCCCGGCTGCTGCCCACCGCTATTCATGATATAACTGTTTTCGCGTTCTGCGATGGCCTGCTGGTATTCCTCATAGGAAATCGACTCCCCTCCGATGGTACCTACATTATTATCGTTAAGCAAAACAGAATTATTTCCAAGTAAGTCCCCAAGCACAAATGCCGCGATAGCCACAAATACGAAAATGACTACCCCAATCCCCATTTTTTCTCTTAAAGTTCCAATCAATGCCATATACTCATTTTTAAAGAACCGCAAATTTAACGGGTTCTGGCTATTAGAAAAATAACCCCGTAAAATAAAGGCAAAATGTTGTGTGAGCCTTCAAATTACTGAGAAGCAGCAGTTTACGAGCAGCATGCGTGGATGCCTGTTTGGGCAATTTGGACCTGAAAACGTGTTAATTTTTCTTTCGGTACAGATAGATAAACAGCAGCATAGTGGAGAGCATAATAAGCCAGTAGGCTTTGCCAAAGCTGACCGTGATCACCTGATGGATTCCCATAATTAAAAAGGCAGCTGCCAGGGAAATGAGAAGTACATCAACCAGTTTCATAGCGTAAATCGGGGAATTCGGTTATTGATCTTCCACTGAAAAGCTTCCATGCGGATCGGTGATTTCGTAGGAAGACATGTCTTGCTTGGCGATTAGCCCCTCACCAAAAATCACTTCTTTTTGCATGCGGATCGTTACAAATTTATCGGTGCTGATGTTTTCTTTTACCGGAAACCAGAAGAGCTCTTCCGTGCTGAGCTGCTCGTTCTTTTCCATGTTAACCACCTCAACCTTGCCGCGGGCCCGCCATTTGTCTTCACTCTTAAAATAGTAAGCATGGTCTGAACGCATCGTGGAAGACAGCTTACCTGCAACATCATAAAATTCAAGGTTAACGCCTTTTGGAAATTCGCGGTCACCATTTTTAAATTCGTAAAGCAGCGGAGTACGCATCTTTACCTTAAGGGTTTCATTTTCGGTGTACAGCAGTTCTAGCTGCTCAGCCTCCTGTAGCGGACCTTCATACTCCTTTGGCTGCAAGTTCTCCTTTTGCGAGCATGCTGCGCAGAATAATAAAAGCAGATAAACCGTTTTTTTCATGACTAAGTAAAAAGCCATAGTTCATGCTATGGCCTGATGATGAATTTATTTCTTTATGCGCTATTAATCAATTTTCCTACGGTGGAACCATTGATCGACAAATGTGATCCCAAAGAATATTTTAAAGTATGTTTCTTCAACTACTGTTTCCGATTTGTTGCCACGCTTACCAAACCTGAAAGCCGTGTCGATGCTTGACCGGCCAGCGGGTAGGGAGAAACCAAAATTTATGCCATAATCGTTAAGCTGCGTGCCGTAGATGGCGTATGGGGTTTTTTCAAAGCTCCCACCCATCCGATATGTAACGCGTTTCAGATAGTTCTTAAAAGCCGTTTGGTCAGGCGTTATTTCCCCTCCTATGGATACGCGCCATGATTTTACAAGGCCTTCATCCTCTTCATTAACGCTCTCAAATTTTGACCAATCCTGCATGGAAAACTCAGTAGCAAAGGCCCAGTCAACTCCTTTATTTAGTGCAAAGCCGACTGTTAACGCGGATGGAATATTTACCTCACCCTTATTGTACACTAATGTATCGGAGGTAATTGGAGTTTGTGAGCTAAGCCTTCGTTGTTGAACAGTTGTTTTGTTGGTGTTCAATTTGGCGGCAAATGCATACGTAAGACCAAAATTTACCCGAATGTCCTTGTTGAAGAGCGAGTCTCTTGCATACGCCAAACCTCCTGTAAACATGAAATCTTTCATATAGGTTTGATCCCTGATCGCAACAATAAAGGGAGTGCTTTGATCGGAAACAGTCAATGTGTTTGCATAATCAGATATCGTTGATCCGAAAACATAAGATGCTTTTAGACCAACGGAAAGGCCGCGCGTTATTCTGAAGCCGTTAGCCCACGAAACCTGCGACAGGCCACCGCTACCGGCTTCGACCGTGAGCAATGCATTATCAGGAGCACCCTGTATTGAATCAATATAAATCAATTTGTAGTTGACTTTTGAGAAAGGAAGAAGACTTACCGAGGTAGTCCAAAACATAAGGTTAGGATCCTTCTTGGACCGCATCACCGGAAATGCCGTTACCAGATAATTCAGATTTCCGTCCACACTCTTTTGACTAGCCGAGTCATTGGCAAAAGATCTAGACTCAACCAACGCGCCTGCCTGGAACGTGGTAAAGTAATTATTAATGAGGAGGGCCGGATTTTGATTATTAACTGACCAGAACTGAGGCTGCGCAACACCCGTTCCGCCTATACCCTGGTTTTGGATCAGTGCCCCGCCAAAAATTTCCCCTACACCGAGGGTTGAAAACGGTGAGCGTGCCGCCTGCCCGAAGGCTGACAGCGAAACAATCATCAAAATGGCAGGGAGGAGCTTTTTAAAGACGGACATTATGAATCAAAACACTGTTTAAACCTATGAGCACCAAATCAGGGGACGCAAATATGGAGGCTTTCAGCTTGTTTTCAAAAAAAGGCCCGTCTCCGCCACACAAAATCACCTGTAAATCAGGGGATTTCTGCCTGTACCGGCCGATGATTCCTTCAATTTCAGCAAGGGTTCCGTTTACAATTCCACTTTGAATTGAGGTTTCGGTGCTGTTGCCAATCAATTCAGGATTCGCTGCCGGATTCACTAACGGCAGACGTGCCGTAAAAGTATGAACCGCCTGAAACCTCATTTTTAACCCCGGTGAAATGCTTCCTCCATAATAGTGTCTGCTGCTGTCGGTAAAGTCATAGGTTATACATGTACCGGCATCTATTACTAGAGTGTTCTTACCCGGAAAAAGTTGTAAGGCTCCGCAGGAACCTGCGATCCGGTCCACCCCCAATGTTTGGGGCGTGGCATACAGGATTTTCACCGGCAATGGCAGTGTATGCGAGAGAATGAATTTGTTTTTTGCTTTTGACACTTTTGAAACGGCCTCTGCATCTGTCGTTACTGAACTGATGATAAAGTTATCAGCCGATGAACTTTCGAGGAAACTTTTAAGATCATCGGGACGATCAAAGGTGTGCTTTGCCTGAAGCTCATGCTGATCGAAAATCGCTACCTTGGCAGAGCTATTGCCATAATCGACTACTAAATTCACGGGAGTCTGTTTTAGGTGATGTAACGATCTTCAAAAGTATGAATTCAACGCAAATTTATAAAGTTATTGGCTTAATGTCGGGTACCTCGCTGGACGGTGTGGATATCGCATATTGTACGTTTACGTTTGAACAGGGATGGACGTTCAGGCTTGAGGCTGCTCAAACGGTTCAGTACCCGGCTGCATGGGCCGCAACACTAAGAACAGCGCACACCCTTTCTGCAGAAGAGCTTTTAACGCTCGATTCAGAATACGGAGCATACCTTGGTTCGTTATGCAATGCGTTTATCCGGAAAAATAAAATCAAGGGTCTGCACTTTATTGCTTCGCACGGCCACACAATTTTCCATCAACCCGAAAATAAGTTTACGCTTCAGATTGGAAATGGGAATGCGTTACACGCGGTAACATCACTTCCTGTTGTCAATGATTTCAGAAGCCTCGATGTGTTGTATGGCGGACAGGGTGCTCCGCTTGTGCCAGCAGGCGATAAACTTATTTTTAACGAGTATGACGTTTGCCTTAACCTCGGAGGTATAGCTAATCTTTCGCTTGATCACAAAGGCAAAAGAATCGCCTACGATGTGTGTTTTCTGAATATGGGTCTTAATTACCTCGCGCAGAAAATGCGCAAGCAGTATGATGCAGCGGGTGCAACGGCATCAAATGGAGAAGTTAATCAACCGTTACTGAAAAAGTTCGATAAGGTTTACGCGGGAATGCGTGCTGGCCGTCCTTCCCTGGGGCGCGAACTTTTTGAGAAGAAGGTTCAACCTCTTTTGGATAGTCAAGCAATTTCAACACGGGATAAGCTCAGAACGGTTACTGAATCAGCAGCGCTAGAAATTGTAAATGCTATTAAAAAATATGGTCGGGATAAGACAGTGCTTTGTACAGGAGGCGGTGCGTTTAATTCCTTTCTGATTTACAGAATGGTAGAGCTTGCCGGAGATGATATTACGTTCGTCATCCCTGAACATGATATTGTAAATTTTAAAGAGGCAATTGTGTTTGCCTTTTTAGGTGTATTACGAATCCGTAATGAAGCCAACAGCTTAAAAAGCGTTACTGGTGCTTCGCGTGATAGCTCGGGCGGGGTAATGATTGGCTTTTAACTTTCTTAATCCTTTACTTTGCTGCCGAAATTTTGTCTTCTATGAAAGAGCTTCTTCAGAAATTTGAAACCAAGCGTCCCGAAATTGTATTTGAATGGAAAGATTCTGAAACTGAAGCAGAGGGCTGGGTGGTAATCAACTCCCTGCGCGGTGGCGCTGCGGGTGGAGGTACGCGCATGCGTAAAGGGTTGGATAAGCGCGAGGTTGAATCGCTGGCAAAAACGATGGAAATAAAGTTCACCGTTTCAGGGCCTGCAATAGGGGGTGCAAAGTCAGGTATCAACTTTGATCCGAACGATCCGCGCAAAGTTGGCGTGCTTCAACGCTGGTATACTGCTGTGATGCCGCTGCTTAAATATTATTATGGAACCGGTGGAGACTTAAACGTAGATGAAATTCACGAAGTGATTCCTATCACCGAAGATGTTGGCATCTGGCATCCGCAGGAAGGTGTTTTTACAGGGCACTACAAGCCAACAGAAGCACAGAAAGTAAATCGTATTGGTCAGCTCAGGCAGGGCGTTGTGAAAATTATTGAGGATGAAAAATTTTCACCCTCGTTAACAAAAAAATATACGGTCGCGGATATGTGTACCGGTTATGGTGTAGCTCAGGCGGTGAAGCACTATTATGAATTGTGGGGCGGCAAACTTGAAGGTAAGCGGGCCGTTGTGCAAGGCTGGGGCAACGTGGGCGCAGCCGCAGGATTTTATTTAGCACAACTGGGTGTTAAGGTTGTAGGCATTGTTAGTCATGAGGGCGGATTGATTAATCAGAAGGGATTTTCATTTGAAGAGGTACGCGAGTTAGTTGTAAACCGTAACGGCAACAAACTGGTATCGCCTGATATGCTGCCGTTCAATATTGTCAATGAAAAAATCTGGAACCTGGAGTTTGAAATTTTTATTCCTGCTGCAGCTTCGAGGCTCGTAACAAAGTCTCAGGTGGATCAAATGATTGCTTCGAAGCTCGAAGTATTTTCCTGTGGAGCCAATGTTCCATTTGCTGATCCGGAAATATTTTTTGGTGCAACCGGCTTGTATGCCGATGAGAAGTTTTCCGTGATCCCTGATTTCATTGCCAACTGCGGAATGGCACGCGTGTTCGCACATTTTATGGAAAGCGAAGTCTCCATGAGCGATCAATCGATCTTTGATGACATCTCAAAAACCATTGGCAACGCATTGAAAAAGACACACGCTTCACACAAAGCCAAAACGGGCATTGCTCAGGCATCTTTTGAAACAGCGTTGAAACAATTGGTGTAGAGAAGCAATGCTGAGCGAAGCCGGAGCGTGCGTCTCTACGTTAATTCAATGCGTTAATAGTAATTATTGAATTCCAAATAATCCTTCGTTCAGTGCAATCAGCGCTTTCTCTTTGTGAGAAGGCTCTATAACAATTGAAATATTATTATTACTTCCTCCGCAGGAAACCATCTTGACCGGTACGTCTGCTAAAACTCCAAACACTTTTTTGAGGATGCCTTTCTGCCGGCCAATATTGTGCCCCACCACGCAAATGATTGTTTGATTCTTTTCAACATCAATGTTGCCAAATTTTTTAAGCTCGGTTACAATTGAATCAAGATGGCCTGTTGAGTCAATGGTTAATGATACGGCCACTTCTGAGGTCGAAATCATATCAATCGGAGTTTTATGCTGCTCAAAAACCTCAAAAACTTTGCGCAAAAAACCATATGCCATCAACATGCGCGAAGATTTGATGTTTACGATTACGATATTGTCTTTTGCAGCAACCGCTTTAAAAGTTCCCTCGGTTCCTTTATTGCTGATGAGCGTTCCTTCCGCTTTCTCGTCCATCGTATTCTTTAAACGAACCGGCACATTATGCTTTTGTGCGGGAACAATCGTGGATGGATGAAGAATCTTTGCTCCGAAATAGGCCAGCTCGGAAGCTTCATCAAACGTAAGTTCGGAAATCGGAAAAGTCTTTTTTACGATGCGGGGATCATTGTTGTGCATTCCATCGATGTCAGTCCAAATCTGAATTTCCTCCGCGCGCAAGGCGCTGCCAATGAGCGATGCCGTGTAATCACTGCCGCCTCGTTTTAAATTATCAATCTCATTATGATGATTACGGCAGATATATCCCTGCGTAATAATGATTTCAATGTTTTTCAGCGAATTAAGTAACGGCTTCAAACGCTGTTCAATTTTCTCAAGCTCCGGCTCTTCATTCTCATCGATCGACATAAAATGAAGCGCTGGAAGTAAGCGGGAGTTAATCTTTCGTTCCTGCAGATGTTGGTAGAACAACTCGGTTGACATCAGTTCTCCCTGAGCCAGCAATTCGCGATAGCTTTTAGTTTCGAACTGACCTGCAGCCAATAATCGAATAAAAATAAAAAACCGGCTTACCGTTTCCTGTCCGATGGCCAAAAAAGCCTCTGTTGTGTATAGATCCTTTATAAAAGACTCATAATGTTTTTCAAGTATGGCTATTTCTTTTTCAGCAAGATCAGGCTTACCGGCCAGCAATTGATCGCCAATGGTTACCAATGAATTCGTTGTGCCTGATAATGCGGACAGCACGACAACCTTCTGTCCCGGTGTTGAAAGTACCAGGTCAGCGATTTTTTTCATTCGTTCTGGCTTGCCCACTGAGGTTCCGCCAAATTTTAATACTAACATCCGTATTCTGTTAAAGAAGCGAGCAAGTTAATGAACGATGATCAATAAACGGAGCGGTATGGATAGAATGAGTCAGATACGCTGGCTTACAACGGTTCGTTAATCAGGACTATTCCCGACTATCTTCAATAGGGAAATCCGAAAAGAATGGACGTCAAACAAAAAGCCCTGACGTTTCCGCCAGGGCCTTCATTATCAATTGCGTCTCTACTACTTTTTATCGTTTACTTCTTCGAACGGAACGTCTGTTGTCTGACCGTCACCGGAAGTATTGCCTGTTCCGCTGCCATCGGCATTCGGATTAGCACCTTGCTGTGCTCCACCGTTGCTTGCTGCGTACATTTCCTGCGAAGCAGCCTGCCATGCATTGTTCAATCCTGCAAGCGCAGTATCAATTGCAGTCAGATCCTGGCTTTTGTGAGCTGCTTTCAGTTTCTCAAGCTCGGTGTTTATTGCGGCCTTGTTGGTTTCAGAAAGCTTCTCGCCAAACTCTTTCAGCTGCTTTTCAGTCTGGAAGATCAGGGAATCAGCCTGGTTGATTTTCTCAACCTTCTCTTTTTCCTTCTTATCGGACTCGGCATTGGCTTGCGCTTCCTGCTTCATTTTCTGAATCTCCGCGTCCGTTAAACCACTTGATGCTTCGATGCGGATCTTCTGCTCTTTACCGGTTCCCTGGTCTTTTGCAGACACATGCAGGATACCATTCGCATCGATATCAAAGATCACTTCGATTTTTGGAACTCCGCGTTGTGCCGGAGCAATTCCATCTAAGTGGAACCGACCAATGGTTCTGTTATACTGAGCAAGCTCACGCTCGCCTTGTAATACGTGGATCTCTACAGAGGGCTGGTTATCGGATGCAGTTGAGAACACTTCTGATTTCTTGGAAGGAATCGTAGTGTTTGATTCGATCAGCTTAGTGAATACGCCACCCATGGTTTCGATACCGAGTGAAAGCGGAGTTACGTCAAGCAACAACACATCTTTTACCTCACCCGTTAACACACCACCTTGGATCGCAGCACCTACTGCAACTACTTCATCCGGGTTAACACCCTTAGAAGGCTTTTTGCCGAAGAACTTTTCAACTTCTTCCTGAATGCGCGGGATACGGGTTGAACCTCCTACGAGGATAACTTCGTCAATCTGGCTTACAGAGTAGCCTGAATCAGCGATTGCTTTTTTGCAAGGCTCCAGTGTTCTCTTGATCAAATCGTCAGCCAATTGCTCGAACTTCGCACGTGAAAGTTTTTTCACTAAGTGCTCAGGCACGCCATCTACGGAAGTGATGTAAGGAAGATTGATCTCAGTTTCGTTAGAACTGGACAATTCAATCTTTGCTTTTTCAGCAGCTTCTTTCAAACGCTGTAAGGCCATCGGGTCTTTTCTCAAGTCGATGTTCTTGTCAGCCTTAAATTCGTCTGCTAACCAGTTCATAATGCGCATATCAAAGTCGTCACCACCTAAGTGAACATCACCATTGGTAGATTTTACTTCAAACACGCCATCTCCCAATTCTAATATCGAGACATCGAATGTACCACCACCTAAGTCGTACACTGCGATCTTCATGTCTTTGTTTTTCTTATCCAACCCGTAGGCAAGCGCGGCTGCTGTAGGCTCGTTGATGATTCGTTTTACATCAAGACCAGCAATCTGGCCGGCTTCTTTGGTAGCCTGGCGTTCGGCATCATTGAAGTATGCCGGTACAGTAATAATCGCTTCCGTTACGGTTGTTCCTAAATAATCTTCTGCTGTGCTCTTCATTTTCTGAAGAATCATGGCAGAAATTTCCTGTGGGGTATACAAGCGATCGCCAATGCGCACGCGCACGGTGTCGTTGTTACCGGCTTCCACCTGGTACGAAACCATTTTCTTTTCACCGCTCACTTCACCAAATTTTTTACCCATGAAGCGTTTAATGGATTGTACGGTGTTCTTCGGGTTCGTAATGGCCTGACGTTTGGCAGGATCACCTACTTTACGCTCACCCTTTCCGTTGTCCAAAAAGCCAACGATTGAAGGTGTGGTTCTCCGCCCTTCGCTGTTGGCTATCACCACTGGTTCGTTGCCCTCCATTACGGCTACGCACGAGTTGGTTGTTCCTAAGTCAATACCAATTATTTTTCCCATTGTGTTTTAATTTCTCCTTGGGAGCCATTTGTCAATCATTATGCCAACGGGGTTTATAGACATTAAAATGCCAGAATGGCAGTTTTTGGCAGCCATTTACAGTGAAATTTTTGACTTTTTGCCGTTAATTCTTTTTGTCACTGAGAGAACTGTATATCTGGTCTGAATCTCTATAGCCGAAGCGTTTTAGCTCTTCATAAGCTGTAAGCGCTTTCTTTTGTTGACCAGATAATAAGAATGCCTTTGCCCTATGATACTTTGCTTCAAGATTCTGGGGATTGGTTTTTAATGCTGCGTCAAATTTTGCGATGGCCTCCTTTGGGTTTTTTTCATTATACAGAGCAATCATACCACGATAATAATTGAGTTGAGCCTGCTCTTGTATAAAATAGTAACGTGTGTTAATAAAGGGCGATATCTTGTCTATTTTGATTTTGGCTTGACTCCAATTTTTTGTACTTATATACAGCTCTATCATTTTTAAATGTGGAGCGAAATTTATTGGGTTGGGTTCAAGGAATTTTTCCAATAAGCCAATGGCCTGGGTTGTATCTTTAAGCACTAAATAGTTTACAATAGCCTCCTCACATGCTTCCCAACTTGAGTCATGACTCATCAGCCAGTCAATATCCTTACTTGTTTCTTTATGCATGCCCAACGAAGCATAACACTTGGCCCTCGTGCGAATCACCTCGACATCAAATGAGTCTTTTTTCAATAATTCATTGAAGTCGCCAATAGCAGGTCCATATGACCCTTGCGTAAAACGTATCATACCTCTTAACCTATGACCAACAGGAGAGTAGGGTTGCAGGCGAAACATTTCTCGCAGCTCAACATGAACATTTTTGGAGTCGTTTCTTTCGAAATAGTAAACGCATTTTTTTCGATGAGCATCGTAGATGTCATTATCTTTTGAAAGTGCAAGCGTATAGTATTCAAAAGCTTCTTCGGCCTTCCGGTTATTTTCCAACACAACGGCTTTTAAGTAGTACACTGTTGCTGATGGCTGTATTTTTTCTGCGCTATTAACGCCTTCCAGCGCTCCAATTTTATTGCCCGCCAACAGTAAACAAAATCCTTTTTTTAATTGAGTAAAGGCTAGCTCGTCCAGTCCATAACCTGTGGCAATCAGATAATTCAGGCTAGCCTGCATGTCTATTCTGCTATCCAGAATAGTCTTTCCACCTGTGTATTTATCTTCATTAACAGCTTGGGCTTTAAATGTATTTTTAAAATCAATGAAGGCCATATCGAAATCTTCGAGCTCGATGTATAGAAATCCGCGCATGATGGTGTAAAAAGTATTGTTGGGATCTAATTGAACAACCCGATTCCAATCCTTCAGGCAAGCTTTTGGATCTTTTTGAGCGCGAACAATTCCTCTCCAGAAATATCCAGGTAGGAAAGTGGAATCTGCTTCCGTGGCCATATCGAACAATTCAATAGCATCTGAGTAATCATGCTTGACACCCCATTCCAAAAGTCCCCGCATGAGATAAGGTGCAGCAAGTTTAGGATTCACTTCATTGGCCTTCTCGAATAGTTTTCTGCCTTTTGTCAAATTACCTAGACTAACCTCTAGAATGCCTTTGTTAAAGTAGCTCTCCGCCAACATGGGTTTTTTGCGTATAGCATCATCCAGATGACTTTCAGCATTCTTGTAGTTCCGTAATGTCAGATATGTTTTGGCGAGTTCAATGTCGGCTTCAGCTAACGAAGGGTTGAACGATAAAGCGGTTCGGAAGTCTTGTTCTGCATCCTTTAAACGGAATATTTTTCGATGACAAATTCCACGGTAATAGTGGCTAACCCACGAACTTGAATCTAGTTTTATCGCTTTGTCTAAATTGACGAGCGCTATGGCAATATTATCTTCTTCCAGGCTATTGATTCCTTCATTAATGTATGCCTGCATAGTGCCGTTCATATCCCATTTAAAATCTATTTTTGAATAGGTATAACTATAGGAGTTCCCCAGAGAAGGGATGAAGTATTTAGTCATGTCGAGCTGAGCCCAACTAGCGGAACTATAGAACAGGGTAAAAAGCACTATTAATTTTTTCATGCGACTGATCAGACGGCCGATATCTCTATATTCTTAAGTTGCTACGGAAAGCGAAATGCAACATTCATTTGAACTGCGTAATTGTACCGTTTTTAATGTAAACCGCTTGTTGCTTCGCAGGTATTACATATCCGAAATCGTAGCGTACCCGAACTATTATTCTGCTCCGAAAAATAGTCCAAAATGCGGATTGAATGGATAACGTAACTAGTTAAATTTTTCAAATCGAAAAGCCCTGTGGGAATATGGTAAAAAAATAGAATCGATTTTTTCACGTTATTTGCGTTCTTTTTCAAGCACAGGTATTCGAAGATAATGACATTAGAGCAGGAAATAGCAAAGCGAAGAACGTTCGGGATCATCAGCCACCCCGATGCAGGAAAAACCACGCTCACGGAAAAACTTTTGCTTTTCGGAGGTGCGATTCAAAAAGCAGGGGCAGTAAAGTCCA
>Ga0075160_10001246_pt1 | contig 15624 bp, 13 predicted proteins | sample JI91814C2DNA_FD_70969 | JGI IMG/M metagenome (GOLD analysis project Ga0075160, IMG submission 70969) | Wastewater effluent complex algal communities from Wisconsin, to seasonally profile nutrient transformation and Carbon sequestration -... | ecosystem: Engineered > WWTP > Effluent > Algae... | reverse complement strand
TGGCGCCGCCGGACAGGTCGGCCTGGTACTCGGCGCGCCAGGCCAGGCCCGCGGTGGCGTAGTCGAGATCGAAGAGCTGGCGCCCGGCGCGGCGGGCGTGGATGTCCCAGGCCAGCGTGGGTTCGACCACCATGCCTTCGGGCAGCGCCGCGAGTTCGAAGCTGGCGTAGCTGGCGAGCATCTTCACCCGGCCGTCGGCCAGGCGCAGGGTGAGGCCGTTGCCGGCCGCCAGTAGTTCGCCGGTGTAGGTCTGGCGGCTGTCGCCCACGGCCTGTTCAACGGTGATGGTCTGGCCGATGGCGCGCGCCAGCAGTGCGTCCTGGCCCGCGAGCGCGAAGTCGAAGCGCTGGCCCCGCACGCCGGCCTCGCCCTGCGGGCGCAGTCGCACCGAGCTGGCGTCCAGCGCCGCGGGCAGTCCGCCCCATCGTTCGGTGTTGGCGCCGCTGGCCAGGTCGAAGCCGACGGTGGAGTGCAGCAGTGCGAACCCGGGGCCGCCGGGCAAGGCATCGGACTGCACCACCGCATCGTAGTCGCCGCTGTACACGGTGAGGGTGGGCGGCGCGGCGAATGCCGGGGCGATGCCGGACAGGACGGCGGCGGTGGCGGCGGCAATCAGCGTGCGGTTCATCGTTCAACTCCAGGTGCGCGTGGGATTATCATAGGCCCATGAACGTATCGCGCCTTTTGTTGGGGTTTGCGCTGGCTGGCTTCGCTTCAGCCGCGGTTGGGGCTGAGCCGGTTTGCGCTCCCGTCATTGAAAAAGCCTGGGTGCGCGCCGCGCCGCCCGGCGCGCCGTCGCTCGCCGGTTACCTGCTGCTGCGAAATCCCTGCCGCACGGCGGTCGAGGTCAGCGACGTGGAAAGCCGCGATTTCGGCATGCCCATGATCCATCGCACGGAAGTGGTGGACGGCGTCAGCCGCATGCGGCCCGCCGGCAAGCTGGTGGTGCCGCCCGGAGGCACGCTGCGCTTCGAGCCCGGCGGCCTGCACCTGATGCTGATGAAGCCGCTGCGGCCGATGGCCGAAGGCGACCAGGCCGGCGTGCGCCTGGTGCTGGCCGACGGCCGCCGCGTCTTCGCGGTATTCCCGGTGCGCCGCACCGCGCCCTGAGTCCAGCGCCGGTGCGAACTGGCGTGGCGGGTCAGGAAGGCGTGCAGGCCGCGCGGACGGCGTCGGGCAGTGCGACGGACTGCCCCGAGCGGTCCACCCACACCAGCACCGTGTGCCCGTCGCAATAGAGCACCGACGGATCGGACGCCGATCCGATGCGGTGCCCCAGCGTCAGGCTCTTGCCGCCCACCCGCTGCGCGAACAGTTCGATGCGCAGCGTCTCGGGCCAGTGCGCCGGCCGCTTGTAGTTCACCGTCACCGAAGCCATCACCGGCGCCGAGGTTTCGCCGGCCCAGTCGGTGGACAGCGACTTGAACCAGCGCACGCGCGCTTCCTCGATGTAGCCCAGGTAGCTGGCGTTGTTGACGTGGTTGAAGGCATCCATGTCGCGCCAGCGCGACTCGATGTCCAGGGTGTGCACGATGGGGTTCATGCGCCTTTCTTCTTCTTCGGGGCCGTGCCGGCGGGCGCGGCCGCCCTGGCCGCGGGTTTGGCCTTGGCCGGTGCCGGCGCGGGCTCAAGCATCTTGGCCAGGAACCGGCCGGTGTGGGATTCGGCCACGGTGGCCAGGTGTTCGGGCGTGCCTTCGGCCAGGATCTGGCCGCCGCGGTGGCCGCCCTCCGGGCCCAGGTCGATCACCCAGTCGGCGGTCTTGATCACGTCCAGGTTGTGTTCGATCACCACGATGGTGTTGCCGTCGTCGCGCAGCTTGTGCAGCACGGCCAGCAGGTGCTCGATGTCGTGGAAGTGCAGGCCGGTGGTGGGTTCGTCCAGGATGTAGAGCGTGCGGCCGGTGTCGCGCCGGCTGAGCTCCTTGGACAGCTTCACGCGCTGGGCTTCGCCGCCCGACAGCGTGGTGGCCGACTGGCCCAGCTTGATGTAGCTCAGGCCCACGTCCAGCAGCGTTTCGAGCTTGCGGGCCAGGGTGGGCACGGGCTCGAACAGCTTCAGGGCGTCTTCCACCGTCATGTCCAGCACGTCGTGGATGGTGTAGCCCTTGTAGCGGATTTCCAGGGTTTCGCGGTTGTAGCGCTTGCCGTGGCAGACGTCGCAGGGCACGTAGACGTCGGGCAGGAAGTGCATCTCCACCTTGATCAGGCCGTCGCCCTGGCAGGCCTCGCAGCGGCCGCCGCGCACGTTGAAGCTGAAGCGGCCCGGCGAATAGCCGCGCGCGCGCGCCTCGGGCACCTGGGCGAACAGTTCGCGCAGCGGCGTGAACAGGCCGGTGTAGGTGGCGGGGTTAGATCGCGGCGTGCGGCCGATGGGCGACTGGTCGATGTCCACCACCTTGTCGAACAGCTCCATGCCGACCACTTCGCGGTGCGGCGCGACGGTGTGCGAGGCGCCGTTGAGTTCGTTCGCGGCCAGGTGGTAAAGCGTGTCGTTGATCAGCGTGGACTTGCCCGAACCCGACACGCCCGTGATGCAGGTGAGCAGGCTGGCGGGAATGGTGAGGTCGACGTTCTTGAGGTTGTTGCCGCTGGCGCCCAGCAGCCTGAGCTGCATCTTCGGGTTGGGCTTGTGGCGCTTCTTGGGAATCTCGATGCCGCGGCGGCCCGACAGGAAGGCGCCGGTGATCGAGCGCGGCGCCTTGAGCACGTCTTCGTAGCTGCCCTGGGCCACCACTTCGCCGCCGTGCACGCCGGCGCCGGGGCCGATGTCCACGATGTGGTCGGCCAGGCGGATGGCGTCTTCGTCGTGCTCCACCACGATCACCGTGTTGCCCATGTCGCGCAGGCGGGTGAGGGTGCCCAGCAGGCGCTCGTTGTCGCGCTGGTGCAGGCCGATGGACGGTTCGTCCAGCACGTACATCACGCCCACCAGGCCGGCGCCGATCTGGCTGGCCAGGCGGATGCGCTGGGCTTCGCCGCCCGACAGGCTGTCGGCCTTGCGCTCCAGCGTGAGGTAATCCAGGCCCACGTCCACCAGGAAGCGCAGGCGGTCGCGGATTTCCTTGACGATCTTGGCGGCGATCTCGCCGCGCCAGCCGGGCAGGGTGAGCGCGGAGAAGAACGCCAGCGCCTCGTCCACCGGCAGCAGGGTGAGTTGGGAGAGGTTGCGTTCGGCCACGAACACGTTGCGGGCCGAGCGGTTCAGGCGCGCGCCGCCGCAGTCGGGGCAGGCGCGGTTGGAGATGAACTTGGACAGTTCCTCCTTCACCACCTGCGATTCGGTTTCGCGGTAGCGGCGCTCCAGGTTCGGCACGATGCCCTCGAACTTGTGCTTGCGCTGGGTGCGGCCGCCGGATTCGGTGAGGTAGGTGAAGGTGATCACCTCTTCGCCGCTGCCGTACAGCACGGCCTGGCGCACCGTTTCGGTGAGGTCCTGCCAGTGCGTGTCCGGGTCGAAGCCGTAGTGCTTGGCCAGCGAGGCGATCAACTGGAAGTAGTAGGCGTTGCGGCGGTCCCAGCCGCGCACGGCGCCGGCGGCCAGGCTCAGTTCGGGATGCACCACCACGCGCGAGGGGTCGAAGAACTGGGTGATGCCCAGGCCGTCGCAGGCCGGGCAGGCGCCCATCGGCGAGTTGAACGAGAACAGGCGCGGTTCGAGTTCGGGCAGGGCGTAGTCGCAGGCCGGGCAGCTGAACTTGGACGAGAACAGCAGCGGCGCCACGCTGGCGTCGTCCAGGTCCTGCACGTGGGCCAGGCCGTCGCCGAGCTTGAGCGCGGTTTCGAAACTCTCGGCCAGGCGCTGCTTGATGTCCTCGCGCGGCTTGAAGCGATCGATCACCGCTTCGATGGTGTGCTTCTGGCGCAGGGCCAGGGCCGGCACGGCGTCGAGTTCATACAGCGCGCCATTCACCCGCACCCGCACGAAGCCCTGGGCGCGCAGCTGGTCGAACACCTGGGCGTGTTCGCCCTTGCGGTCGCGGATAACCGGGGCCAGCAGCATGTAGCGGTGGTCGGCGGGCAGGGCCAGCACCTGGTCCACCATCTGGCCCACGGTCTGGGCCTCCAGCGGGTAGTGGTGGTCGGGGCAGCGCGGGGTGCCCACGCGCGCGAACAGCAGGCGCAGGTAGTCGTAGACCTCGGTGATGGTGCCGACGGTGGAGCGGGGGTTGTGCGAGGTGGACTTCTGTTCGATCGAGATGGCCGGGGACAGGCCCTCGATGGTGTCCACGTCGGGCTTTTCCATCACGCTCAGGAACTGCCGGGCATAGGCCGACAGGGACTCGACGTAGCGGCGCTGGCCCTCGGCATAGATGGTGTCGAAGGCCAGGGAGCTCTTGCCCGAGCCGGACAGGCCCGTGATGACGATCAGCTTGTCCCGGGGCAGGTCCAGGTCGATGTTCTTGAGATTGTGGGTGCGGGCACCGCGGATGCGGATCGTGTCCATGCGCCTGGGGGCGGCTCCGGAGGGAGGAACCGGGCAGTCTACCAGCCGGCCGTGGGCAGGCCGTGACCGCCCATAAGGCGGGGATTACGTACCAGGTACATTTTCACGGGCCAGTGAGACTGCGGCCAAGGCCGTAGTCTCACTGGCCCGTGAAAATGTACCTGGTACGTCGGCTTTCGCAGGAAGGGTTTGACCCGAAACGGGTTTTTCGCCATACTTCCGCTTCTGTCCCGTTGACCGCGGGCAGGCGTTCTCAAAATAACTACTAGAGGAATCCCGGTCATGTACGCAGTCATCGTTACCGGCGGTAAACAGTACCGCGTGATGCAGGGCGAGACCCTGAAGGTCGAGAAGATCGACCTGGAAGAAGGCAAGAGCTTCGACATCGACAGCGTGTTGATGGTTGGCAACGGCGACACCGTCACCGTCGGCACCCCCAACGTCGCTGGCGCGAAGGTCACCGCGACCGTCAAGTCGCACGGCCGCCTCGACAAGGTCCGCATCGTCAAGTTCCGTCGGCGCAAGCACCATCGCAAGCAGATGGGCCACCGCCAGTACTTCACCGAAATCGAAATCACCGGCATCGCCGGCTGAGCTGAGGAGATAACGTCATGGCACAGAAAAAAGGCGTAGGCTCGTCCCGCAACGGCCGCGATTCCAACCCGAAATACCTCGGCGTGAAGATGTACGGCGGCCAGGCCATCGAAGCCGGCAACATCATCATCCGCCAGCGCGGCACCCAGTACCATCCGGGCATGGGCGTCGGCCTCGGCCGCGACCACACCCTGTTCGCCCTGGTGGACGGCGTGGTCGACTTCTCGACCAAGGGTCCGCAGAAGCGTCGCACCGTGAGCGTGGTCCCGGCGGCCTGAACCCCGCCCGGCAGCTCCTGAAGGGCCCCGCTTCGGCGGGGCTTTTCATTTCAGAACCCGGCTCGCCTGGCCCGCGCCCTTCACGGCGCGGCGCGGACGGCCCACAATCGAGGCGGTCGGTTCGTTCCGTCGCCCGGGAAGCTCCCAGTGAAATTCGTAGATGAAGCCCAGATCCTGGTCATCGCCGGCGACGGCGGCAACGGCTGCATCAGCTTCCGGCGCGAGAAGTTCATCCCGCTCGGCGGTCCCGACGGCGGCGACGGCGGCAACGGCGGCAGCGTCTGGCTGGAAGCCGACGAAAACCTCAACACGCTGATCGACTTCCGGCACCAGCGCCAGTTCCGCGCCCAGCGCGGCCAGAACGGCATGGGTCGCCAGGCCTTCGGCAAGGCCGGCGAAGACGTCACCATCCGCGTGCCGGTCGGCACCGAGGTGATCAACGTCGAGACCGACGAAATCATCGGCGACCTCACCGCCCACGGCGACCGCCTGCTGGTGGCGCAGGGCGGCATCGGCGGCAAGGGCAACGTGCACTTCAAGAGCTCGGTGAACCGCGCGCCGCGCAAGGCCGGCACCGGCACGCCCGGCGAAGAGCGCGAGATCCGCATGGAGATGAAGCTGCTGGCCGACGTCGGCCTGCTGGGCTTCCCCAACGCCGGCAAGTCCACCTTCATCCGCGCGGTCTCGTCCGCCACGCCGAAGGTGGCCGACTACCCGTTCACCACCCTGCATCCGAACCTCGGCGTGGTGCGCGTGGAAATGGACCGCAGCTTCGTGATCGCCGACATCCCGGGCCTGATCGAGGGCGCCGCCGACGGCGCCGGCCTGGGCAGCCTGTTCCTGCGCCACGTGCAGCGCACCCGCGTGTTGCTGCACCTGGTGGACATGGCGCCCTTCGACGACGGCGTGGACCCGGTCGCCCAGGTGCGCGCCATCGAGAACGAGCTGCGCAAGTACGACCCGGCCATGCTGGAAAAGCCGCGCTGGCTGGTGCTCAACAAGGCCGACCTGATTCCCGAGGACGAGCGCCAGGCGCGCGCCGAGGCCGTCATCAAGGCGCTGGACTGGAAGCAGCCCTGGTTCATGGTGTCGGCCATCGGCCGCGAAGGCACCTGGCCGGTGGTGCTGGCCGTGCAGCAGCTGTTCGACGACCTGAAGGCGGCGCAGGCGGAAGCCGACGAAGACGCCGCAGCCCGCGCGGAGATGACGCGCAATGCCTGACCGGTCCGGCGTGGCGGCGATGCCGCAGCCCGCCGAGGCCGGCGGCCGCGGATCGCGGGCAGCAAAAAGGCCGGCTTTCGCCGGCCTTTCTTCGCTTGAACAGGGGGCGCCTTGCGGCGCCGCCGGATCAGGCCTGCTTCAGGGCCTTGATGTGGGCGCTGATGCGGCTCTTGTGGCGGGCAGCCTTGTTGCGATGGATCAGGCCGCGGGCCGAGTAGCGGTCCAGGATCGGCTGGGCGGTCGCGAAGGCGGCTTCGGCGCCGGCGGCGTCCTTGGCTTCCAGGGCCTTGATGACCTTCTTCACGGCGGTGCGCAGCATGGAGCGCTGGCTGGAATTGCGGGCGTTGCGGACGACGGTCTGCTTGGCGCGCTTCTTGGCGGACTTGATGTTGGCCACGGAGGGCTCCTGGAATCGATGGTTGGTAGCCGGATCGGTGAAAACCGGCGGGGAATATTGGGTGACGGCTGGGGTGGTGCTGGAAAGACCCGAAATTATGGGCGATTCAGTAGCTTGAGTCAATTCCCCCGCCACAACCGGGGGGCAGGGGCATGAAACCCAGCGGCCTGCTGCGCTCCACGGCGGTTTTCAGCGCCATGACCCTGCTGTCCCGCGTCGCCGGGTTCGTCCGCGACATGGTGCAGGCCCAGCTGTTTGGCGCCGGCGGCCTGGTGGACGCCTTCGCGGTGGCCTACCGCATTCCCAACTACCTGCGGCGCATTTTCGCCGAGGGTTCGTTCGCGTCGGCCTTCGTGCCGGTGCTGTCGGAGCTGCGGCAGAAGAACGACCCGCAGGCCCTGAAGGACTTCCTGGACCACGTGGCCGGCGCCCTGTGCGCCACCGTGCTGGTGGTCAGCGGGCTGGGCATGCTGGCCGCGCCGCTGGTGGTGGCCGTCATCGCCCCGGGCAGCCTGGACAACCCGGAGAAGTTCGAACTCACCTCGCAACTGCTGCGCATCGTGTTCCCCTACCTGGCGCTGGTGTCCATGACCGCGCTGGCGGGCGCGGTGCTCAACAGCTTCCAGCGCTTTGCGCTGCCCGCCGTCACCCCGGTGCTGCACAACCTGGCGGTGATCGCGGCCATGCTGTGGCTGTCGCCGCTGCTGGACGTGCCGATCACGGCCCTGGCCTGGGGCGTGCTGGCGGCGGGCGTCACCCAGCTGATGCTGCTCTGGCCCGCCATGGGGCGGCTGGGCCTGCGGCCGCGGCTGCGGCTCAAGATCAACCATCCGGGCGTGCGAAGGGTCGGCAAGCTGATGCTGCCGACGCTGTTTTCCTCGTCGGTGGCGCAGTTGAACCTGATCGTGGGCACGGTGTTCGCCTCGCTGCTGGTGGACGGCAGCCAGAGCTGGCTCTACTACTCCGACCGCCTGGTGGAGTTCCCGCTGGGGCTGTTCGGCGTGGCCTTGGCCACCGTGATCCTGCCGCACCTGTCGCGCCGCAGCGCCGACGGCGACGGCGCCGGCTACGCCGAGGCGCTCGACTGGGGCCTGCGCACCGTGCTGCTGCTGGCGGTGCCTGCGGCGCTGGGCCTGGCCCTGCTGGCCGAGCCGCTGTCGATCACCATGTTCGAGCGCGGTGAATTCGCGGCGGCCGACAGCCGCATGACCGCCCTGAGCCTGATGGCGATGAGCCTGGGCATCCCGGGCTTCATGGCCAGCAAGGTGCTGCTGTCGGCGTTCTACGCCCGCCAGGACACCCGCACGCCCATGAGCGCGGCCATCAAGACCGTCTTCATCAACGTGGCCCTGACCGCGCTGCTGGTGACGCCGCTGTGGCTGGGTGCGGTGCCCGGCGCGCACGCGGGCATTGCCCTGGCCACGGGCCTGGCCGGGCTGGCGAACGCCTGGCTGCTGTGGCGGTCGCTGCGCAAGGACAGCGATTTCACGCTGTCGGCGGGCTGGGGCCGGCACGTGCTGCGCATCCTGGCCGCCTGCGTGGCCCTGGCCGTGGCGGTACTGGCCGCCAATCATGTCATCGGCGACTGGCGCGCCTGGTCGGGCGCGATGCGCTGGCTGCTGATGCTGGGCGTGGTGGTGGCGGGCGCCGGTGCCTTCGGCCTGGCCCTGCTGGTGGCGGGCTGGCGGCCGCGCGAGCTGCGCGGGCCGTGAGCGGCACCGGCTATAATTTGGCCATGAGCAAGCTGTTCCGGGACGTCGAGGGCAAGTCACCTTGCCCGCAGGGCAGCGTGGTGTGCATCGGTGCCTTCGACGGCCTCCACGTGGGGCATCGGGCGCTGGTGGGCCACGTGCAGCGCCGTGCGCGTGCGCTGGGCGTGGCGGCCGTGGCGCTGAGCTTCGAGCCGCTGCCGCGCGAGTTCTTCGGCGGCGAACGCGCGCCGCCGCGGCTGCTGCTGCCGCGCGCCAAGTTCGAGGGCCTTCGCGGACTGGGCATGGACGTGGTGGGCCTGCTGCGGTTCAACGCGGCGATGGCGGCGATGTCGGCCGAAGAGTTCGTCGAGCACGTGCTGGTGCGCCGGCTGGCCGCGCGCGAGGTCTGGGTGGGGCCCGAGTTCCGCTTCGGCCACGCCCGCCGCGGCGACATGGCCCTGCTGCAGGCGCTGGGCGCGGTGCACGGATTCACGGCGGGCTCCATCGAGGCGGTGCAGGCGGCGGGCGAACGGGTGTCCAGCACCGGCCTGCGCCAGCAGCTGGCCAGCGGCGACCTGGACGGCGCGGCGCATGCGCTGGGCCAGCGCTACGCCATTGCCGGCAAGGTGGTGCGCGGCAAGCAGCTGGGCCGCAAGCTCGGCTACCCTACGGCCAACATCCGCCTCGCCGGCAAGCGTCCCGCGCTGTCGGGCATCTACGCCACGTGGGTGCACGGCATCGGCCCCGAGCCGCGCGCCAGCGTGTCCAGCCTGGGCACGCGGCCGACGGTGCAGGGCGTGGAGCCGCTGCTCGAGGCGCATGTGTTCGACTTCGAGGGCGATCTCTATGGCCGCCGGCTCGGGGTGGAGTTCGTCGCGAAGCTGCGCGATGAAGAAAAATTCGATGACTTGCCCGCCCTGGTCCGACAGATGGACCAGGATTCGGAGCAAGCCCGGCGCGTCCTGCGCCACGACAGGGAAAAAAGCGGAGTGATGGCGTGACCGAGAACGGCGGCAAGGACTACAAGCACACCATCAGCCTGCCGGACACGGCATTCCCGATGCGCGGCGACCTGCCCAAGCGCGAGCCGGCCATGCTGGCCGGCTGGCAGCAGCAGGGCCTGTACCGGCAGGTGCGCGCCAAGGCCCAGGGCCGCCCGCTGTTCGTGCTGCACGACGGCCCGCCGTATGCCAACGGCTCGATCCATATCGGCCACGCGGTGAACAAGATCCTCAAGGACATGGTGGTGAAGTCGAAGCTGCTGTCGGGCTTCGATGCGCCCTACGTGCCGGGCTGGGACTGCCACGGTTTGCCGATCGAACTGGTGGTGGAGAAGAAGCACGGCAAGGTCGGCGACAAGCTCGACGCCGCGGCGTTCCGCGCCAAGTGCCGCGAGTACGCCGCCGAACAGATCGCCGGGCAGTCGAAGGATTTCCAGCGCCTGGGCGTGCTGGGCGACTGGGACAACCCCTACCGCACTATGGACTTCGCCTTCGAGGCCGACATGCTGCGGTCGCTGGCGAAGACCGTCGAGCGTGGCCACCTCACGCGTGGCGTGAAGCCGGTGCACTGGTGCTTCGACTGCGGTTCGGCCCTGGCCGAGGCCGAGATCGAGTACGCCGACAAGGTGTCGCCGATGGTGGACGTGGCGTATGACGCGTTCGAGCCGGCGGCGCTGGCGGCGAAGTTTGGCGTCACGTTGGAACCCGACGCCATCGTCGCCGTGCCCATCTGGACAACCACGCCCTGGACGCTGCCCGCCAGCGTCGCGGTGACGCTGGGCCCCGAGATTGATTACGTGCTGGTCGAAGGCCCGGCCCGCAATGGCCAGCGCCGGCTGCTGGTGCTGGCCGAGGCGCTGTCTGAAGACGCGCTCAAGCGCTACGGCATCGACCAGGCCACGGTGCTCGGGCGCGCCGCCGGTGCGGCGCTGGAAGGCGTTTCCCTGCGCCACCCGTTCTACGACCGCGCCATCGAAGTCATCCTGGGCGACCACGTCACCACCGACGCCGGCACCGGCGCAGTGCACACCGCGCCCGGCCACGGCCAGGAAGACTTCCAGGTGGGCGTGAAGTACGGCCTGCTGGACAAGTTCAGCCCCGCGCAGATCAACCCGCTCGGCGGCAACGGCGTCTACCTGCCGGGCACGCCGCTGTTCGCCGGCCAGTACATCTGGAAGGCCAACGACACCATCACCGCGCTGCTGGCCGAGCGCGGCGTGCTGCTGTCGTCGGGCAAGCTCACGCACAGCTACCCGCACTGCTGGCGGCACAAGTCGCCGGTGGCCTTCCGCGCCACGCCGCAGTGGTTCATCTCGATGGAGCAGGCGAACCTGCGGCGCGACGCGCTGGACGCCATCAAGGGCGTGGGCTGGGTGCCCGAGTGGGGCGAAGCCCGCATCGCCGGCATGGTCGAGGGTCGCCCCGACTGGTGCATCAGCCGCCAGCGCACCTGGGGCGTGCCGATCGCACTGTTCGTGCACCACGTCACCGGCGAGCCGCATCCGCGCTCGGTGGAATTCATGCGCACCGTCGCCGACCGGGTGCAGCAGCATGGCACCGACGCCTGGTTCTCGCTCGACGCCGCCGAACTGCTGGGTGCCGAAGCCGCCGACTATTTCAAGGTCACCGACATCCTGGACGTGTGGTTCGATTCGGGCGTGACGCACGAGGCGGTGCTCGCCGCGCGCGGCGCCGACGGCCTGCACAAGCCGGCCGACCTGTACCTGGAAGGCTCCGACCAGCACCGCGGCTGGTTCCAGAGCTCGCTGCTCACCGGCGTGGCGATGGACGGCGTGGCTCCCTACAAGCAGGTGCTCACGCACGGCTTTACCGTGGACGCCAAGGGCTTGAAGATGTCCAAGTCCATCGGCAACACCGTGGAGCCGCAGAAGGTGAACGACGCGCTGGGCGCCGACGTGCTGCGCCTGTGGGTGGCGTCCACCGACTACCGCAACGAGATGTCGGTGTCGGACGAGATCCTCAAGCGCACCGCAGACGCCTACCGCCGCATCCGCAACACCGCGCGCTTCCTGCTGGGCAACCTGCACGGCTTCGACCCGGGCGTGCACCTGTTGCCCAACGACCGGCTGCTGCTGCTCGACCAGTGGGCCGTGCACCGCGCGCACGCGCTGCAGGAAGAGATCATCGCGGCCTACGAGCGCTACGACTTCGCCGCCGTGGTGGCCAAGGTGCAGAACTTCTGCACCGGCGACCTGGGCTCGGTGTACCTGGACGTCACCAAGGATCGGCTGTACACCATGCCGGTGGAAAGCGTGGGCCGCCGTTCGGCGCAAAGCGCCATGTTCCGCATCGCCGAGGCCTTCACGCGCTGGGTGGCGCCGGTGCTGTCGTTCACCGCCGACGAGCTGTGGCAGCACCTGCCGGGCCAGCGCGAGGGCAACGTGCTGTTCGCCACCTGGTACGACGGCCTGGTGCCGCTGCCGGCCGGCGCGGCGCTGTCGCCTGATGATTTCGAGCACCTGCTGGTGCTGCGCGAATCGGTCAGCAAGGTGCTTGAACCCATGCGCGCCGACGGCGCCATTGGCGCGTCGCTGGAAGCCGAAGTGGACCTGTACGCCGACGAGGCCATGCTGGCGCGCCTGGCGCCCGTGGCCGACGAGCTGCGGTTCTTCTTCATCACCTCGCGCTTCGACCTCAAGCCCATCGCCTCGAAGCCGGACGCGGGCGCCGGCCCGTGGATCCACGCCTTGTCCACCGTGCACGCCAAGTGCGTGCGCTGCTGGCACTACCGCGCCGACGTGGGCAGCCACGCCGACGACCCGGAGCTGTGCGGCCGCTGCGTGGACAACATCAGCGGCGCCGGCGAGCAGCGGCGGTGGTTCTGATGGGCCTGCGCGATTCGCTGTCGGCGGTGCTGCGCGACCTGCGCTCGCCGCCGCGTCCCAACGCCACTGCCTGGCTGTGGCTGTCGCTGCTGCTGATCGCCGTGGACCAGGTGACGAAGTGGCTGGCCGTCGCAAACCTGGAGTACCTGACGCCGGTGCCGGTGATCGAAGGCTTCTGGAACTGGACCCTGGTGCACAACTACGGCGCCGCCTTCAGCTTCCTGTCGGACGCGGGCGGCTGGCAGAAATGGTTCTTCGCCGGGCTGGCCACGGTAGTCAGCGTGGTCATGACGCTGTGGCTGCGCCTGACGCCGCGCGGCCACTGGCGCGATGCGCTGCCGCTGGCGCTGGTGATTGCCGGCGCCGTCGGCAACCTGATCGACCGCGTGCGCTACGGCTACGTGGTGGACTTCGTGGACTGGTACGTGGGCAAGCACCACTGGCCGGCCTTCAACGTGGCCGACTCGGCCATCGTGGTGGGCGCGGTGCTGCTGGTGCTGTTCAGCTTCAAGCCGGCCACGCCGGCCCCGAAGGCGGGATAATCGCGCCATGGACGTCCTGCTCGCCAATCCCCGCGGTTTCTGCGCCGGCGTCGATCGCGCCATCGAGATCGTCAAGCGCGCCATCGATTCACTCGGCGCGCCCATCTACGTGCGCCATGAAGTGGTGCACAACCGCTTCGTGGTCGAAGACCTGCGCCAGCGCGGCGCGGTGTTCGTCGAAGAGCTGGACGAAGTGCCGGCCGGCGCCACCGTGATCTTCAGCGCCCACGGCGTGTCCCAGGCCGTGCGCGCCGAAGCCGAGCGCCGCGGCCTGAAGGTGTTCGACGCCACTTGCCCGCTGGTGACCAAGGTGCACATCGAAGTGGCCCGGCACTGCCGCGCCGGCCGCGACGTGATCCTGATCGGCCACGCCGGCCACCCCGAGGTCGAGGGCACCATGGGCCAGTGGAAGCGCGAGTTCGGCGAAGGCCGCATCTACCTGGTCGAAGACCTCGCCGGTGTGGCCACGCTGCAGGTCAACCAGCCTGAGCTGCTGGCCTACACCACCCAGACGACGCTGAGCGTGGACGACACCCGCGACATCATTGCCGCCCTGCAGGCCCGATTCCCGGCCATCCAGGGGCCCAAGCACGACGACATCTGCTACGCCACCCAGAACCGCCAGGACGCCGTGCGCCTGCTGGCCGGCCGCTGCGAGGTGGTGCTGGTGGTGGGCTCGGTGAATTCATCGAACTCCAACCGCCTGCGCGAGCTGGCCGAGAAGCAGGGCGCCCGCGCTTACCTGATCGACGGCGCCGAGCACATCGCGCCCGATTGGGTGGCCGGCGCGACCCGGGTGGGCGTCACGGCGGGCGCCTCGGCCCCGGAAATCCTGGTGCAGGGCGTGGTCAACCGGCTGCAGGAACTGGGCGCCGGCACGGTCGAACACCTCGAGGGCGAGCCCGAGAACGTGGTGTTTGCCCTGCCCAAGGAACTGCGCATCACCCTGGTAAATTGACCCGGGCGCCCGCTGGCCCTAGAATTCGCGGCTTCCGCCGGAATAGCTCAGTCGGTAGAGCGGCGCATTCGTAATGCGTAGGTCGCAGGTTCGACTCCTGTTTCCGGCACCACGTAGTGGTATGGACGGCAAGCCCGCCCCTACCGCAGCCGCGAAGCCCCTGATCCCGCATGCGGGCGGCGGGCAGCGGCAAGTAAGCCCGCCCCGCGCGGGCTTTTTTTTTGGTTCTTCACCCAAGTCCGGGGAAAGCCGCCCGGATCTTCAGGAAGAAGTAGGCGTCGTCCCGGTAGCCGTAGGCCACCCTCTTGATGACCTTGATCTTGTTGTTGATGCCCTCGACCAGGTTGGTTCCCAGTGGCCACCGGCAGTGGGCCAGGATGCCCGACAGGTAGGGCTCGAGCCGCCGCACGAACACGCGCAGCGGCTCCAGGCCGCTGCGCAGGGCTCGTCGCTTCCAGCTCTTCCAGGCCTTCCTCGCCCAGCCCTCGCGGCGATAGAACCACAGCTGCTTCAGGTCGTCCTTGAGCAGGTAGACGGTCAGCAGGGCCTTGTTGGCGGCCAGCAGTTCGTCCAGGCGGACGACCTCATCCTCCGGCACATTCTCGCGGTTTCGCAGCAGCAGCCAGCGCGATGTCTTAACTACTTTCCGCGCAGGTCGGTCGGCGGATAGTCGGTTCGCTTCGTCCACCCGCACGCGATCAATCACTTCTCGGCCGTACTTGGCCACGACGTGGAACAGGTCGTAGACCACCTCGGCATTCGGGCAGTGCGCCTGCACCTCCAGGTCGTAGGCCGTGTTCATGTCCATCGCCACGGCCCGGATCTGCGCGCAGCGCGCCGGGCCCAGCAGCTCGAAGAACGGCCGGATCTCGGCCCGGGAGCGGCCCCGGCCGATCCACAGCACCCGCTTGCGCTCAGGATCAACGACGACCGTGGCGTAGCGATGGCCCTTCTGGATCGCGAACTCGTCCATCGCCAACAGGCGTACCCCGTCCAGATCCGGCGGGCCCAGGGTGCGCTCCAGATGCCGGAAGTCGATCGTCTTGACTGTCTTCCAGTTCAGGCCAAACCACTGCGCCGCGTGCCGAATCGAGGTGCCCGTGCATAGCCGGGCCACGCTCTCGGCCAGCCGCCGGGTTACCCGGGCGTGGGGGTCGATCCAGTCCAGCCGCTCCAGTCGCGGGCCGCAGCGCGGACAGGCCAGGCGTAGCCGCGGCACCACCAGTTCCACTGCGTGCTCGAACAGGGGGAGGTCTCGGATCCGACGAAGGGTCTGGTCGTGGATGGCCGCCACCGGCTGGCCACAGCCCGAGCAAAGCCGCTCTGCGCCCTCTTCTGGTGCCAGTTCCAGCACGGCCCAGGACTGGCCACTGCGTTCCTCCTGACGCCAATCATCCACGCGATAACCCACCCAGCCACCCAGTTGGGCAATACAATTCCCGTCGGCCACGGCCGGCCCCGATTTGCTGCTTAGACACCAACAAATCTACCGGGTCGGCCGTGCGCCACTCCCCTCACTTGGGAGAAGAACCTTTTTTTTCTGGCCCAGGCTCATTTCGCCGAACCGGTGCTGGTCGGAGAGTTCGAACACGTCCAGGTAATCGCGGAACGCGGCGGCTGAAAACCTCGGGTAGAACCCGGCGTGCGTGG
>Ga0075160_10001244_pt1 | contig 15648 bp, 16 predicted proteins | sample JI91814C2DNA_FD_70969 | JGI IMG/M metagenome (GOLD analysis project Ga0075160, IMG submission 70969) | Wastewater effluent complex algal communities from Wisconsin, to seasonally profile nutrient transformation and Carbon sequestration -... | ecosystem: Engineered > WWTP > Effluent > Algae... | reverse complement strand
AGGAACCAGGTGTTCTCGGCGATGTTGGTGGCGTGGTCGCCGATGCGCTCGATGTTCTTGGCGATGAACAGCAGGTGGGTGCAGGCGGTGATCTGGCGCGGGTCTTCGGCCATGTAAGTCAGCAGTTCGCGGAACAGGCCGGTGTACTCGGCGTCCACCTCGGCGTCGCGGCCGCGCACGGCCATGGCGCGGTCGGCGTCGCGGCTGCGGTAGGCGTCCAGCGCGTCGCGCACCAGGGTGTTGGCCAGCTTGGCCAGCGCCGGCAGGCCGCGGGCCGCCGACACCGGCGCGGTCTGGTTGAGCACCATCGAGCGCTTGGCCACGTTGGCGGCGTAGTCGCCGATGCGCTCGATGTCCGAGGAAATGCGCAGCGACGCATACACTTCGCGCAGGTCGCGCGCCATCGGCTGGCGCAGCGCCAGCAGGCGCAGCACGTCGTGGCTGACTTCGTGCTCCAGCGCGTCAATGGCGTCGTCGTTGGCCACCACGCGCATGGCGGCGGCGCTGTCGCGGCGCTGCAGCACGTCGATGGCCGCGTCGAGCTGGCTGATGGCCAGTTCGCCCATGCGCTGGATCTCGCCGTCTAGGCGCTTGAGCTCGTTGTCGTAGCTCTTGACGATATGGTCGGTCATTGGTTTGCCCTGGGTTAGCCGAAGCGGCCGGTGATGTAGTCTTCGGTCTGCTGCTTGGTCGGCTTGGTGAAGAGTGTGGACGTGACGCCGTGCTCGACCAGCTCGCCCAGGTACATGAAGGCGGTGTAGTCCGAGCAGCGCGCCGCCTGCTGCATGTTGTGGGTGACGATGAGGATGGTGAACTGCTGCTTGAGCTCGGCGATTAGCTGCTCGATCTTGCCGGTGGCGATCGGGTCGAGCGCCGAGGTGGGTTCGTCGAACAGGATAACCTCGGGCTTCAGTGCCACGGCGCGGGCGATGCACAGGCGCTGCTGCTGGCCGCCGGACAGGCCCAGCGCGTTCTGCTTGAGCTTGTCCTTCACCTCGTCCCAGAGCGCGGCCTGGCGCAGCGCTTCTTCCACGCGCACGGCCATGTCGGCCTTGGACAGCTTTTCGTAGTGGCCGATGCCGTAGGCGATGTTGTCGTGGATGGACATCGGGAACGGCACCGGCTTCTGGAACACCATGCCGACCTTGCTGCGCAGCTTGTTGAGCGGGTACTTGGGGTCGAGGATGTTCTCGCCGTCCAGGATCACCTCGCCGCTGGCGCGCTGGCCCGGGTAGATGGAATAGATGCGGTTGAAGATGCGCAGCAGCGTGGACTTGCCGCAGCCCGAGGGGCCGATCAGCGCCGTGACGCGCTTCTCGGGCACGTCCAGGTTGATGTCCTTGATGGCCTTGAAGTCGCCGTAGTGGAAGGCGAGGCTGCGGGCCGACAGCTTGGCGGCGCGGGGCGCCAGCTCGGCGGCGGCCGGCACGGAGGTATTGATGGCGATCGAAAGGTCAGTCATGGCTCATCTTCTTGCGCAGCAGGAAAAAGCGGGCGGTGATGCTGACCAGCAGCACGAACACCGTGATCAGGAAGGCGCCGGCCCAGGCCAGCTTGTTCCAGTACTCGAACGGGCTGAGCGCGAACTGGAAGATGGTGACGGGCAGGTTGGCCACCGCGCCGGTCATGTCCGTGCTCCAGTACTGGTTGTTGAAGGCGGTGAACAGCAGCGGCGCGGTTTCGCCGCTGATGCGGGCCAGCGCCAGCAGGATGCCGGTCAGCACGCCCGGCGCCGCGGCGCGGTAGAGGATCTGGGTGGTGACCTTCCACTGCGGGATGCCCAGGGAAAGGGCCGCCTCGCGCATCTGGGTCGGCACCAGCTGCAGCATTTCGTCGGTGGTGCGCACCACCACCGGCAGCACGATGAAGGCCAGGGCCACCGCGCCCGCGAAGCCCGAGAACCCGCCCGTGGTGCGCACCACCACGGTGTACACGAACAGGCCCAGCACGATGGACGGCGCCGACAGCAGGATGTCGTTGACGAAGCGGATGACTTCGCCCAGCTTGCGGTGGTTCACGTACTCGGCCAGGTAGGTGCCGGCCGCCACGCCGATGGGCGCGCCCATCAGCACCGCCAGGCCGCTGATCAGCAGGCTGCCGGCGATGGCGTTGAGCAGGCCGCCGGTGTCCTGGCCCGGGGGCGGGGTCATCTCGGTGAACAGCTGCAGGCTCATCGCGTCCACGCCCTTGGTGAACGTGGTCCAGAGGATCCACACCAGCCAGAACATGCCGAACAGCGTGGCCAGGCCCGAGAGCACCAGCGAGACGCCGTTGACGATGCGGCGGCGGAGGAACAGTCGGTCGGCGACGGTGGCCATTACTTGCCCTCCCGCTTCTTGAGCTGCATCAGCATGAGCTTGGCGATGGACAGCACCACGAAGGTCACCACGAACAGCAGGAAGCCCAGCGCCAGCAGCGCCGACTGGTACATGGGCGTGGTGGCCTCGGCGAATTCATTGGCCACGCTGGCGGCGATGGAGTTGCCCGGCTCGAGCAGCGAGGCGCTGATGCGGTGGGCGTTGCCGAGCACGAAGGTGACGGCCATCGTTTCGCCCAGCGCGCGGCCCATGCCCAGGAAGACGCCGCCGATCACCGCCGAGCGCGTGTAGGGCAGCACGATGTCCCACACCACTTCGGTGGTGGTGGAGCCCAGCGCGTAGGCCGACTCCTTCAGGCGCGTGGGCACGGTGAGGAACACTTCGCGCATCACCGAGGAAATGAACGGAATCACCATGATGGCCAGCACGATGCCGGCCGTGAGCATGCCGATGCCCAGCGGCGGGCCGCGGAACAGCGCGCCCAACACCGGCCAGGGGCCCAGGTGCTCGTCCACCCAGGGGTAGACGTGGTTGCCCAGCAGCGGCGCCAGCACGAACAGGCCCCACATGCCGTAGATGATGGAAGGAATGCCGGCCAGCAGTTCGATGGCCGAACCCAGCGGCTGGCGGATCCAGGAAGGCGCCACTTCGGTGAGGAACAGGGCGATGCCGAAGCTCACCGGCACCGCGATGATCATGGCGATGGCCGTGGTGACCAGGGTGCCGTAGATGGCCACCAGCGCGCCGTACTGCTCGCGCACCGGGTCCCACTGCGTGGACACCAGGAAGCCGAAGCCGAACTCGGAGAAGGCCTCGCGGCCGCCCCAGTACATGGAGAACGCGGCCAGCACCAGCGTGATCAACACGAACCAGCCGGCCACCGCGACGATGTTGCGGAACAGCCAGTCGCCGAGGTTGTCCAGGAGTCTTGGGGCGGCGGGTGCTTGGGCGGCGGCAGCTGGCATGGATGGCTCACTCGATGGCGTTGGCGCGGGCCGGGGGCCCGGATACAGCCGCGCGCGCCCGGAGGCGCGCGCGGCGGGTACGACCTTGGATTACTTGGCGTTCTGGGCCCAGTAGGCTTCGATCTGGGTGACCAGCGCGTCCGGCAGCGGCACGTAGCCGAGCTTGGTGGCCGCGTCGTCACCGTTGGCGTACACCCAGGTGAAGAACTCGATGGTCTGCTTGCTGGAGGCCGGGTTCTTGGGCTGCTTGTGCATCAGGATGAAGTTGGTGGCCGAGATCGGGTACGCGTCGGCGCCCGGGGCATCGGTGATCACCAGCGAGAAGTCCTTGGCGCTGGCCCAGTCGGCGCTGGCGGCCGCGGCGGCGATGGACTCGTTGGACGGCACGATGAAGTTGCCGGCGCGGTTGCGCACCGCGGCGTAGTTGAGCTTGTTCACCAGCGCGTACGACAGTTCGACGTAGCCGATGGCGCCCTTGATCTGCTTGGTGTAAGCGGCAACGCCTTCGTTACCCTTGCCGCCCACGCCCACCGGCCAGCGCACCGAGGTGCCTTCGCCGACCTTCTCGCGCCAGGCCACGCTCACCTTGGACAGGTAGTTGACCCAGTTGAAGGTGGTGCCCGAGCCGTCCGAGCGGTGCACGACGGTGATGCGCAGGTCCGGCAGGGTGAGGCCCGGGTTCACCGCGGCGATCACCGGGTCGTTCCAGTTGGTGACCTTGCCCAGGAAGATGTCGGCCAGGATCGGGCCGGTGAAGCGGATCTTGCCCATTTCCAGGCCCGGGATATTGACCACCGGCACGATGCCGCCGGACACCGAGGGGAACTGGAACAGGCCGCTGGCGGCCAGGTCTTCGGCCTTGAGCGGGGCGTCGGACGAGCCGAAGTCCACCGTGGCCGCCTTGATCTGGGCGATGCCGCCGCCCGAACCGATGGACTGGTAGTTGACGCGGTTCTGGGTGGCGGCGTTGTAGTCGGCCGACCACTTGGACATGGCCGGGAACACGAACGAAGCGCCGGCGCCGGTGATTTCGGCGGCCTGGACGGAGGTGCCGAGCACCGCCGCGACGGCGAGGACGGCAATCCGGGAATTCATCTTGATCGAGCTGAACACGGTCGACTCCTTGGAAGAGGGGGCCCGCCGGAGCCGCGGGGGAGGGCGGCGGTCCGGAGGGCAGGCACATGATTTATGACGAATGTGACAGCGCGGTTACATTTCGCGCCGCGGTGCGTCCGGCACCCGGCGGGGCCGGGCGCCGTTCAGCCGGGCTTACCAGTAGAACTGGGCGCGCAGCTCGAACACGTTCGGGCTCTGGTCCAGGCCCTGGCGGTCGGAATTGATGAAGACGTAGTTGGCCGAGAACTTGTAGTTCGAGCGCCAGTACCAGTTCACGCCGACCGTCCAGTTGTCCTCGGTGCCGCCCTGGACCAGGCCGTCGTCCAGGTCCACGGTGTCGTAGCGCAGGCCCAGCTGCCACATGCCGCCGGCCGGGTCGTCCGGAAGCACGGTGGTGATGACGCCGTTCTTGTAGCCCCAGGACTCGCCCGTGAGGTTGTACACGCCGTACACGTAGCCGCTGGTGCCGGTGAAGTCGGCCGCCACGTCGCGGCTGATGTCCGAGCTCATGTACTCGGCCTGGATCTTGATGGGGCCGTTCACGTAGGCGCCTTCCACGCCGGTGGTGGCGATGGAGTCGGCGTCGGCGAAGTTGCCGGTGTCCACCAGGCGCACGGTGGCCAGGTCGGCGTCCGGACGCACGCGGAAGCGGGCCGACGGGTTGCCGTTGGCGTCTTCGGCCTCGAAGTCGTTGTAGGACAGGCCCAGGTGCAGGAAGTGGTTGGATTCGTTGATGGGCGCGAAGTAGCCGCGCACGCCGAAGCCCTTGCCCTGGGCCAGGTTGCGGGTGAGTTCGTCGCCGTAGATGCTGCCGGTGAGGCCCCAGTTGGGCTGCAGGTAGGCCAGCTGCACGCCGGTGCGGCGGGCCACGGCCTGCAGGTTGGTGGTCATGGCCTTGGAGATGAAGTCGTTGTTCTTGGTGCTCGACAGTTCTTCCAGGCTGTTGGGCTGCTTGAACTGGCCCACGGTCAGGAAGGTCTGGGCGTTGAAGCGGTACTGCACGTTGGTGTCCAGGAACTTGTCGGCCTTGGCGTCGTAGCCGACCACCCAGTTCCAGTTGCCCGGGCCCTTGCCCTTGAGCACGATCTCGGCGCGGCGCAGCTCGAACTCGGTGTCGTCGCCGTTGATGCCGTTGCCGTTGAGGTCGGTGACGTCGTTGTCGAACCAGTTGCCGTCCATCTGGACCAGGCCTTCGAACGACACTTCGGAACCACCGACCACGTCGATGGTGATTTCGGCCAGGGCCGGGGTGGAGAGCGCGGCCAGGACGGCGGCGGCGAGCAACTTCGGAGCGAGCTTCATGGCGGAACCCTGCGGGTGGGGAGAGGAGGGACCGGCGCAGATTAGGTCGTGAAGGTTTCGTTATTGTGACAGGGGCTGACATCCTGCCGCCGCATGGCGGACATGCAGGCGGCGGTTATTCGGTGGTCTTGGTCTTGAAGCGGCACAGGTCGCGGATGACACATTTGGGACAGTCCGGCGTGCGCGCCTTGCACACGTAGCGGCCGTGCAGGATCAGCCAGTGGTGCGCGTCCAGCCGGTATTCGGGCGGCACGGCCTTCACCAGCTTGTCTTCGACCGCGCGCACGGTCTTGCCCGGCGCCAGGCCGGTGCGGTTGGAGACGCGGAAGATGTGCGTGTCCACCGCGATGGTGGGTTCGCCGAACGCGGTGTTGAGCACCACGTTGGCGGTCTTGCGGCCCACGCCCGGCAGGGCTTCGAGCGCGGCGCGGTCGCGCGGCACTTCGCCGCCGTGCTGGTCCACCAGGAGGCGCGCGGCGGCGATCACGTTCGCGGCCTTGGTGTTGAACAGGCCGATGGTGGCGATGTGCTTCTTCAGGCCTTCCACGCCCAGCGCCAGCATGGCCTGCGGCGTGTTGGCCACCGGGAACAGTCGGCGCGTGGCCTTGTTCACGCCCACGTCGGTGGACTGTGCGGACAGGGCCACGGCCACCAGCAGTTCGTAGGGCGTGCTGTATTCGAGTTCGGTGGTGGGCCGGGGGTTGAGCTCGGCCAGGCGGGCGAACAGCTCGCGGCGCTGGTCGGCCTTCATGCCGCGGCCCCGCGGCGCAGGCGCCAGCCCTGGCGCAGCGCGACCAGGCCGGCCAGCACCAGGAACGCGCCGGTGGGCAGCACCGCCAGCAGGAAGCCCGGGTAGCCTTCGGCGGCCAGTTCCAGCGCCGGCAGCCCGAGCAGGCGGCCGGCGCCGGCGAACAGGCTGCCTTCGCCCACGATTTCGCGCACCGCGCCGATGAGCAGCAGCACCCACGCGAAGCCCAGGCCGATGGCGAAGCCGTCCAGCGCCGCCCGCGGCGGGCTGTTGCGCGACGCGAACGCCTCGGCGCGGCCCATCAGCGCGCAGTTGGTGACGATCAGCGGAATGAACAGGCCCAGCACCGCGTGCAGTTCGGGCAGCCAGGCGCGGATGGCCAGTTCGATGGACGTGACCACGGCGGCGATGACCATCACGAAGGCGGGGATGCGCACGTCGCGGCGCGTGAGCCTGCGGATGCCGGCCACCGCCGTGTTGGTGAGCGTGAGCGCGAGCACCGTGGCCAGGCCCAGGCCCAGCGCGTTCACCGCGTTGTTGCTCACGGCCAGCAGCGGGCACAGGCCCAGCATCTGCACCAGGCCGACGTTGCCGCTGGCCAGGCCGTAGTCGAGGATGGCGCGGGGCGTGGCGGCGGTCACGGCGTGCGGTAGTCGTCGGGCGCGGAATCGATGCGCAGTGTAGCGCCGGCGGGTGCGGCATACAGGGCGTCGCCGTGGCGCTGCACGAAGTCCAGGCAGCGCTTCACTGCGGCCACCACGGCACGCGGGGTGACGGTGGCGCCGGCGAACTGGTCGAAGTCGCCGCCGTCGCGGCGCACCGCCCAGCGGGGCGGCGCCGGGTCGCCCAGGGCGCGGCCGGTGAAGCGCGTGATCCAGTCGCTGCGCGAGGCCTCGATGTCGTCGCCCAGGCCCGGCGTTTCGCCGTGGCGGGTGACGCGCACGCCCAGCACGCGGCCGTCGCGGTCCACCGCCACCAGCAGGCCGATGGCGCCGGCGTAGCCGTCGGGCGCCGACACGTCCAGCACCAGCGCCGCGTCGGCGCCGCGCAGCCGCGCGCGCCGCACGGTGGCCAAGGGCAGGCCCAGCCAGGGCGCGGCGTCCACGGTGACCGCATCGGCCACCAGGTCGTTGTCGTAGCGGTCGGCGGGGATCACGATGGCCAGCGCGTCCATCTGCAGGCGGTGTTCGGCGGCGGTGATGCGATCGCGCGTGAGCGCCCACGTGCCGGCCAGCAGGCCGGTGGCCAGCAGCGCCGCCAGCGCCAGCTGCAGGCCCGAACGCAGCGATTCGCGCACCGGCTCCCTCATGGCGCCCGGCGCTCGCCCAGGATGCGCGGGCGCGTGTGCAGGTCCAGCCACGGCGCCGCGCAGTTCATCAGCAGCACCGCGAACGCCACGCCGTCGGGGAAGGCGCCCCAGCGCCGCACGGCCAGCGTGGCCAGCGCCACGCCCGCGCCGAACAGCAGGCGCCCGCGCGGCGTGGTGCAGCCGCTGACCGGATCGGTGGCGACGAAGAACGCGGCCAGCACCAGTCCGCCGGAGAACACGTGCTGCAGCGGGAACGGATAAAGGTCCGGGTCGTAAAGCCAGAACGGCAGCGTCACCAGCACCACCGTGCCCAGCGTCGCCACCGGCACCTGCCACGGGATCACCTTCTTCCACAGCAGGAACAGCCCGCCGAGCGCGAAGAAGTTCGCCACCCACTCCCAGCCGCGGCCGCCGAAATCACCGAACAGCGACGCATCGCGGATCTCGGCCAGCGTGGCGCCGGCGTTGCCCAGCGTGCGCACGGTGTCCAGCGGGGTGGCCTGCGCCAGCGCATCCCAGCGCCAGGGCGAGGGCAGTTCGCCGGTGAACACGGCGCGCAGGCTGTCGGCCAGGCCGGGCACCGCCGCGTCCGCCGCCAGGCCCGCCGGCGGCAGCCATTGGGTGAACTCGCGCGGGAAGCACAGCAGCACCACCGCCACGCCCACCATCGCCGGGTTGAACAGGTTGTGGCCCAGGCCCCCGTAAAGATGCTTGGCCAGCACGATGGCCGAGGCCATGCCGACGGCGGCCAGCCACCACGGCGCCAGCGGCGGCAGGCACAGCGCGAACAGCACGGCGGTGAGCGGGGCGCTGAGGTCGGTGAGGAAAGGCCGCAGCGGCCTGCCGCGCAGCCGCAGCATGGCCGCCTCGAAGCCCAGCGCGAAGGCCGTGGCCAGCGCGATCTGGATGGCAATGCCCGGCCCGAAGAACCACGCGTGCGCCAGGATGCCGGGCACCAGCGCCACCAGCACCAGGCCCATCACGCCGCGCACGCTGCGCGGGTTGCGCAGGTGCGGCGCGCTGGCGGTGTCGAAGGTTTTCATCGCGACGTGTCCGTGTCCGTGTCGGTGTCGTTGGGCTTGGTCCGCCTGGCGCGCGCGCGCTCCAGCGCCGCGGCCACCGCGTCGGCCACCGGGTCGGCGCCGGCGGTGCCGGACCGGCGCGCCTCGTGGCGTTCGGCGCGTTCGTCCGATTCGCGCTGCAGCCGCCGCTGGCGGGCATCGTGGCGGTCGCGTGCGGCCAGCGCGCGCTGCGTCTCCAGGGCGCGGGTGCGCGCGGCCAGCTTGGCCTGCCGGAAGGCTTGCGTCAGCGGGATGTGGCTAGGGCAGACCAGGTCGCAGGCGCCGCATTCGATGCAGTCGAACAGGCCCTGGTCCTGCGCGCGCTCCAGATTCCCGGCGCGGGCGTGCCAGAGCAGCTGCTGCGGCAGCAGCTGCGCCGGGCAGGCGCTGGCGCAGTCGCCGCAGCGGATGCAGGGCATTTCCGGTTCGGGGACGGCGCATTCCTCGGCCGACAGCACCAGCACGCAGTTGTCCTGCTTGCCGATCGGGAAGTCGTCGTGCGGCAGGGCCTGGCCCATCATCGGCCCGCCCAGCAGCAGGCGCGCGGCCTGCGGGGTGTAGCCGCCGGCCTGTTCCACCAGGTGCGCCACGGGCGTGCCCAGCGGCACCACGAAATTGCCCGGCCGCGCCACGCCGCGGCCGGTCACGGTCACCACGCGCGAAGTCAGCGCTTCGCCCAGCGCGACGGCGCGCCATGCGGCGCGCGCGGTGGCCACGTTCTGCACCACCACGCCGATGTCGCGCGGCAGCCCGCCGCGCGGCACTTCCCGGCCGGTGAGCACCTGGATGAGCTGGCGCTCGCCGCCGGCGGGATAGCGGGTGGGCACTTCGACCACCTGTACCTGGCCTTCGCCAACGGCCGCCGCGGCCGCGCGTGCGGCGGCCAGCGCCTCGGGCATGGTGTCCTCGATCGCCAGCAGCGCGCGGCCCGCGCCCACCACGCGCGCCATCAGCCGCCCGCCGCGCACCACTTCTTCGGCGCATTCGCGCAGCAGCGCATCGTCGCAGGCAATCCATGGCTCGCATTCCGCGCCGTTGAGCACCAGCAGTTCGCGCGCCACCGACAGTTTGCCGGCGGTGGGGAAACCGGCGCCGCCCAGGCCCACCACGCCCGCGGCGCGGATGCGTTCGCGCAGTGCGGCCGGGTCGGCGGCCTGCCAGTCCAGCGGCGGCAGGGCGTGCGCGGGCTGCGCGCCGGCGGTCTGGATCAACACGTGTGGTGCATCCATGCCCGGGAAGCGGGCCAGCGCGTGCGGCTCCACCGCCAGCACGCGGCCGGCGCTGGGCGAATGCACGTCGGCGCTTGGCTCGCCCTGGGCTATCCCGATGCGCTGGCCGGCGGCCACGTCGTCGCCCGCGGCCACGCAGGCGAGGGCCGGCGTGCCGGCGTGCTGCAGCAGCGGCACCCGCAGCAGGGCCGGCAGGTCGCAGGCCTGCAGCCCGCGGGCCGTGGACTCGGCCTTGTGGCCGGCCAGCGCCAGCCCGCCGTGGAAGGTATGCAGGCGCATCCGCCGGGCCGCTGCCTCAGCGGCCGGTGAAGGTCGGCTTGCGGCGGGCCAGGAAAGCGCCGGTGCCTTCCTTCATGTCGTCGGTGGAAAAGGCCAGCGCGAACACCTGCGTTTCGTAGTCCAGCCCCGCCTCGAGCGAGGTCTCGCCGCCCAGCAGCACCGCGTCCAGCACGCCGCGCAGGGCCTGGGGCGCGGACTGCGCCAGCTGTTCGGCCAGACGGGTGGTTTCCGCCTCCAGCTGGTCGGCGGGCACCACGCGGGTCAGCAGGCCCAGCTGCGCGGCGCGGGCGGCCTCAATGGGCTGGCCCAGCAGGCACAGCTCCAGCGTGGCCGAACGGCCGGCCAGGCGCAGCAGGCGCTGGGTGCCGCCGAAGCCGGGCACCAGGCCCAGGTTCACTTCGGGCTGGCCGACCTTGGCGGTGTCCGCGGCGATGCGCAGGTGGCAGGCCATGGCCAGCTCCAGGCCGCCGCCCAGCGCGAAGCCATTGACCATGGCCAGCACCGGCTTGCCCAGGTGTTCAATGCGGCTCATCAGGCGCTGGCCGTGGCGGGAGAAATCGCGGCCTTCGATGGCCGTGAGGCCATTCATTTCCGAGATGTCGGCGCCCGCCACGAAGGCCTTCGGGCCCGCGCCGGTCAGCACCACCACCCGCACCGCGTCGTCGGCGCCGGCGGCTTCGAAGGCGGCGTGCAGTTCGCCGAGGGTGGCGCGGTTGAGGGCGTTGAGCTTTTCCGGGCGGTTGAGCGTGATCCAGCGGACGGCGCCGCGGTCCTCGATGAGCAAATGGCTGAAGTTCATGGCGGCTCCGAAGGGCGGGAAGGGGAATGCGGGGACCGGGCCGACGGGGCCTGCGCGGGGCGCGGGTCCCGTGTCAGTAGCGGTTCAGCCGTGTGGGGGCTATCCTAGCGCGGCCTCTGGGGCCCCACATCGCCCCGGCATCCACAACTGGAGATTTCCCGATGAAGTTGCGTCTGTTGGCTGCCAGCCTGGCGGCCCTTGGTCTGAGTGCCGGCGTTGCCCTGGCCCAGACCGCCCCGGCCCCCGCCCCGCAGGCGCCGCAAGCGCCGGCCCCGGTCGCCGTCAACAAGCCCGTGCTGAGCTACGCCATTGGTTTCGACCTGGGCAAGGACCTCGCCCAGCAGGGCGTCGACGTTGACATCAACGCCGTCATCAAGGCCCTGCAGGACGGCTTCGCCAAGCGCGCTTCGCAGTACCCGCAGTCGCAGATGGACGCCCAGCTCGCCGGCCTGCAGCAGCGCATGATGAACAAGGCGCGCGCGGAGTTCGAGAAGGTGGCCAACGAGAACAAGGCCAAGTCCACCGCCTTCCTTTCCGCCAACCGCTCCAAGCCGGGCGTCACCACCCTGCCCAACGGCGTGCAGTACCGCGTGATCGAGCCGGGCACCGGCGCCAAGCCGACCCTGGCCAACACGGTGCAGATGCACTACCGCGGCTCGGTGTCCACCGGCCAGGAGTTCGCCAACACCTACGCGCAGCAGAATCCGACCCCGGCCACCTTCAAGCTCAGCGAGTTCCCCATCAAGGGCGTGCAGCAGGCCCTGCTGATGATGCCGGTGGGTTCGCGCTGGGAAGTGTTCCTGCCGGCCGAAGAGGCCTTCGGCAACGACCCGCGTTCGCCGGTCGGTCCGAGCCAGGCGCTGGTGTTCGACATCAAGCTGGTTGGCGTGCAGTAACAAGGCATCACCGCCGCGCCGGGTTTCCCGGCGCGGCTTTTTTTTGCCCAGGGCCCGATGAACACTCCCCTCCGCGCCGTGCTCAGCCCCTGCATCGGCATCTGTTCGCTCGATAGCCAGGGCCTGTGCGAAGGCTGCCATCGCACCTCGGTCGAGATCGCCCGCTGGTCGCAGATGAGCGACGCCGAGCGCCTGCACGTGATGGACGTGGTGCTGCCCGTGCGCGAGGCAAGCCGGGTGTGACCGCGCCGTTCGACCCGTTCGAACGCCTGCCGCGCGCGCTTCATCCGCTGGCCCACGCGCCCTCCGGCCCGGGCTGGAACCATGCCGAACTCGCCGACCTGCTGCCGCAGGACGCCTCGCTGCGTCCGGCGGCCGTGCTGGTGGCGCTGATAGACCGCGCCGCTGGCCCGCACGTGCTGCTGACCCGGCGCACCGAGGCGCTGCGCCACCACGCCGGCCAGATCAGCTTCCCCGGCGGCAGCATCGATCCCGGCGACGCCGACCCCGTGGCCGCCGCGCTGCGCGAGGCCAGCGAAGAGGTCGGCCTGGGCTCGGGGCTGTCGCAGCCGCTGGGCTACCTGGATCCGTTCGTCACCATCACCGGCTTCCACGTTTTCCCGGTCGTGGCCACGGTGTCGCGCGCCTACGTGCCGATGCTGGACCCGCGCGAAGTGGCCGAGGCCATCGAAGTGCCGCTCGACTTCCTGCTCGACGCCCGCAACGTGCGCGAACTGGACGTGGACTGGCAGGGCCGGCGCCGCCGACTGCTGGAGTACCGCTACCAGGGCCACCACATCTGGGGCGCCACGGCGGCGATGCTGGTGAACTTCCGCCACCGACTGGAGCAGGCCTCGTGAGCAATTGGAGCACCGTCGTCGCCGCCGCCGACCTGGCCGCTGCGCTGGGCCAGCCCGACCTCGTGCTGGTGGATTGCCGCCATGCGCTGGCCGATCCCGACGCCGGCGAGGCTGCCTGGCGCGTGGCGCACTTGCCCGGCGCGGGCCACGCCCACCTGGACCGCGACCTGTCCGACCACCGCAAGCCACGGGCGCTGGGCCGGCATCCATTGCCCGACGCGGCCGATTTCAACCGCACGCTGGCGCGGCTGGGCGTGAGGCCCGGCGCACAGGTGGTGGCCTACGACGCGGGCGACGGGTCCATGGCCGCGGCGCGCCTGTGGTGGCTGCTGCGTTTGATGGGGCACCGGCGCGTGGCCGTGCTCGACGGTGGCGTGGCGGCCTGGCAGGCGCTCGGCCTGCCGATGGAAACCGTGCCGCCCGCCATCGCGCCGGGCCACTACGACGCTGCCTTCGACGAGCGCGGCATCGCCACCGCGCAGGACGTCGAGGCGCGCCTGGGCGAAGCCGCGGGCTGGCTGGTGGACGCGCGCGCGCCCGAGCGCTTCCGCGGCGACGTGGAGCCACTCGACCCGGTGGCCGGGCATATCCCCGGCGCCGTGAACCGGCCGCTGTCGGCCAACCTCAGCGGTGGGCGGATGAAACCGCCCGAAACGCTGCGCGCGGAATTCCTGGCGATCATCGGCCCGCGTGCGCCGGCCGAGGTGGTGCTGAGCTGCGGTTCGGGCGTCACCGCCTGCCACAACCTGCTGGCCATGGCCCATGCCGGGCTGGACGGTGCGAGGCTTTATGCGGGCTCGTGGAGCGGCTGGGTGAGCGACCCGTCGCGCCCGGTGGCGCGCGGCGCTACTTCTTGAGCCGGGCCACCAGCGCCTGAAGCGCGGCCTGCGTGGCGGGCGCGTACCAATCGTCCAGGAAGCCGTCGAGTTCGGTGTCGGTGAAGCCCTTGAGCGCGTCCACCATGTCGGCGCGGGCGATGCGGCGCGTGGCCTGCATTGCCGCCGGCGGCAGCGCCAGCAGTTCGTCCAGCCAGTGGCGGGCGCGGCTGAACACGTCGTCGGTGAGTTCGTCCACCAGGCCAATGGCGTGCGCGTGCTCGGAATCCACCAGGGCGCCCGCCACCAGCAGGCGTTCGGCGCGATAGGTGCCCACCACGCGCCGCAGCAGGTGCTGGATGGCGTCGGGCGCCACCAGGCCCACCTGCACTTCGTTCAGGCCGATGCGGAACGGGCCGCGCGCCATGATGCGGTAGTCGCAGCACAGCGCCAGCACGCAGCCGCCGGCCGGGCTGTGGCCGCCGATTGCGGCCACCACCGGGATGGGTGAATTGGCGAGGGTGCGCGCCGCGGCGAACAGCGACGACCAGCCGGCCTTGAGGCCGGCACGGTCCAGCGCCATGAGGTGCGGCACGTCCATGCCGCCGGAGAACACCTTGGCGCCGCCGGTCAGGATGATGCCGCGCGCGCCTTCGGAAGGCGCCGCCTTCACCGCAGTGCGCAGTGCGGCCAGCAGCTCCGGCGTCAGCGCGTTCACGGGCGGGCGGGCCAGGCGGATTTCCTGGATGTGGCCGTGGCGGTGCAGTTCGATGCTCATCGGGGGCCTCAGTTGACCGGGACGTCTGGGGCCCAACGATAGCGCACCGTGTAGGTGATCCGCGCCTCGCCGCCGGCCGGCACGGCCAGGTCGAAGCTGGCGGACTGGGCGTCCTTCGCCGCCGCCGGCACGGTGCTGGAAACGATTTCCCAGTCCGACCAGCGCGGCAGCGGCTCCACCACCCGCACCGTGGCCGCGTCGGGCTTGGCATTGCGCACCCGCACGCTGATGCGCTCTTCCATCTGGCGCCCGGCGCGGTCCACGCTGAAGTCCTCGCGGCTGCGCTCGGCCGTAAGGTCGAACACGGTGCCCAGCGCCAGCGACACGTCCGCGTTGGCCGGGGTGTGTCCCAGCACCGCTTCGCCCAGCAGGTCGCCGCCGTCGAACACGCGCACGCGGCCCGCCGGCAGCGGCACGCCCAGGCCCGCCTGCGAAGCATTCTTGAACCGCAGGCTGGCGATGACCGGCTGCTGGCCGGCGGGGCTGTTGAAGTTCGCATCTATCATCGGCTGTGGCGGCCGCCAGTCGCCGTACTCGGCGCGGGTTTCGTAGCGGCGCTCGCAGGCCACGCCCTGTGCGCGGTCGATCAGCGGCAGGCGCTGCACGCTGCCCTGCGGCAGGGCGCTGGTGCCGGGCAGCCGGTAGGCGTGGTACTCGCCCGAGGCCTGCGGCGCGGGCGCCGGCGCGGCCTGTGCGCGGACCATCATCATGTCCTTGGCCATCATTTCCGGGCCGGCGGTCGCCACGCGGTTGGGCGCGCCGGCCACCAGGGTCAGCGCCACGCCGTTGAAGTCGGCGCCGGAGCGGTTCACCACCATCGCCGCGCCTTCCAGGTCCATGCGGCAGGCTTTGGCGCCGCCGGACAGGTCGGCCTGGTACTCGGCGCGCCAGGCCAGGCCCGCGGTGGCGTAGTCGAGATCGAAGAGCTGGCGCCCGGCGCGGCCGGCGTGGATGTCCCAGGCCAGGGTGGGTTCGACCACTATGCCTTCGGGCAGCGCCGCGAGTTCGAAGCTGGCGTAGCTGGCGAGCATCTTCACCCGGCCGTCGGCCAGGCGCAGGGTAAGGCCGTTGCCGGCCGCCAGTAGCTCGCCGGTGTAGGTCTGGCGGCTGTCGCCCACGGCCTGTTCAACGGTGATGGTCTGGCCGATGGCGCGCGCCAGCAGTGCGTCCTGG
>Ga0075160_10001240_pt1 | contig 15666 bp, 9 predicted proteins | sample JI91814C2DNA_FD_70969 | JGI IMG/M metagenome (GOLD analysis project Ga0075160, IMG submission 70969) | Wastewater effluent complex algal communities from Wisconsin, to seasonally profile nutrient transformation and Carbon sequestration -... | ecosystem: Engineered > WWTP > Effluent > Algae... | reverse complement strand
CTGAGTAAAATCTTTGTATCATCATCAATGGTCGTAATGTTATACACTTGCATAGGAGCACTCGGAGATGTGAAGATAACAGTGAGATACTCCGCAGTTTCATTTACATCGTTCAAGGCACTTACCGTAATTGTTTGGTCTATATTGTAATTAGCCGCATTGAATGTAAGTGTAGAAGGAGAAACGCTGAGAGAAGTTCCATTGCTTGTCGTAACGTTGACAGTTACATTCGAAGAAGGAGAATTTGTAAGATGAACCAATATAGGACCGCTTGTATTTTCATCTAGAGTTGGTATCGCTCCTGTGATGACTAGATTTTGTGTGTCAACATCTATTGTGCTAACTACAATAACTAGGGGTGCCATACCGGTTGTGGTTAATGTCAAACTGACTGTTTCTGAGACAAGGTTTGCGTCTAAGACTGCTGCAAGCGTAACTATTTGGTCACTCGTGGAAGACAGAGGAGTATAATTGAAAGTAGCCGACGCACCTCCATCTACTGTAATTGCCGCGGGATTGCTACTTGTAATTGTAATAGAATTATTTGTGAGTATAGATTTCGAAAATCGAATCCCCATTGTAGTAGAAAGACCTTCTGTAATGGAAGACGGTGGACCTGTTAATTGAATTACATTGTCATCTACAATTGTTAGATTGTAGGTTACGTCTGGTATGCCGGTCATCTTAAAAGTCAGAGTCGTTGGGTCATTTGTTGAATTAGCATCTATCAATGCTAAAATAGAAATGTCTTGTGAAGTATTATAATTGCTTGGAGTAAAGGTAAGAGAAAGAGAGGTTGTTCCGTTGATTGTAACTGCATTGTTATTGAGGCTAACAAGAACTGTGGCAGTGCCCGATGGCTTTCTTGAAAGTCGAACTCCGATGGTAACATTATTTCCTTCCTGCAAAGTAGGAACGGTTCCGGAGAGGATAATACCTGCTGTATCCGAAACCAAAATACTTGTAGTTACCTCTGCGAGTTCAGGCGCTGTGCATTTTAGGCTTGCTGTGTCACTTATATCATCATTATCAATGACTGTAGTGAGGCTAATGCTCTGTTGCTGACTGAAATTTGTAGAATTAAAAATAAATTCTGCTTTTTGAGAGCCATTCACTAATAAAGATGGATAATCTGTCTGGCAGGTAACAGTGATTTGCTTGTAGGGATTGTTTTCTAGTAAAATTCCCATTGCTGCCGATTCACCTTCTTGAATTGTGTTGATTGGAGTAAGCATAATGATTTTACTTTTAGGTGGCGGATTTAGTTTGAATGGATCAAGGCTTAAATAAAATCCTAAAAAGCTTTTTGGATCTAAAAGACTTTTTTTGATTGCTCCAACACAACTAGATGTAAAGAAAAGAATTAGTAAAAATAAGCCTATTTTTTGCGTTATACTTTTCATTAGAACCTCACTGTAATTTGGATGTCTGTCTTTTTATCGAATTCAATGGGCGAGTTTGCATAAACCGATGGATTCGTGGTAGGCGCGACACGGAAATTGATCGCCCAAAAGAAATTATTTCCCTTATATAGAAATAAATCAAGCACATTCCATGCCCAAAACGCACCAACTAATCCAACAGATAAATTAAAATTATTTCTAGCATGATTGACTGCCGCATACTTAGGCTGAAATAATAAGTAATTGATAGCGAGTGTATCCCCTTGACCCGGACTTGCAGGAAGCAAAATCGTGCTTTCGTAATCTGATTTCGCTTTTGCGTAGGGTCCATATTGATAGGCAGAATTTCCAAGTAAGATAAGGAAAATAGAAAAATAGCTGAGTCCTTTTTCATTACCACCGTTATACCATTGTCCCCATCCTGGAACTAGCGAAGAGCGGATAACGGCTGCTAGCCTTGAATTTGATCTGGGTAAATTATTTTCCTCTACTAGACTTGTTACTTTATCTACGCTGACTGTAATTGGAATTTTTCCCTGTTTGTCTTTGTGATAGTTTACAAATGGCTTTTGTTCTTTGTCGTTTTGATCTGACCAACTAATGACTCCTGCTCTGACAAATTCTTCTAGCTCAGAAAAGGTTACAATTCCATCTTGATTTGCATCTGCCTTCCCTTCCATTCCATGGGCTAGGTATTTTGTGAACACACCGAAACTTGATTTTGGGTCTTCATAACTATAATAGCCGGTGCTAGTAGAAAAAAAAGTAACCGGAATATCTCCACTTGCGTATTTTTCAGACTTGAATCCCTCTTTAGCAAATCCTTTTGCGTTTGAACTAGATAAATCGCGACAGGCATCTAAGAATAATATGGATTTGCTCACATTTCTAGATTTGATCTTGCGCATAATATCATTTACCTGGATGGAGGTAATTAAGGATTTTTCGATGGAAGTATCAACGGATAATAGATAACCATTTCCATTTGAGTCAGAAATTCCATGACCGGAAAAGAAAAATAAAATAGTATCTACAGGAGTAGAATAATCAAGCACATGATCGATCTTAGCCTCAATATGAGCGCGGGTAGGATAAAGTGGACTCTTTGGGGAAATGTCATCTGTCATTAGATGGACTTCTTCGAATTGACCCTGTTCTTCTAAAATTTGTGCAATTAATTTAGCGTCATTTCTCGCCTTCTGCAGAGGAGAAATGTCCTTGTCGGTGTATTCGTTGATGCCTACAACAATCGCCCATCTTTTAGCACCCATTTCATTTCCTGCTAATGATTTTTTCTTTTCGATTTGTTTTTCAGGCTCTTGTGAATGCAAATCTGGAACAAGCAATGAAAGTAAGAAAGCTAATATTAGAAAATAGATATTCATTTTTCGATCCTTTATGGTAACAGAAAGGTCTGTTTTTCTATGTCACATTCCTTTCAAACTAAATATTTCTCTTACTTATTTAATGACTCATTTTATACACAGAATATGGTTCGTCAAGATAAGAATTTAGTCGGCGGATTTTGCCTTTGGGTAATCTTTACTCTTTAAGCGAGGTAGAAGGGACGTAAGAGCCACATAGAAGCCAAAGTTGGCTCGAACATTGGTTCTAAATTGGAATTACCTGGCTAATAGGTAATTCGCTTAACATAGATTAATAACTGGCTGCGCTTTTTGTGGTTAATATGTCTTATCCCTTCTTGTCTTTATTAGTTATCGTTCCAAAGAGGTTTTCACTAACGTTGCAAAAAGGAATGACATTGAGACATAACATTTTGTCAATAAAAAATATTTCTTTTTTTATTGTTGTTGACCTTTTTGAGATATAGTTTAATACCCTGCAATTATGTATTGAATCTACGTTTTTACCAATAATTTGGGCTAAAATTAAGGTTTTTGACAAAAATCCTAATGAGGCAATTATAAAATTATGTCGATACAAGTACATATAGTTAATTTAACATTAGGGGTTTTTATTCAATGAGTGCAGCAGTCAAGGTAGCAAAGAAACATAAAGATATCAATACCAATGTGATACTCGGGGCTGTTAAGAGTAATAAGCCAATAACTATAAAAATATATTATCTTACTGAATCCACGGAAGAGCATTTACGGACAATCATTGGACTCGCTCTAAAGAATTTTGGAAGATCCGATTCTATCGAGACTAGTTACAACTCTGTTCGGGGGTTAGTGGCTAACGCAACTAGGGCTAATATCAAACGAGTCTTGTTTAAACAAATGGGTCTTGATATTTCAAATCCAACTGAATACTTAATTGGAATGGAAAAAATCGAGAAACAATTAGTAGAGAGTAATTTTCCAAGATTTAAAAATGAACTTACAAGGCAAAAACTAACTGTAGAAACTACATTTCATTTCAGTTCGGATGTTTTTACAGTGAAAGTAAAGAATAATTTTATTTTACTGCCTCATGAATATCAGTTACATGCTAAGTCTGATTTTGAAAAACCAAGTAATACGGGAGCTGATTCAACGATTCGTGTTAGAGAAGTGATTTCGAACGGGCAAATAGCGCATACCCCCTCGAAGGTTGTATCTCTCAACCAATATAAAATGGATCAGCAGGTATTCAGTCATGTCTCCAATGAAGACACGAAGGAAACTATTTTCAAACTAGACATTGTATTAAAAGATAAAAATACATTTAATACTGAAAACTTTGGGAGTGAGATGAGTGCTCTCTTTAAAAGTTATAAAGAAAAATTTGATCAAGCGTTCAAAGAAAACATTGGCAATGGATTTGATGAGAAGAATTATCTTACTGTTTCAAAAACTCTATCCGGAAGTTTAGGTGGAGGACTTCGTGGTCGTGGGGAATTTCATAACCTTTACAATCGCATTCAAAATCTAGATGCACAGTTGTTCAAAGAACAACAGCAATTACTTGCTAACTACGGGGAAAATGTATTTCAGACAATTCAAGAAAAGTTAGCAAAAGCAAAAACTGAGTCTAACGAGTATGTTGCGCATATACAAAAAGTAGGACAAGAAGTATTTGAATTAAACAAAAAACAAATTGAAGCATTTGCACAAGCAAGAGATGCTGAAATTGAAAAGCAAACCTCCGAGAAAATTGAAAAGCATAGAAAGAAGCTCGAAGAATTTAACGCCAGTTTAGATAAGAGAATTGATAATCAAAGTGTTATTTTAAAAAGTCAGTTGACGCAACATCTAGATCATATGAGTAAAGCTAGCATTGATCTAATTGAAACTGCTAAGCAAGATATTACCAAAGCAAAAGAAGAACTAAAAGCTGATTTGCAAAGTGAAATTAATATAGCAGAGCTTATGAAGCATGATATTTTTGCCGAAATCAACGCAGAAAAAGAAATTCTCGAAAAGTCTCTTAAGATTGTAACAGAAGAAATTCGAAAAGTAGAAAAATTCAATACTAATCGAGATGTAATGGAGAATTTATCCAAGCAATCAGAAGAAGCCTTTTGGAAGATGTCTTCGAATATTGAAATCATCAAGGCAAAAGAAGAAAACATCAACACTTTCATGAATAATATCAATTTGCTCGAAACAGCGATTAAGAATACAGAACAAGAAATCAAAGAACTCGATCACGAGAAAACGGAATTCTTAACCGAGAAAGGAAAAGTAGTCCAGACTATTGACTCACGCATTAAGCAGATGGAAAAATTTGGAGACGAGATTAAGCAAAAGCTTGTTGAAATTAATAGCTTTGAGCGCAAACTTAATGTTATCTCTGGTGCCTTAACAGAGCAGGTAAAGAAGACAAAGACCGTAGATGATCAATTAGTTAAGTTTACAAAAGAAGTCTCTACTTTAGAGTCAAAAAGAGATGAACTCAGTCACTTCGTATCCCAAGTAGATCAAAAAGTTGCTTTGATTAACAGTAAGACTGCTGATATTAAACTTCTTGAATCCAAGTTTAATAATATTGAAAGTATGATGATTGATCTTTCCGCTCGTCACAAGCAAATTGCAACAATGGAAGTTAGACTAGATGAAGTTAAGTCTAATATCGAAAAGCTTCTTGGACAAGCTGAAGAAAAGATGAATCAAATGAGTGCAATCGTTATCTCTGCTGACGCAAAAGGCAATGGAAGAGGTCGCCCTAAGAAAGCTAACGGTAAGTTCTCCGACATACTTAAAGACATGAAGGAAAGCGTCATTAGCCTCAAAAAGAAAAGACTATCTAACCAAGAAATCGCAAACACCCTAGACATAGATGAAGAAATGGTTTCTTTAATTTTAGCTATGCAATAAAGCGTAAGCGGAGAGCAATACATTTCTGCATAGCCTGCAAGGGCTATGCAGTGTATTTCTATCTAAACTTCCTTCTTCTCTTCTACCGGTTTATCCTCATTAGCCTTTACAGGTTCTACGGTTTCTTTTTTGTCTTCTTGTTTATCATCTTTTGTAATCGCCTTACTTCCTAGATAACCGCCCTGACTTGTGAGAAGCATGGTGTGTAGGGTTTCAGGAATACCGGGAAGTCCGTTTAATACATTGGCTTTAAATAGATAAAAGATATATACGATAATCGAGATGAGGGTAAAGCCTAGTAGCTGCAAGCGGGAGAGACTGATTCCTCCGTCTGGATCAGAGATTAAGTCTTTTAGTTCTGGTTTGTGTTTTACATTGCCTGGATCTTTCTTTCTTCTATCTAAATAACTTGAAGTGAGTAGTCCGCCGTAGCTAATGCCCATTAGTCCGATGAGGGAATAATTAAAATCAGGAAGCTCGGATTTGTCTAGGATAATTCCAGAACTGATTGCGACATAAAAATAACTTCCGATAAATACAATCGTCCAGGCAAAAGACTGAAAATTAGAAAGACTATAAGAATTTGTTTTAGCATCTAATAAAATTTCATGAGTGAAATTTACTTTCTTTAATACAAAGGCAATGCTTATTAGAAAAGAAGCTGTGACAAATATACTAAAACTTCCCGCAATCCATTTCCAATACGATTTAAGTAATACAAGATTCTCTGTAGTTGACGGGCGGTAATTCGCCATTAGCTTGATGGACATTTTCTTTCCGAAAATCTTTTGGTTGAATTTATATCCATCGTATTCACCTTTTAAATCATACGCAGGAATTGTAAATTTTAGTTCTTGGATTCCTTTTTCGTTTTTTTGCGAGAGATAAAAAGGCAGTATTGTATACTTCTCCTTATCCCCATATTCATATACAGGGTCTTGGTCTTCGTCAATGATGTAAATGTAAATATTATCTAAATTGTCCTGAAAGTTTCTTCCGCGAACTGTAATCGTTTCTCCAATGACACCGGCATTGGGAGTAATTTCTGTGATTAACGGCTGTTCGCCTGCATTTTCATTCCTATCTGGAATGGTGTAAGGAAAGGTAGCGAGTAATTGCGATTTGTCGTCATAAAGAGAAATGCATATAGGACCGCTTTTATCATTTTCAGCAGAAATAAGTTCGTAAGAAATTACAGAAGATTCTTTTTTGTGATGATAACTTCCTGTAATTCTTCCCGCTTCTCTTGATCCAATTTTCGTGACAAATTTTACTTTCTCAATGCTAGTAGCTCTTGGGTCGCCTTTTTCTTTGGCTCTATCATAGTCAGTTTTGTCTTTATCGGTTTTGAATTCTATAAGCCCTGGAAGTAGTTCTCGATTTTTTGATTTGATTGCGATGTGAAATAAGTTTCTAGAAAAATCTTTTACATAAAATTCTTTTATGAAAAAATTACTTTCTACTTTTTCGCAAGAGACATTTCGTTCAACGTCTTGTGCGAGTATGGGGCTAGCAGAAATTAGGAAGGTTAAAAACAGGAATCGTATATTCATAAACACTAATTACATTTCCACTTGTAAAAAATCATCCTTAATTATAATCTGGAAGAAAATTTTTTAATAGAGGTTTCTATGAAACAAGTATCCATCTTACTTATGAGCCTAAGCTTATTGACTGGCTCTCTACTTTTTGCATAGGAAGAAGATTCCTGCAAAGCATTTACCAATAAAAAAACAATGCCATAAAGAAGGAAAATCAAAATGCACATGACTTGAATCCAAAGAAATGTGCAAAAGCAAAGATGCAATAGCTAAGGAAAAAGAAGCCGAGAAAAATCTAAAACGTCCTAAGGCAGATAAGGTAGATGAGTAAATAAAGAGGAATGTGCAATGCGGAATTAGGAATGGAAGAGGGCGTTTTAGAACTAAAGCTCCAACGGAGCGCAATATCTACCTGCATAGCCTGCAAGGACTATGCAGTGTATAGAATCAATCCCCGTAAGGGTTCTTAAACTTATACAATATCCATGCAAATAAAGCAAGTGAGATGGTAGAAAAAATTCCGAGCAGGATAATTAGATAAGGGCGGATGAGGTTAATCCTTAGTATGTTCGGCTTGTAGACTAATGTGATTTTCTTAGTTCCCGGAATGATTAGTTTTGCCAGGCTATAAGAGTCGTAGATATTGAGAGGAATTTCTTCGCCTTCCATGATTTCTATTTGTAAAGGGAATAGGGTGCTTGTGGTGGTCATAAAATTGTCTAGTTCATTGGCAAATATCATTATTCCGTCAATCATTGGTTTGCCATGATTATCCGCTAAACACGTAGTTGTGACGAGGTAATGTTTTTCATTGAAGAATATGATATTATTACTTACACCTTCTTTTCCACTTTGCAGGCTAAATAGATGAGCGATTAGTTTTCTTTCGGGCATTCTCTTTTGTCCGGAGCCTTCGCTCCATTTGGTTATAAAATCTTCGTTTGGATTTAAGTAGATTGCGAAGAAATCAAATTGTTTATCAATGCTTGGATCGAGTTGGAAATTTAGATAGGCTTTGTCATTTTTCTTTGTTTTAATTAAATCCCAGACATCAGGCCAGTAGGCATAGCTTCTGACCTGGCTCAGATGTAATTTCCAGGTTTCTTGGAAGGAAGCATCTATACCTTTTATATATTCTTTCTTGCGCTCTACTTCCAATCTTTCAGAGAGTAGATTTCCGATTATTTTTTCTAGACTAATGGATGTGGTTAATAGGCAGAAGGCGAACAAGAAAAAATAGGTTTTGTATTGGTTTTCTTCTATTTTGAGACGAATAGTTGTTACAAATGCGCTAGTGTTCATAGGGTTACTCTTTTTTAGAGATTCTATTCAATGTAAAACTCGTGACTAAAATAGCTTAGCTCGCATATAAACATTGACCTAAGGAACTTTTCTGTGTTTTTAGTCTAAGTCAAGGGATTATTCGGTGAATCGTAAAAATTTTTTAACTCTAAGTGCTATGGCTTTCTCTATGGCGTGTCTCTCCGGAAAATGCAATTCGTTATTTGGTCTACCTAGAAATGAATTCGCGGGAAAATTTACTGGTGATAATTTTTCTACTGCCCATAAGCTTCTCTGGAAAATCGACGAGAAAGACTTTCTAGATTTAAAATCAGAAGCGGAATTTGATTTGATTGTTGTAGGTGGAGGCTTGTCTGGATTATCCGCAGGTTACCTATCTAATGCGGAAAGGGTTTTGGTTCTGGAGCAGGCAGCAAGCTTTGGTGGAAATGCAAAATCGCAAACTTGGGGCGATGTTCGATACTCGATTGGCTCTGCTTATATCACTGAGCTTTCTAATACCGATCCGATTTATAAGTTTTATACTTCCCTGGGGCTTGATAAGCATTGGAAGAAAATAGGCGAAGAAGATGAAATTTATTTTCATCCCAAAGGAGTTTATCGAAAGCTACAGGGCATGGATGATATTCAGTTAAAAAAGCTTCCCGAAATTATGAAAAAATATACAGGGTCTCTTTTTCCCGAACTTCCCTTTAGTGGTAATTCGATATTAACCAGAAAGGTATTCGAAAGCCTGGATGATTATTCCTTGATTGATATTTTAAAAAGAGAGTTTAATGCTAATTTGTCTCCAGACTTACTTTCCTATTTACAAGCCTATGCGAGGGCTTCGTTTGCTTCCCGTGCAGAAGACCTTTCTGGATACGCAATGTTGAACTTTCTAAGTCCAGAATTTGAAACGAGTATTTATTGTTATCCCGGTGGTAATAGTTTTATGGCGCGCGTGATGGAAGAGAAATTGATTGAGCGAAAGTATAATCTTAAAGCTTCAAATCCTGTTCTATCTGTAAAAAATACTTCGGATGGAGTAGAGGTTATTTCTTATGATATTCCTAATCATCGTTATGCGAAATACAAAGCTAAAAAGGCAATCATCGCTTCGCAGAAATTTGTCGCCAAGAGAATTGTAAAAGATATTTCGATTGATCAAAGAAATGCAATGGATTCGCTCAAGTATAAGACTTATTTTGTTGCCAATATTTTACTTAAGAATCGTCCCAAGCAAAGTTGGTATGATTCCTATTTTTTAACTTCTTCTGACAATTGGGCGAGTGATGTTGTAATGGCTGATTATCCAATTTCCCCTGAAAAAAGAAAAGAGTATTCTGTTCTTACCGCCTACATGCCATATACCTCTGATACGAAGAGATCAGAAGTATTATCTAAATCGGCAAGTCCTGAGCTAGAAAAAAAATATTTTACAGAGTTGAGTGATATGATAACAACGGAAATCTCTCAATTGCAAGACAAATACGGGTTTGCTGCAAAAGACATTCATGATATTAACATAACTAGATGGGGTCATGCATTGGTATTTTCGGGGAAAGGAATGTTTTCTCGGAATTTGTTTGAGAAAGCTTCTGAGTCTTTGGGAAATATTTTCTTCGCGAATCAAGATAGAATTGGAACTCCTTCTGTTGAGTCGGCATTTACTGCATCCATGCTTGCTTTAAAAGAAGCGGGGATGCTATGACGAAAGAAGAAGCTAGAATTTTTCAGAAGAAAAGAATTTCAGAAATCGAGAATAGAGTTTCAAAGGAAGAATCTATTTGTTCTAAATTAGTACCTAGACTTCAGGGATGTAAGCGCGTCATTTGCTATCGGGCTGATAAATGGGAGGTTAATTTGGATTGGGTTTGGAATCATCCCGATTTAAAGGAAGTTTCATTTTATTTTCCGAAGGTGATTTCCAAAGAGCAACGAATGATTGAGTTTGTAAAACCGACTTTTTGGCAGAAAGGGAATTATGGCTTGCAGGAGCCGTTTGGCTCTGAGACTCTTCTACCTGAGGATGCTGATCTTTCTGTTATCCCTGCACTGGGTTTTCATGAGAGAGGCTTTAGACTAGGTAGGGGTGCAGGCTTTTATGATCGCGCTTACCAGGGAGTGGGGGTTAAAAAAATGATAGGAATTGGCTTTTCGGAACTTTTTTCGATTGATTTTCCCTATAGTGATTATGATATTCGAGTGGGCGAGCTTATCACTGATACAGATGTTTTATTTTTCTAGACTAACTGTAAGGATTGACCGATAATCATAGAAGCCTAGGCTTTAGAAGGATTTGCATTTTCAATGGAACAAACAGAAATAATTCAATCAGAAGAAGTAATCCAGTTTTTATCTTTTTCTGTCTCAAATGAAATTTTTGGTATAGAACTAGTGCATGTTCACGAAATTTTGCGCCCCGTTTTTATTACGCGAATTCCGAATGTGGAAGACTATATCTTAGGTGTCGTCAATCTTCGCGGCGAAATTATTCCCATCGTTGACTTAAAGAAAAAGTTCGAGCAAGGTTTTGTTGAAATTAACAAGAACACTCGTATTGTGGTCTTAGAAAACAATGGAAAGCGTTTTGGCTTAGTCGTTGAAGAAGTGAAGCAAGTTATAAAAATTGTAAAAAGTTCCGTTAGTGGCATCAATAATCATATGTCCTCGTCTTTTAATAACATGATTGATTTTGTTGGTAGAAGCGGTGAAACCATTGTATTGATTGTAGAATTAAAAAAATTAATCAGTTTTGAATAATCAGGAGCGAAAAATTGTCCGGCATTTTAGGTGAATATACAGAAATTTTTCTCGAAGAATCGGAAGACCAGATTGAAGAGTTGAATGCTAATCTCCTGCGACTCGAAACCGATCATAACAATCCCGAAATTATAAATGATATTTTTCGCGCAGCTCACTCTTTAAAGAGCTCTGCTGCTTTCGTAGGATTATACAATCTTTCTGATCTTTCTCATAAGATGGAAAACCTTCTTCAAAAAATTAGAGAAGGTAAACTATCTATCAATGTCAATCTAGTGAATCTCTTATTTGAATGCTTTGACTTAATCAAAGAAGTAATTGATGCAGTCGGTCGAGGTGAAAAAAAAGATAATTCTTATTCTGAGATGATTGGAAAGCTTGAATCCTATGAAAAGTCACAGGAAGCGCAGGGTGGTCAAGTAATTTCATCTGGAGCAAGACAATCAATTCAGACAAAGGAAGAGCCAGTTGCTGTTATCCCCGAGCCTGTAACTACAGTGGCTAATGTATCTTTGTCGTCATTAAGTTCAGACCCTCATGTTCCACTTAAATTAGAAGAGGATGAATTAAGAGAACTAGAAGAAGAATTAAAAATCAGAAATGCCAAGGCTTATGATGTGAAAGTAGCTCTTAAGAGCGATACTCCAATGAAAGGCTTGCGGTTTACACTGATTCTCCAAAACTTGAAGCTAAACGCTGTTATCTACAAATCTGTTCCTGATGTAGAATCTCTTGAAAGAGGAATTGATCAAAATTTTATCAACTTTATTCTGATTACACAAATCTCGGATGACGAAATCTACAAACTCATCATGGTAGATATGGTTGAATACATTGATATTTCGCTTAGAAATGTGCAAGCCCCTGTTTCTTCGACACATGATAAGACCGAGAAGATAACACAAGAAGCTAAGAGAGAAAGAACTGCAGTTCAAGAAAAAGAATCAGACAAAGCACTTACTAAAAGTATAAAAGTTTCCTCTGAAAAATTAGATCAACTCATGAACAATGTGGGCGAGCTTGTGATTACAAATTCGGGCTTCCAAAAAATCTATGATGATTTAGTTCGCAATTTTGGAGATGATACTATCTTTTCCGAATTAAAAAGTAAGATTGATCAGATCAATCGTATTTCGAAAGATTTACAATCAGGGATTATGAATACTCGAATGGTTCCGATTGGATCTGTATTCAATAGATTCTCTCGGTTGGTTCGAGATTTATCAATGGAGACAGGAAAGAAAGTTCATCTGAACTTAATGGGCGAGAACACAGAACTAGATAAGAAAGTTGTTGATATGATTGGTGAGCCAATGCTTCACTTGATTCGAAATTCTATTGATCATGGAATAGAGACTCCTGCTGAGCGAGCAAAGGCTGGCAAACCCGAATACGGAACTGTTGAACTAAACGCATACCAAGGTGGAAACAACATCATGGTAGAAATCAAAGACGATGGAAAAGGACTCAATAAAAGCAGAATTCTGAAAAAAGCGATAGAGAACAATCTAATCTCTGCTTCGGATGCTCAGAATTTAGCAGATAACGAAGTATACCAATTCATATTTGCTGCCGGATTTTCTACTGCTGCTGAAGTAACTGATATTTCTGGGCGTGGTGTTGGAATGAATGTTGTTAATAAACTCATTCAGGATTTTAAAGGTAAAATTTTAATCAATACTACGGAAGGGTTTGGAACATCGTTTACTCTTTGTTTTCCGCAGGCGTTAGCCATTATCCCTTCGATTCTTGTTTCTATGGAAGAGGAGATTTATGCATTTCCTTTATCCGAAGTATTTGAGACTATTCGAATTAAAAAGGATCAAATCAATACTCTCGAGGGGCATGAGATCATTAACCTCCGTGGAGAGGTATTACCTATTTACCGCTTGAATAAAATTATCGGGCTTGCAGATAAGCTTGATATGGAAGAAGCGCCTGTAGTGATTGTAAATTACAATTCTAGAAAGTTGGGCTTTATTGTAGATGAGCTAATCGGTAAACATGAGACTGTAATTAAGACCCTCGAAAAGAATTACAAAAATATCAAGGGTCTGACCGGTGCATCTATCATGGGTGATGGGACTATTATTCTCGTCTTAGATATTGGTGGACTAATTGATATAACCACAACCTCTTCTGTATCTTCTTCGCACTTAGTAGGCAAAGAAATGATGCGGCTAAATACGAGTAGATCCATCGATGTAAATACATCTAATGTGATATTTAAAACGCAAAGTTCGACGAACCTTTTTAATAATAGCTTACTTGGTTTACAATTAGTAGATAAAACTAAGAGGAAGAAAGATAAATCCGAGCGTAAAAAAGTTGCCTCTGAGCCAGAGCAAATTACACCGGTTGCAGAAGTTTCCGAGCCTCCTTCCGAGGAAATAAAACCTGTCCAAACTAAACCAGAAGAAATTAAAAAGGAAAATCAATATTTAATAGTGCCAGAGACAAATCTCCCGGAAAAGAAAAATATGAATGTGGAACAGAAGCAAGTAAGTAATAGTGTGAATGTTGAAAATTTGGGAGACTCTTCGGAAGAAGATCACGTAAAGGCGAGAGAGTTGCTAAAAGGTTTTTCTGATCAAACAAAAAAAAGAGTAGAGCAGCTAATACCAGATAGACCGATTAATGAGATGCTCAGCAAGGAAGAGATTCGTAAATTAGAATCAGTAGTTAATACTGGAATGATGAATGCTGGTCTTGTTTTATCTCAATTAGTTGGCTCGAATGTGGAACTTTTTATGCCGGAGATTATGCTTACGGATAAGGACGAACTTGTAAATGAGGTCAGGGATTCAAATGAGCATTTCTTTGGAATGAAAGTAAGAATGAACGGAGATTTAAACGGAAATCTCTTAATGATTTTCTCAGAAGCACGTGGAAAAGAACTAGCAGGCAAGTTATTAAAAGAAAATGAAACATCGGATTTGGCGAAGAAGCTTTCAGACGATTCTCTTTCCGTTTTAATGGAAATTTCGAATATCGTATGCTCGAGTGTAATGAATTCGCTTTCCAACAAAGCTAAAGCACAGATAATGCCTTCTGTTCCTGAGCTAGTCACTGGAAATTTTAAAGAAGTATTGGATGTAGTGAAGCCAGAAAAAACAAAGTTCTTAAGCATGAATACTGAGTTTATTTACGAAGGTGATAATTTAATTGGAAACTTATTGTTCTTACCGGACTTTGATGAGCTAGTTAAGTTAATATCTAGATTGGCTTAAGTAATGAAAGGAAGTTCAGTTGAATAGTGTAGATTTTAGCAGAAAAATTCGAGCAATTGTAATTGATGACTCTGCTTTAGTTCGAAGCATTTTAACTGACCTTCTTCAATCGGATGGGACAATTGAAGTAATTGCAACTGGTAAAACTGGCTTAGAATGTGTGCAGTTGGCTGAAAAACTCCTACCGGATGTAATTACACTAGATATAGAGATGCCAGTAATGGATGGCTTAACTGCACTTGAGAATTTGAGTAAAAAAAATATTAGAGTTGCAGTTATAATGCTTTCTGTATTAACTCAACATGGAGCGAAAGCAACGTTTCAGGCATTAGAGTTAGGTGCCATTGATTTTGTGCCAAAGCCTTCGAGTGCTATGCAAATGGATCTACAAGAAATTGGTTCGATCCTAAAAGCTAAAATACTAGGTTATTTTGACCATGAAGTAAAGCGAAAAGCCCCTAGAGTAAAAGTTAAAGTTGGAAATTTTCCAGAAAAGAAGCATGTGCCTATTCGAGCTGTTGCTATTGGAACGTCAACAGGTGGTCCGAATGCGTTACATAGTCTTTTTAAACAGATACCGGCGGATTTTCAACGTCCAATTTTTGTAGTGCAGCATATGCCAGCAGGATTTACAAAGGCTTTTGCAGAGAGATTGGATGAATTTAGTAAGATCAAAGTAAAAGAAGCGGAAAATGGTGAGAATGTAGTTTCGGGCACTGCCTATATTGCTCCTGGAAATTATCATATGAAGATTCAGAGAAAGGATCAGAGTGTTTCTATTGAATTGGAACAAGGACCGTTAGTAAATGGACATAGACCGTCAGTCGATGTAACATTTGACAGTTTAAGGGCTTGTTATGGTAATGCATTAGTGGGAGTAATTATGACGGGTATGGGAAAGGACGGAGCGGATTCAATAAAAAGAGTCAAAGAAGTAGGAGGGGTTACATTGGCACAAGACGAAAAAACATCTGTGATTTATGGAATGAACAGGCAGGCGATTGAAGGCGGTGGGATTGATCAAGTTCTTCCATTGGCGGAAATTGTTCCTAATATTATACGTATTATTAAAGAAAGAGGAAATTAAAATGGCCAAGATTTTGGTTGTGGATGACGCTAAATTTATGCGAACCCTAGTAAAGGATGCCTTGACAGCAGTAGGTCATACCATTGTTGGAGAAGC
>Ga0075160_10001221_pt1 | contig 15794 bp, 18 predicted proteins | sample JI91814C2DNA_FD_70969 | JGI IMG/M metagenome (GOLD analysis project Ga0075160, IMG submission 70969) | Wastewater effluent complex algal communities from Wisconsin, to seasonally profile nutrient transformation and Carbon sequestration -... | ecosystem: Engineered > WWTP > Effluent > Algae... | reverse complement strand
CGACGCAGGCCTTGAAGTAAGACCGCCACAGGCTTTCGGCCGGGGCCTCCGGCAGCGCGGTTTCGGTGGCGGTCGCGGCGTCGGTCATGGCTCTCCCCGTGCCCAGTCTCGCAGGGCCCGGTCAACGCCGGCTTAAGCTGCGACATAATCTTGCGCGAAACCGCCTCTTTCCGACTGTGCCGCCAAGGGTTATGTGACGCCCCCTACAGGCATTTCTCCGGTACCCGTTTCCGCCATGACCCGCGCCCGCACGCTCTACGACAAGATCTGGGACGAACATCTCGTCTCCTCGGCAGAGGGCGAACTTCCCGTCATCTATATCGACCGGCATCTCGTCCACGAGGTGACCAGCCCCCAGGCCTTCGAGGGCCTGCGCATGGCGGGCCGCAAAGTGCGTCACCCTGAAAAGACGCTGGCCGTGCCGGACCACAACGTGCCGACCGACAAGGCCAACCGCGCCGGCGGCATCGAGGGCATATCCGACCCTGAATCGAAACTGCAGGTGCAGACCCTTGCCGCCAACGCGGCCGAGTTCGGCATCGAGCATCTGGCGATGGACGATATCCGCCAGGGCATCGTCCACATTGTCGGGCCGGAACAGGGCTTCACCCAGCCGGGCATGACCATCGTCTGCGGCGACAGCCACACCTCCACCCACGGCGCGTTCGGCTCGCTTGCTTTCGGCATCGGCACGTCGGAGGTGGAACACGTGCTCGCCACCCAGACGCTGCGCATGCCGCAGTCGAAGAACATGCGCGTGACGGTCGACGGCGATCTCGGCCCCGGCGTCGGCGCCAAGGACATCGCGCTCGCGATCATCGGCAAGATCGGCACGGCCGGCGGCACCGGCTATGTCATCGAATATGCCGGCAGCGCCATTCGCAGCCTCTCGATGGAGGGCCGCATGACCCTCTGCAACATGTCGATTGAGGGCGGTGCGCGTGCCGGCCTCATCGCGCCGGACGAAAAGACGTTCGACTACATCAAGGGCCGCCCCAAGGCGCCCAAGGGTGGCGCATGGGAACAGGCGCTCGCCTACTGGAAGACGCTCTATTCCGATGACGGCGCCGTCTTCGACGCGGAAATCGTTATCGACGCTGCCGATATCCCGCCGCTCGTCACCTGGGGCACCAGCCCGGAAGACGTCGCGCCGGTCACGGGCAATGTCCCCGATCCGGCGAACGAGAGCGATCCCGGCCGTAGAGCCGCCAAGGAACGTGCGCTCGACTATATGGGCCTCAAGGCCGGGCAGAAGCTGTCCGAAGTGAAGGTCGACCGCGTCTTCATCGGCTCCTGCACCAACGGCCGCATCGAGGATCTGCGCGCCGTCGCCGCCATCGCCAGGGGCCGCAAGGTCGCGGCCCATGTGAACGCGATGATCGTGCCGGGCTCGGGTCTTGTGAAGGAACAGGCCGAACGAGAGGGCCTCGACAAGATATTCATCGAAGCCGGGTTCGACTGGCGCGAACCGGGTTGCTCCATGTGCCTCGCCATGAACGCCGACAAGCTCGCGCCCGAAGAGCGCTGCGCCTCGACCTCGAACCGCAATTTCGAAGGCCGTCAGGGCCGCGGCGGCCGCACGCATCTCGTCTCGCCCGTCATGGCGGCCGCGGCGGCGATCGTCGGCACGCTCACCGACGTGCGCGCGCTCTAGGGCGCGCGCATCGCTCCGGCGGCGGACTTGGCAATCTTCAGGATCGTCGCGCGCGTGCCGCCGGTCAGGCGGATACTCAGGTAATCGCCGCCCGAGGCGAGGCTGACGAAGATCGTATCCGGCGCCTCGCTCAGTACGGCGCCGTCTCCGATGTCGGGGATGCGCTCGAATGGGCTCCCGGCCTTCTCCATGCCCTCGATGTTCTGCTCCAGATAGGAGCGCGCAGTCTGGCCGCTCGGGCTCAGCAGTGCTGCCTCCATCAGCATGAATTCCAGCGACGGCCCGCCGCCGTCGGTTTGCCAGAAGCAGTCGGAGAGGTAGGCGATGTCCGCCGTGCCGCCGAGCCCGCGTAGCTGACCGCCCATCAGCTTGCCAAGTTCCGCTTCGCTCAGAATCTCACAGGCCGGCGTCGTCGCCAGCATGGCCGAGGCCCCTGCACTTGCGCTCAGCGCCAGCGCGCAGATGGCCGTCTGCAATCCTCTGATCATGCCCATGCGTGTCACACCCGTCCTGCCGCCAGGTTGGCGATGGTCATCAGCGCCCCGCGCGCGACGCCGCTGGTGCCGATCAGCAGCACATTGCCCTGGCGCAGGATGCCGATGATCGCCCGGCCTTCAACCGTCCCCTCCACGAACAGGAAGGCCTGCTCGCCAAGGCCGGTGAGGGTTTCGACCTTCCCCTTCGCCTCGAAAGTTTCCCGCCAGTTGCGATAGCTGTCGGCCGCGGTGGCGCTGCCCTGAAAGGCCAGCCCGCGGGTCCGGCTCAGCGCGATGGCGTGTTCGTTGGCAGCCACCCATGAGCAGTCGGACGCCCCGGTCATTTCCGGGTTCATGATGCGCTCGGTTGCCTCTGCGCCCAGGGCCGCCGTCGCCTCAGTCTCGGTCAGCAGTTCGCAGGCGGGGTTCGCCTCTTCGACGGCTGCTGCCGGCGCGACCAGCAGAAAGGCGGCAGCAAGGGTCGCGGATTTCATGCGCTGCAGTCTAGGCCGCATCGCGCCGCCTGGCCCCGGGACTCCTTGCCGCAAGGGCAGGAAATCGAGGCTCGCGCGGCGGGGCAAACGGGTGCTAAAGCAAGGCCCGCCATGGAACCTTTCACCACCCTCACCGCGGTCGCCGCGCCCCTTCCTCTGGTCAATGTCGATACCGACATGATCATTCCCAAGCAGTTCCTGAAGACGATCCAGCGGTCGGGTCTCGGGCAGGCGCTGTTCGACGAAATGCGCCGCACGCCGGACGGGAAAGACATCCCCGACTTCGTGTTGAACAAGCCGGCCTACAAGGACGCCAAGATTCTCGTCGCGGGCGCGAATTTCGGCTGCGGCTCGTCGCGCGAACACGCCCCCTGGGCTCTGCTCGACTACGGCTTTCGCTGCATCATCGCGCCCTCGTTCGCCGACATCTTCTACGGCAACTGCTTCAAGAACGGCATCCTGCCCATTGCCCTGCCGCAAGCCGAGATCGACAAGCTGATGGACGACGCCGAACGCGGCGCCAACGCGATCATCTCGGTCGATCTTGAGAAACAGGAGATCCGCGGGCCCGACGGCGGCGTCATCCATTTCGACATCGACCCTTTCCGCAAGCAGATCCTGCTGAACGGCTGGGACGATATCGGCCTGACGCTGCGCGACGGCGCCGCCATCGACGACTACGAGGCGAAGGCCAAACTGTCCAAGCCCTGGCTGTAGTTTCCCCAGCTTTATCACCGATGACTTCCGGCCGACCCATGCGGCGCCTGCCGACAGTGAGACAATCATGACCGCCAAACTGCTCCTCCTCCCCGGCGACGGCATCGGCCCTGAGGTCACCGCTCAGGTGCGCCGCGTGATCGACTGGCTCGCGGCCAACAAGGCTGTCAGCTTCACGCTGGATGAGGATCTCGTCGGTGGCATCAGCCTCGACAAGACGGGCGAGGCGATCACCGACGCCGCGATGGACAAGGCCATGGCCGCCGACGCCGTCCTCTTCGGCGCGGTGGGTGGCCCCCAGTGGGACAAGAACGCGTTCGACAAGAAGCCGGAACGTGGCCTGCTGCGCCTGCGGAAAGACATGGAGCTGTTCGCCAATCTCCGCCCCGCGCTCTGCTTCCCGGCGCTGACCGACGCCTCCAGCCTCAAGCCAGAGCTCGTCTCCGGCCTCGACATCATGATCGTGCGCGAGCTGACGGGCGGCGTCTATTTCGGCGAGCCGCGCGGCATCGAAAAGCTGGCCGACGGCTCCCGCAAGGCGGTCGACACCCAGCTCTATACGACCGAGGAGGTGCGCCGCATCGCGCGCGTGGCGTTCGAGCTCGCGGCCAAGCGAAAAGGCCACGTCCATTCGGCCGAGAAGTCGAACGTGATGCACACCGGCGTGCTGTGGCGCGAGGAAGTGACCCACATCCACGAGACCGAATTCAAAAGCCAAAAGCTCACCCACATCCTCGCCGACAATTGCGCGATGCAGCTGGTCCGCAATCCCAAGCAGTTCGACGTCATCGTCACCGACAATCTCTTCGGCGATCTCCTGTCGGACGAGGCGGCGATGCTCACCGGCTCGCTCGGCATGCTGCCCTCCGCCTCGCTCGGCGCGAAGGATCCAAAGACCGGCAAGTCGCGCGCGCTGTATGAGCCGATCCACGGCTCCGCGCCCGACATCGCGGGCAAGAATCTCGCGAACCCGATCGCGGCGATCCTCTCCTTCGCGATGTGCCTGCGCTACTCGCTGAACGACGAGGCGAATGCGGCGCTCATCGAAAGTGCCGTGTCCGCCGTGCTCGATCAGGGTCTGCGCACCGGCGACATTGCGCAGCCGGGCGCGACCAAGGTCGGCACTACCGAAATGGGCGACGCCATCCTCAAGGCGCTGGACGCTGCGGCGCGCTGAGTACGGGTAAGACGTTAACCCCGGCTTGCTAGACTAGCGCCCATGACAAACAGCATCGACACGGCTTCCCTCGTGGCTCTGACCGCGCGGATGGATGCACTCGACGCCTCGGTTGCGGCTCTTGGCGCACAGAATCGAGATATTCTGGCGGCGCTCGCCGTTCTCACGGCGGCGTCAGGCCCGCGCAAGGCCGAGTTCGTCGCCAAGCGCGGCTGATCGCGCTCTCATCGCGACGTCGGCTGACCATCGCGACCATTGAATCCGGGCAATGCGCCGCGCCTTGTCTCGCTAGTCCAGACAAAGTGTCCAGACCCGGGCACATTTTCCGCTGCCGGCCTTGAAACGAAACCAGCCTCTGCTTATTTTCCTATAGAGCCGTGCCCGCCGTGTTCGGCAGGAAGGTGAGGGAGATGACTGGGGATGCGCGGGCACTATTTGAGGATACTTATCCACAGACACCCCGCCTCCGCGGCGTGATGACGAACGAACATATATTGTTTCGCGAGCGTGAAATATTACATCGCGGCATATCAGGAGTGACCCCATGAGTTGGACCATCGCCGTCGCCGGTGCCACAGGCACTGTCGGCCAGGAAATCCTCAATGTGCTTGCCGAACGCGAGATCGAGGACCTTCAGGTCGTCGCCCTCGCCACGCGCAAGTCGATGGGCGTCGAGGTTTCCTACGGCGACAGCATCATCAAGTGCCGCGACATCGCGCAGCACGATTTCTCGAAGACCGTCATAACCATCATGGCGATGGACGCGGCCTCGGCGAAGGAGTGGGCGCCGAAAATCGCGACTGCCGGGTCGGTCGTCATCGACACCTCCAGCGCCTTCCGCATGGACCCCAGCGTGCCGCTGATCGTGCCGGAGGTGAACGCCCACACGCTGGAGCGTTTCGCCAGGAAGAACATTGTGGCTGTCGCCAATGGTGCGGTGGCGCAGCGTCTTGCGGCGCTCAAGCCCCTGCATGACGAGGCGAAGATCACTCGCGTCGTCGCGACGACCTTCCAGTCGGTTTCCGGCGCGGGCAAGGACGCGATGGACGAGCTCTTCGCCCAGACACGTGCCATCTTCGTCGGTGATCAGGTGGAGCGTGCGGCGCTGCCCAAGCAGATCGCCTTCAACGTCATTCCCCAGATCGGTGACATTGACGCCGAAGGCGCGACGGCTGAGGAAACCTCGCAGGTCATGGAGATGCGCAAGGTTCTCGATCCCGACGTGAAGCTGGCTGTCACGGCCGTGCGCACGCCGGTTTTCGTCGGCGATGCCGAGGCCTGCACGGTGGAGTTCGAAAGGCCCATCACCGCAGCGAAAGCCAAGTCGCTGCTGCGCGAGGCGCCGGGGCTCATCCTCATCGACCGCCGCGAAGATGGCGGCTACGTCACCCCGGTCGAGGCGGTCGGCGATTTCGCCACCTATGTCAGCCGTGTGCGCAAGGATGGCAGCGTGCCGAACGGCCTCGCGCTGTGGCTGACATCGGATAATCTGCGCAAGGGCGCGGCCCTCAACGCCGTGCAGATTGCCGAAACGCTGATGGCCAAGCACCTGAAGAAAAGGATCGCGTGATGGATCAGCCCGCCTTCCGCACTTTGCTCGACCGGCTGGGCGAGGCCGCCAGCGCAGGCGATGCGGCCGCGTTCTCTGCCTGCTTCACGGAAGACGGCGTCTATCACGACTATGTCTACGGCCCGTTCTTGGGGCGCGAAAACATCGCGCATATGCTCACCGATCATTTCCACGCCGCCTGCCGCGACTATGACTGGCGCTTCTTCGACGAGGCCGTCACCGGCGACACCGGCTACGCCCGCTCGCTCTCGCGCTTCGTCTCCACGATGAAGGAATTCGAGGGCAAGGAAGTGGTGATAGATGGGATGAGCCGCTTCCGCCTCCGTGACGGCCTCATCGCCGAATACTGGGAAAGCGTGAACGCCGGCGTCGCCCATGTGCAGCTCGGCGTCGAACCGGCCCGCTCGGCCAGGGTCTTTGCCCGCTGGGCGCGCGAACTGCGCGAACGGCCCGACGCTGCCGCCTATGCCGATGGCGTCCGCGCACGTTACGCGAGACGCTGAGGCGGGTCGCCGATCTCCGGATCGCTCAAGGCCTTCTGTTCGGCGACCAGCGGCATCTCCGTGAAGCCGCCGTCCTTTGCAGCGCGGATCATGTGATCGACGCCGGCGACGGAAGCCCCCAATGCATCTGCAATATCGGCCCCTTTGAGCCGCCATCCCAGGAATAGGCTGGCGAGCAGATCGCCGGTTCCGGACGGTGGATGATTCACCCGCGCTGTCGTCACCAGAAACGCCTCGCGCGCCGTCACGGCCATCGTCCCGATGCCGCCCGCATCCCCGACGGGCGCCGACGTCGCCAGCACCAATGGCCGCCCCAGCAGCCGCGCTGCAGCCGCCGCGTCTGCCGCCGTCTCGATCCTCCGGCTGGTCAGGCTCGCCAGCTCGAACCGGTTGGGCGTCACGATATCGGCCAGCGGCAGAAGCTGGCGGGCCATCGCCTCCGCGATGCCGGGCTTGGCATACGCGCCGCCTTCGTCCCCGAACACGGGATCCAGCAGATACAAGGCCTTGGCGTTGCGGCCCTTCACCGCCGTCACCGCGCGCCGCACGGTTTCCGCCTGCGCCGGATCGCCCAGATAGCCCGATATCACGGCATCCACGCCCTCCAGAAAGCCGCGCTCCTCCAGCCCGGTGAGCAGGTCATCCAACAGGGCAGGCGCGGTCGCCTGGCCCTTCATGCCCTTGTGACCGGGATGGTTGGAAAACAGCACGGTCGGCAGCGCCATGACATCAACGCCGAGGCGCTGGAGCGCGAACCGCGCGGCCGTGTTTCCGACATGGCCAAAGGCTACTTCGGACTGGATGGAAAGGACGCGGGGACGGGGGAAATTGGCCATGTGCATCACGTTTGCATGAGCGGAACGGCTTTTGTAGGGTCCGCGCCTTCCCGGAATTGGACCCTTTATGACCGCCCTGAAACCCCGCCGCAGTGTTCTCTATATGCCGGGTTCCAACGCCCGGGCGCTGGAAAAAGCGCGCACCCTTCCTGCTGATGCCCTCATCCTCGATCTGGAAGATGCCGTCGCCCCCGACGCCAAGGACATTGCCCGCAAACAGGTGGTCGAGGCGGCCTCGGCCAAGGTTTTCGGCTACCGGGAAATCGCCATCCGCATCAACGGCCTCGGAACGCCCTGGGGCAAGGATGACCTCAAGGCCGTCGCCGCCAGCGGCGCCGACGCCATGCTGGTGCCCAAGGTTGAAAGCGCCGACGAAGCCGCCGCCCTTTCCGCCGCGCTGGACGAGGCCGGCGCGCCCGCCTCGCTGAAGCTCTGGATCATGTTCGAGACGCCCCGCGCGGTGCTCAACGCCGCGACCATCGGCGGGGCCGGCGGGCGGCTGTCTTTGCTGGTCGCCGGGACGAACGATCTGGTGAAGGAGTTCCACGGCCTTCACACACCTGGCCGCGAAGGGCTTCTGCCGATCCTCACCCTTCTGCTCGCCGCCGCCCGGGCCAACGGCCTCGCGGCGCTGGACGGCGTCTACAACGACATCCAGAACGCGGAAGGGTTCGCTGCTGCCTGCGCCCAGGGCCGGGCGCTTGGCTTCGACGGCAAGACGTTGATCCATCCCTCCCAGGTGGAACCCTGCAATACCGCGTTCAGCCCGGGTGAGGCTGAGGTTGCCGATGCCCGCAAGATCCTCGCCGCCTTCGATCTGCCCGAAAACCGCGCCAAGGGTGCGATTTCGCTGGATGGCCGCATGGTGGAAAGGCTGCATGCCGATATCGCCGCCCGTATCGTCGCGATGAGCGACGCCATCGCTGCGCGGGCGGCGTGATGTTCATGCCCGGTTCAACCTGAATCGGGCCAAAGACTGGCCACACTGATGGCCAGAAGGTCAAAAGAGATGAGGATCCCAATGCTTCGTACCGTTCTTCGCACATCCGTCCTGCTCGCTGCCTGCGTGAGCCTCTCCTTGCCTGCCGCCGCCCGCCTGGGCGAACGCAAGAACAATGAAAGCAAGGAAGTCCAGGAAGCCCTGAAAGATGGCGTTGCGGCGATGGAAGCCGGCAACTACCAGGCAGCCGTCGATGCCTTCAGCAAGGCGATCGAGATCGGCGGCCTGGGCGAGCAGAACGAGAAGGCGGCGCACCTCAACCGCGGCATCGCCTATGCGGGCCTCAATCAGTGCCCGAACGCGATTCCGGATTTCGACAAGGCGCTCGAGATCGGCGGCGATGATGCGCTCGCCTACATCCAGCGTGCGCAGTGCCATTCGACCACCGGCAATGGCGCGGCGGGCACGGCCGATGCCAAGAAGGCGACCGCCATGATGCCGGATGACGCCAGCTACGCGAAGCTCTACTGCGCCATCGCATTCAACGCCAAGGTCTACGCCGACGCCGGTCCGGCCTGCGAGACGGTGGTCGTGCGGTTCGAACCGCAGAACGCCCAGCTGACCCAGGCCTCCGCTCAGTCCTACGAGGCTGCCGGGAACAAGGCGAAAGCCAATGAAATGTGGACCAAGCTGCTGGCGCTCGATCCGAGTTCCGAAGCCGCCAAGCAGGGCATCAAGCGGACCGCCTAGGGCCGCCGGCATCACGGCGCGTTGACTCATTCCTGACGGGACTTACAGTCTCGCGCCGTAATGCAGCCATCTTGAAGCTGCACGATCCACCCCAGAGTCAGAGCTTAGGGAACACATCGCCGATGCGCCTCGTCTTGTTCGCCGCTGCCGCCGCCGCGGCTCTCCTCACCGCCACTCCGGCTTTCGCGCAGACGGCGTCTGAAGCTGCCGCGATCGAAGAGTTCCAGCGCGGCCAGAAGTCGGCCGACGCCAAGAAGAACGACGAAACGATCGCGATCATGACGGGCGTGATCACCGCCGGCAAACTGCCCAAGGAATGGCAGCCCTACCCTTATTTCTATCGCGGCCAAGCCTATCGCCGCACCGAAAAGTGGGTGGAAGCGCTGGCCGATTTCGACAAGGCGATCGAGTTGAAACCCGACCTCGCCCCGGCCTTCTTTGAATCCGGCATGGCATGGCACGCGCAGGAAAAATACAAGCAGGCGATCGCGTCGTACGACAAGGCGATCAAGATCTCGCCTGAAAACGCCGACTACCTCTATTCGCGCTGCGTCTCCAAGTCGTGGTCGGGCGACAATGCCGGCGCCCGCGACGACTGCCGCAAGGCCGTCAAGATCAAGGACGATTTCGTTGACGCATGGTCGACGCTCGGCCGCGCGCACGAAGACCTTGGCCAGCTCGACAAGGCTGAGGAATGCTACAAGAAGGTCCTGACGCTTGAGCCCGGCCACAAGGGGGCCAAGGAAGGCCTCGCCTATATCGAAGAGAAGCGTAAGGCGATCGCCGCTGGCGGCGGCTGATCCTCGCCTCAAACGGCTTGAACGGACGGCGCGGGCTGATAAGGCTCGCGCCGTTCGCTTTTGGGGGTCGTCATGACCAAGTCGTTCACCGGCAACTTCTTCGAGGATTTCCGCATCGGCCAGGTGCTGCGCCATGCAACGCCGCGCACGCTGACCGGGGGCGACGTCGCGCTCTACAACGCCGTCTTCGGTGGCCGATTTGCGCTCGCCTCGTCCGACGCCTTCGCGCGGTCGCTCGGCTTGAAGGAATCCCCGGTCGACGAGCTGCTCGCCTTTCACATGGTCTTCGGCAAGACCGTCGCCGATATCTCGCTGAACGCCGTCGCCAATCTCGGCTATGCCGAATGCCGGTTCCTGAAACCGGTGCACCGGCACGAGACGCTGAGCGCCGTGAGCGAGGTCATTGGCCTCAAGGAAAACTCCAACCGCCAGACCGGCATCGTCTATGTCCGCACCACCGGCCTCAATCAGGACGGCGAGACGGTGCTCTCCTATGTGCGCTGGGTGATGGTGCGGAAACGTGACGCCGACGCCGAGGTGAAGAACCAAAGCGCGCCCAGGCTCGCCGCCGCCGTCAGCCCCGCCGATCTCGTGCTGGTGCCGGGCATCGACTACGGTCGCTATGACGCCGAACTCGCCGGCTCGCCCCATCTCTGGGACGACTACGTGGCGGGCGAAAAGATCGACCATGTCGATGGCATGACGGTGGAAGAGAGCGACCACATGCTGGCGACGCGCCTCTTCCAGAACACCGCGAAGGTGCATTTCAACCAGCATGTCGAGGGCCAGGGCCGTTTCGGCCGCCGCCTCATCTATGGCGGACACGTCATCAGCCTTGCCCGCGCGCTGTCCTTCAACGGCCTCGCCAACGCGCAGCAGGTGGTGGCGATCAATGCCGGGCGGCATGTGAACCCGCTCTTCGCGGGCAACACCGTCTATTGCTGGTCGGAAGTTCTGGAGAAGGCGGAACTGCCGGGCCGCGGCGATTGCGGCGCGCTGCGCCTGCGCCTCGTCGCCACGAAGGACCGCTCCTGCGCCGACTTCCCCGACAAGGATGACAAGGGCACCTATCCGGCCGACGTCATTCTCGATCTCGATTACTGGGCGGTCATGCCGCGGCGCGGCTGAGCCACTCGTCGCGCGTCACGGCCCACAGCATCGACTCGGTGCCTCTGAACGTGAACGGCTGCCACGGACTCTCGCCCAAGCGCTTCGCGACCGCCTGAGACGGCGTGTTGTCCGGGTGGATCATCGAGAAGACACGGCTCATGCCGATCTTCTCGAAGCCGAAATCGCGCGCCGCCGTGGCTGCCTCGGTCGCAAAGCCCTTGCCCCACATCGCGCGCAGAAAGGTCCAGCCGAGTTCGTTGCCCGGCCATTCAACCGGCGCATGCAGAAAGCCGGTGCGGCCGATCATCCGGCCCGACGATTTCTCCACCACAGCCCAGCGGCCATAGCCGTTGGTGTGCCAGTGACCGAGATAGGCGAGGATCTTCTCATGCGCGCCCAGCAGCGAGGCGTCTGCGACGCCGCCGAGATAGCGCATCGTCTCCGCGTCGCCGTGAATGCCGGCCAGAGCCTCGATATCGTCAACCGTGAAGGCGCGCAGGATCAGCCGCTCCGTTTCCAGCGTCGGGATATCCAGTGGCGGGCAGGTCCGGTTCAGCATCATGCTTTCAGCGCGTCCATCGCGAAACCGTGGCTCAGCACGGTCCGGTCATGTTCATCCAGAATGTAGAACCCGATCTGCCGCTTGTCCCAGTCCAGCCCCACCATGCCGACATTGTTCCGCCGGAATGTCGGGCCAATGCGGTTCGGTCCCGCCTCTTCCCCCGGATCGTCTTCGGGCGTCCAGCTCGTATTGATGGCCGACGAGGTCAGCTCATGGATGGGGTAGGGCGTTCCCCTCGTCTCGCGATAGATGCCGGCGCGATGGCGGTCGCCCGATACCATCACTACGCCGTTGGCGCGCGTCTTCGCCACGAGATCGTAGAAGCGCTGCCGCTCGGCGGGGAACAGGCCCCATTTCTCCCAGCCATGCCCGTCGGTGACCAGCTGATAGGAACTGACGATCAGTCGCAGGTCAGCCTGCTGGCTCAATTGCTCTTCCAGCCAACCCCATTGCGCCGCGCCCAGGATCGTCTTCGACGGATCGGGGTTATCGACATAACGCTCCTTGCCCTTCACGCCCTCTTTGTCGGTGCTGGTGAAGCGGTCGCGGAAGCTGCGCGTATCAAGCAGAATGGTCTGCACCCGCGCGCCTTTAGGGCCGGTGATGAACGCGTCGTAGATGCCGCCACGCGTCCGGCGCACACTGTCCTTCGGTACACCCCAGAAATCGAAGAAGAGCGGCGTTGTGGCGGCCTTGTAGGGATAGCCTGAGTCTTCATCGTTGTTGCCGTAGTCGTGGTCGTCCCACACGGCCGCCATCGGCATGGCCGAGCGAAAAGCGCGATAGTCGGGGCGGGCGAGGGCGGCGGCATAGGCGCCGACCAGTTCGTCGACATTCGGGCTGGTTGTGTCGCCATAGACATTGTCGCCCATCATCACGAACAGGTCGGGCCGCGACCGGATGGCGGTGCCCAGCAGCTTCGCCTCGACCTGCTGATCGAAGCACGAGCCGATGCCGATCCGCGTCAGCCGCTTGTCAGGGGCCAGAGCAGGCGCCTGGGGAAGTGTCAGCGTGCCGGCCATGGTTGGAAAGCCGCGGGCTTCCGTGCGCGGGGCGGCGCAGCCGGCTGCGGCAAGGGTTGCAAGGCTGGCCATGCCACCGAGCAAGGTGCGGCGATCCAATCCGGTCATCGGTCATCCCCTCATACGGACGACAGCCCTAGCCGCCGCATATGACCCTTCTGCGATGCTGTGCGCACAGCCGGCCCATGGCCGGTCCGATGAATCCTTGCGCCGGGGCGTGCCGAAGGTCAGTTTTGACCATCAGGAGATGCACATGGCGGTTTCGGTCATCGACGGCACACTGGAGAGCGTCACGGTCAAGCGCAAGGCATCGCGCGTCTGGCGTCTGCACGATCTCGTTTTTCGCACGGCTGCAGGCGGCGAGACGCGGCTGGATGGGATGACCGTCGTCACGCCGGTCATCGGCGTCGCGTTGCAGCCCGGCGTCAGTGGCCGCCTCTATGTCTATCGTGCGATCGACCATAAGGGCATCCACGCCGTCCGTTCGCCGGACGGCTCGGTGCTGATGAAGTTCCCGCGCTCCAACGAAACGCTGATGGCCGTTCTCTTCTTCATCAACATTGCGGCGGCGGCCGCGATGTTCGCGATCGATGGCAGCCCCAACTGGCTGACCGTCGCGCTCATCCCGTTCACCAGCGTGCTCTGGTTCCTCTATCGCGCCGCCCGCCGCGAGGCAGAGGCGCAGGTGATCGCGGACCGCGCCCCCGTCATCGAACTCGCCTGAGGCCTCTCCTGAACGACGAAGGGCGTGCACCGCAACGCGCACGCCCTTCTGTCCGCTGAATGATGCCGGCCGTTACTTCAGGCTCGGCTCGATGCCCTTGCAGGCTTCGATCAGGCCCTGCACCGAGGCGACGGACTTGGCGAACATCGCCTTCTCGTCGTCATTGGTGGAGAACTCGATGACCTTCTCCACGCCGCCCGCGCCGATCACGGCGGGCACGCCGACATAGAGGTCTTTCAGGCCGTACTGGCCGGTCAGATGCACGGCGCAGGGCAGCACGCGCTTCTTGTCCTTGAGATACGAGACGGCCATGGCGATGGCGCTCTCGGCCGGCGCGTAATAGGCGCTGCCGGTCTTCAGCAGGGCGACGATCTCGCCGCCGCCCCCGCGCGTGCGCTTCACGATGGCGTCGAGCTCGTCCTGGCTCATCCAGCCCTGGGCCACCAGTTCGGGCAGCGGCAGGCCGCCGACCGTCGAATGGCGCACCATCGGCACCATGTCGTCGCCATGGCCGCCCAGCGTCCAGGCATGGATGTCTTCCACCGACACGCCGGTCTTCTCGGCAAGGAAATAGGCAAAGCGCGCCGAGTCCAGCACGCCGGCCATGCCGACCACCATGTTGTGGGGAAGGCCCGAGAATTCGCGCAGCGCCCACACCATCGCGTCGAGCGGGTTGGTGATGCAGATGACGAAGGCATTCGGGGCATGGGTCTTCAGGCCCTCGCCGACGGCCTTCATGACCTTCAGGTTGATGCCCAGCAGGTCGTCGCGGCTCATGCCCGGCTTGCGCGGTACGCCGGCGGTCACGATGGCGATATCGGCGCCCGCGATGTCGGCATAGTCGTTCGCGCCCTTCAGCTTCGCGTCCTTGCCGAACACGGCGGAGGCTTCGGCGATATCCAGCGCCTTGCCCTGGGGCGTGCCTTCCATGATGTCGAAGAGGATGATGTCGCCCAGTTCCTCGCGGGCCGCGATATGGGCCAGCGTGCCGCCGATCATGCCGGCGCCGATAAGGGCGATCTTCTTGCGGGCCATAGGGCTCTCCTGAATGCGGGAAATTGCGCGCGCGTGGGGTAGCGCGAAGCCCCGCTTCGTTCAAGCTAGTGGTCGTAGAGGTCCTGTCCCGCCTTGCCGCGGAAGATCCAGTAGGAGAGGGCCGAATAGCCCGCGATCACCGGCACCACGATCACCGCGCCATACAGCATGATCAGCAGGCTTTCCGGGGCGCTGGCGGCCTCGTAGATCGTCAGCCGGTCGGGCACGACATAGGGGTAGAACGAATAGGCGAGCCCCAGAAACGCCATCAGGAAGATCGACGCGCCGCCGATGAACGGCGCCCAGGCCCAGCGGTCGTCTTTCAGCGGCATGCGCCCCAGCAGCACGAAGAGACCGAGGAACGCGACGCCCGCCAGCACCGGCAGGGGGCTGAGCAGCGCGATCTCAGGCCAGGTGAACCACTTCTCCAGAATGCGCGGCGAGGTCAGCGGCGAGGCGGCGCTGATGGCGGCGAAGCCGATGGCGCTGGCGACGAGGCCGAACCGGGCCCATCCGGCGGCCTTCTTCTGCAGCGCGCCGTCTGTCTTGAAGACCACCCATGCCCCGCCCAGCATCGCGTAACCCGCCGCAACGCAGACCGCCGTCAACGCGGCGAAGGCGAGATGGGGCAGGGTGATTTCCAGCCCGACGACATAGAGACCCAGCATGAAGCCCTGCGTCAGGGCGGTCATCAGCGAGCCGGTGAAGAACAGGCGGTTCCACAGCCGCTTGTATTTCGCATGCGCCTTGATGCGGAATTCGAACGCGACGCCGCGCAGGATGAGACCCAGCAGCATCAGCGCAACGGGCAGATACAGCGCGCCGAGAATGACGCCATGGGCGATCGGAAAGGCGACGAGCAACAGGCCGACCGCCAGCACCAGCCATGTCTCGTTGGCATCCCAGAACGGGCCGATCGACGAGATCATCCGGTCCTGTTCGGCCTCTTCGGCCAGCGGCATCAGGATGCCGACGCCGAGGTCGTAGCCGTCGAGGATCACGTAGATGAGGATCGACAGCCCCATCAGTCCGGCAAAGACGAAGGGCAGCCAGATGGCGGGATCTTCAAACATTCGTTCCCCCCGTTGCGACGGCAGCCGAGCCCAATGTCGTCTGGATCGCACCCTCTTCGGGTTCGCCGGTCGGCTTCGCACCGATGCGGGCGAGATAGAAGAGCACGGTGATGTAGGCGATCAGCAGAACCGTGTAGGTCGCCAGATACATCAGCAGCGTCGTGAGGATCATCGGCGCAGGCGTCGCCGACGCGGCGTCGGCGGTTTTCAGCACGCCCGTCACCAGCCAGGGCTGGCGGCCGATCTCGGTCACGTACCATCCGGCCAGCGTTGCGACCCAGCCGGAGAACGTCATGGCGACGAGCGCGCGAGCCAGCCATGGGCTCGCTTCCTTTCTGCGCCACAGCCGGA
>Ga0075160_10001218_pt1 | contig 15814 bp, 11 predicted proteins | sample JI91814C2DNA_FD_70969 | JGI IMG/M metagenome (GOLD analysis project Ga0075160, IMG submission 70969) | Wastewater effluent complex algal communities from Wisconsin, to seasonally profile nutrient transformation and Carbon sequestration -... | ecosystem: Engineered > WWTP > Effluent > Algae... | reverse complement strand
CCACCAACAAGGCGGTGCGTTCCATCCAACTGGTATCCGTCATTAGTCAAAAATCTTTCCTGGGTTTAAAATATAATGCGGATCAAACACCTGTTTAATATTTTTCATAAGGGTGAGTTGGTATTCAGGAAAAACAACAGGCAGGTAGTTTTTTTGAACCAGACCAATGCCGTGCTCACCACTAATAGTGCCGCCCAGGTTTTTACAGAGTTCGAAAATTTCGGTAATGCCGTTGGGGAGTTCTTTGTTCCAGATTTCATCGCTGAGCTCACCTTTAATAATGTTTACATGTAAATTTCCATCCCCGGCATGTCCATAACACACCGATTTAAAGCCGTACTTTTTTCCAATACGTTTTACACCATTCAACAGGGCCGGTAATTCAGCACGGGGAACTACCGTATCTTCTTCCTTATAAACACTATTACTCTTAACAGCTTCGCCAACTTTACGTCTTATTTTCCAAAGCGCATTTTTTTGTTCTGAACTTTCGGCAAATAAAATCTCGTCGCAATCATTGGCCTGCATCACCTGACTTATGGCTTCACAATCACTCATCAAAACATCCAGGTTATTCCCGTCTACTTCAATCAGCAATAATGCCTGCCATTCTGCTTTGATGGTGAAGTTAACTTCGCCGGAATATTTAATACTCCAATCTATCGCGTCCCGCTCCATAAATTCCATAGCGCTCGGCGTAATTCCCGCTCTAAATACTTCGCCCACCGCTTTGCAGGCTAATTCGGCACTGGTAAAAGGTACCAGCATGAGCAAATCGTGTTTTGGTAAAGGAATAAGTTTAAAAACAATTTTGGTAATAATCCCCAAAGTTCCCTCACTGCCAACCATTAATTGCGTGAGGTTATATCCGGTTGAGTATTTTAAGGTGTTAGCCCCGGTCCAAATGATTTCGCCGGTAGGTAAAACCACCTGCAGGTTTAATACATAATCGCGGGTAGTGCCGTATTTAACCGCTTTAGGGCCGCCACTGCTGTGTGCCACATTGCCTCCGAGGCTACAACTTCCCCAACTGGCCGGGTCCGGTGGATAGAATAACCCTATTTTTTTAACTTCTTCCTGAAAAATGTAGTTGATTACCCCTGGCTCCACGGTTGCCTGTAAATTCCGTTCGTCGATGTTTAGAATTTTATTAAATTTTTCCATGCTTAGCAACACACCACCCATTACCGGCAGAGCGCCACCACTTAAACCTGTTCCGGCGCCGCGGGTAGTAAGCGGAATTTTATTTGTATGGCATATTTTGGTAATTGCCGCCACCTGTTCCACCGTTTGGGGTTTCAGTACAACTTCAGAAGGAAAAACAAAATCTTCTGTATGATCCTGCCCATAATGGACTAACTGCTCTTTATCGGTGGATATAAACTCCCTGCCCACACACTCTTCGAGTGCTTTTAATGTTATTGACGTTAATTTGTTATAATTATCCCTTACCATGCTCGCGTATTGGTTTTTAAAGTTACTAAGTTTGAATCTGAAAATTTTATTCCATCCACCGAGTTTTAATTTTGTTTATTAACACACATACACATGCTCAGCTATACGACGCTAAAATAGAAGTCGTTAATTTGACATTAGGGAACAGCGATAAGCCAAAGTACTACTCCTACGGGATACATCCCTGGCATGTGGAAAAAAACACTTGTTACGAACAACTGGAGTTATTGGAATTGATGATGCATGAAAAACGTTGTCTGGCAATAGGAGAGTGTGGTCTCGATAAACTGAGCAAATCTGATTTCGCTTTGCAGCAGGAAATTTTCACTGAGCAGATCAAACTTGCCAACAAAATAAATAAACCGCTCATCATTCATTGTGTGAAGGCTTTTAACGAATTGATCAACTGCCTGAATCTGAACGATAATAAAGTTCCCGTAATTATTCACGGTTTTAATAATAACGAAAATATTGCCAGGGTAATGGTTAACGAGGGGTATTATTTTTCATTTGGCAAGGCGCTATTGGGCTACGAGTCCAATGCAGCAAAAGCTATTATTAATGTTGGAAGAAAGAATTTTTTTCTTGAAACGGATGACGCTGATATTTCCATTAAGTACATTTATAAAAAGGCGTCGGAGTTATTGGGGATTAATGAAGATATTATTCAGCAGCAGTTGCAAAGTAATTTTGAGAGGGTTTTTAACGTGAAATTGGCCTGATTATTTCCTGCTAATTTTACATATATTAACAGTTTATCAACCGGTTAAATATAAAGCGTTAAATTTCTTTTTTTTGAGAAGAATAACATTTAATTTAGTCTCGCTCTTTAAAAACCCGGAATTTCTTGGAGTAACATTAGACTAACGGAATGTTGTTTCAAACAATTGCCGGGTTTTTTGAGAGTCTATTCAACGCTTATTCAAGCACCTTGTCTTTCGCGTATCTGCGCCATTTTTCCAGAACCCGCTCCATGTCCTCTGGAACCTCGCTGTCAAAAAACAATTTTTCGCCGCTAATGGGATGGGTAATCCCAAGTGTTTTCGCGTGTAAGGCCTGTCTTGGTAAAATGTCGAAACAATTCTGTACAAATTGGCGGTATTTGGCACTGTTAATTCCTTTCAGAATAATATCACCACCGTATTCGTTGTCGTTAAACAAAGGGTGACCGATACTTTTAAAATGCACGCGTATTTGATGTGTGCGGCCGGTTTCAAGTTTGCATTCCACAAAAGTGATATAACCAAAACGCTCCAGTACTTTATAATGAGTAACCGCGTGTTTCCCATGTTCACTCCCTTCCGGAAAAACGTACATTACCTTCCTGTTTTTTAAATCTCTACCCACGTTGCCTATTATCGTTCCCTGGTCTTCTTTTAAATCGCCCCAGCAAATGGCCACGTATTTACGGTCCATGGTGCGGTCGTAAAAATCCTTTGCCAGCCGTGTCATAGCCAGTTCGGTTTTAGCGCAAATAATAATTCCAGAGGTGTTTTTGTCAATGCGGTGCACCAATCCCGGGCGTTCCATGTACTGATCGTGATTGAGTTTTGTTTTGGTGGTTGGCAGGTTATTGTAATGATACGCGAGGGCATTTACAAGCGTGCCCCGGTAGTTGCCGTAACCAGGATGTACCACCATTCCTGGTTTTTTATTTACAAGAATGATGTAATCGTCTTCGTAAACAATATCCAGCGGGATGTTTTCGGGCACTACCTCAATGTCGCGGGGGGGCACCGTGAGTACAATGGAGATTTCATCTAACGGCTTTATTTTGTAGTTGGATTTGGCGGGTTTGCCATTCACCAATACAAAGCCAGCTTCACACGCGTTTTGTACCTTAGTGCGGGTGGTGTTGGCAACGCGTATCATGATAAATTTATCAATACGCATCGTCACCTGTCCCTTTTCCACCTTTATGTTATGGTGCTCGTAAAGTGCCTGCTCTTCATCGAGGCCGGCATCCTCTATTTCTTCATCAAAATCCGACATGTAAAAAATATTAGTGCTGAATAATTAGTTTGCCTTGTTGCACTAATTGAGTGCCTGTTTTCAGGCTAAGGAAATAAATGCCGTCAGCTAATTGTTGTGTATGAATGTTCACTGATTTACCATTCATTTCCCCATTACTCATTACCTGACCCATCGCGTTCACAATAATGTAAGAAGCTGTGACAGGTTCCTCCGATAAAAGGGTTACCTCGCCGGAAGCAGGATTCGGGTATATTTTTACCGAGAGGTTGGCCGGGGTTTGGGCTTCGCGAATGCCAACGGGGGGTGGTAGTATTTTACCAAACACCGGGCGGATCATGACTGAACCTGGTATATTGGATTGAGTCCAGCCACTACCTGCGTCGTAATACATGCTGGTACGGTGATCCGTATTTCTGTCAAATCCAACCGTAATAATGTCAGACGGGTTTTCGATGGCGAGCTGCTGAATGCCTACATAATAAACCCCTGCAGCTAAAAATTTTGGGCGAATCAGTTTATATTCAGAAAACTCGTTGGTACTTTTATCCGTATAATACCTGGGTTTAAAAATGGTATCGGTAGAGATCACTGCACCCGGACCATTGTTGTCTCCTCCCCACAATACAATCCTAAATCCCTTCGATCCTTCCGACTGTTGAATTTTACCAACCGGGTCAATATAAATTCTTACGGCCAGAAAACTATCGGGAAAATTCACAACGATCTTCATCGCCATTTTTCCACCGGTAGTATTAACGTAATATCCGGCTTCCGCGCTGCCATCGTCTAACGCATAATAATCACGAAATCGCTGATATTGCACCACTTTGTTATTGTCATTTATGAAATCGGTAGGTATGCCTGATTGAAAAACCCTGTGTTCAATGCGGTATTCAACCGGATCGGGCATTGGAGCAAAACTGTAATTAAAAGTCGGATTAGCGTGGTTGACGTAATTGCTGTATCCGTTGGTGTTAAAGGGGCCCAGGATGTTCGATGCCCCGGTATAAAAATGCACCTGTGTATTGTTTTGATCAAAAAAGCGATTTTCGTAAGTAACATTCATCGCCGCGTTGGAGTTGTTCTTTATTTTAACCAGATTTTTTGTGGCCATGTCTGCCTCGGTGTATTGATTGTATGGCATGGATGAATAGTCGCGCAGAAAAGGAGTTGGCATATACGCAAAAGTGAGGTCATTGTAATTAGGAATGGTAACCTGCGACATGCTTTTATCGACAATGATATAATCCAAATGCCAGTTATCGAAACTTCCGGTTGGCGAGGCTTTTGCCCTGAATCGGATTTTAAAGCCATCTTTTAAATAGGCCGTATCAGAAATCCAGATAAACGCGTATTTAAATGTAGTATCATTTACATTAGGACTTGAATTACCCAGCTTATACCACACATTATTTACCCAAACATTTTGATTGGGCTTAAAAAAATCAACGATCAGGGAGTCATTTAGCTCAGGGGCCTCTCCGTAGCCACGGGCCTGGTAATAAAAACTAAGGGCCACACTATCTCCCGGCTGAAGAGTTTGTGAGGTAGCGGTAGTGAACAGGTTAATGGGTTTGGAGGTTAACGTATCCGCAGGCAGAGAGAGTGAAAGATTTGCCAGGTTGGGCTGGTAAGGATAACCGTATTTATTAAGCCCATCGAAAGTAGCTACACCGATACTCGGGGGTCTGATTGGGAACCCGGTATTAATGTAAACGGTTGAGTCGGCCCATTTGTTTGGGTCAGGATAGTGGCTGGTATCTGCGTAAGAAAAATCCTCAATGAAAGGAAGTAATAGGGATCCTGAGAGGGGCTTTAAGTTTGTGTTTAAAACCTGCGTGTGTTTTGGGGAGGCAAGATCGTTGTAAAGGTAACTGAGGTTGGTGTTCAGTGGTTTTAAGGCTTCCTGCGAAAAGCTGAAAAGAACTATTAAAGTAAAAAGAAATGTGTATAAAACTGTTCTGCTCATATTAGTCAAAATTTAGTTCCTCCTTATCAGAGGTTGTACTGTCGGATGGTGCGCTGGAATAAAAACTGTCTTTTCTGCCCACTACCAAATCCACCACACTTCCTTTTTTTACCGAGGCTCCCTCTTCCATTTCTTTCCCCTTTATGCGTTGAGAAAGCACGCAACCATTACAATCAGCTTTTTTATCAACTACGCTTCCAACCTTTAACCCGTAAGTAATTAAAATGAGTCGTGCTTGTCGTTCGCTCCTGTCAATCAGTTTTGGCATTTTTATTTGTGGTGCTACCATCCCCGTAACGTAAAGATAGACCGTTCTATTGTGTTTCACCTTACTATTTGCTTCCGGTTCTTGTCTTAACACAATACCCGGTTTTTCTTTCGGATCATATACACTGTCAATAATCAGGTATGAAACGTCTTTATCTTTTATAAAATCACTTAACCCGGCAATGGATTGTTCCTTAAAGTCAGGAACAGTCACAAATTCACCGTGATTGGTGTACGAAGAAAGCCATTTGATAATGCCGAAGAAAACAAAAAAAATAAAAAGCACAATAAACCCCAGTTGGAATAAAAACTGCCTTGATTTTAAGAATGTAAAAAAACTTTGCATAAAGAAAACTAAAAAAGGGGTTAGTTATCAGATCTGTTCCATAGAATGGTCGTGAATGGTGACCTTAAAAATAACAATCACCAGGGCGCCTACTATCTGTTCGGTAATCTGCCAGATACAATCAATCATCAGGTGTTTCATGCTTAGGTGTTTCGTCAACGAAATGTTAAGCACCGTAGCAATCATAAAAAAAGTGAAGCCCATAATCAGGCCACAAAACACGCCTCTTGTAAAAAAATTTCTGATTTTTTTCAGGAGGAACGATTCATACAGCACGTAAGTGGCGGCCCCAAAAATTAAATAGGTGCAGGCAGCAAAAGCAACAAACCAGGTAAGTGGAAACTGAATCCGTTTAAAGTCATTTAAAAAAATACCGTGCCAAAGGTAAAATAGCCCAAACATGAGGGCGGAGGAAGTAATCCATGAGAGAAAAAAACGTAGGCCGAACTTCATAGTAATAATGTAACAAATTTAATAAAAAAAATTACATAATTACCTGAAAGTAAAGCATTTTACCAGCTTATTGCTAACCCTTTAGCACCGATTCCTACATTTTTCAAACCAGGTTAAACCAGTGGCCTTTGTCTTCCCGGCAGGTTATCCGGCCGGGAAGGAAAACGGTAAAAAAAACAAAGGACAGTTTAGTCATGAGCAACTGCTTCCTGAAATCAGGGAGTTGTTTAACACAGAGTTTTTATGCTTGCCCGGTTATGCGGCTTACGAAGCATAAGTGGATAGGGTTGGGTCTGTAAGCGCAAATAAATCCTCTATAAAATCAAAGGGGGCCGCATTAAATCAAGTAAATAAATTATATTTGTAATACATGGTGGTAGTTAACAGAGTAGTCCTTTTTCTTGCATTCTTTTCGATCCTGTTTATTGGTTGTCGCAAACCTATTAATACCAATTGGGACGTTGACGTTGTTTTGCCAATCGTAAAGAGTGAGCTCAACATCAAAAATTTTGCCGGTGACTCCATTTTTTTAGCTGATAATACGGGGTTGCTGCATTTTAAGGTAACCCGCGAAATTACTTCTCTTAAAATCGATTCGTTGCTTAAACTGCCGGATACAACCATTATAAAGACCTTTACAATACCCACCATTGCCAAACTGCCTCCCGGTTATGCGTTAACCTTTTTTCCGCCCACCGAACTTGAATTCGATATCAGTAACGGTGTAGCCCTTAAGCGGGTGGATATCCGCAGTGGTCAGATCATCATAAAGTTTATGAATGATCTGTTGCAACCCCTCGATTTGTTATACGTGATTCCAAGCGCGGTAAAGGGTGGGCAACCTCTTAAAATTTTCGAGACCATACCGCCTCTTCCTTCGGTGTTAACCAAAACCTACGACGTGTCCGGTTATAGTTTTAACATGAGAGGAATTTCGGGCAATGTATTTAATACCATCGTGCAAACCAATACTGTGTATGTAAACCCAGACGCAGACAGTGTTTTTGTAAATTATGGACAGGGACCAAAAATTGAATTAAGTTATAAGGACATTGTGCCTGAATATGTAGAAGGTTACTTTGGACAACAAACAATCGATATCCCCCTCGATACTGCAAAACTTGATCTGGTCGAAAATTTTCACGCGGCTAATTTTATGTTGAACGACGCTTCTCTTACGTTTAATATTTTGAACGGGTTTGGGGCGGAGTTCAGCGCGAATCTTTCCAACATTACGTCCATTAATTCGGGTGCTGGTAATGTGGTGCCTTTAACAAACAACCAGCTTTCTAATATTAATATTAACCGAGCTACACGAGCGGGAACAACCGTATTTCCAACCGTTAAAGCCTTGTCGTTTTTGTCATCCAACAGTAACATCGTGCCGTTCCTGTCCAATCTGCCCGATCGCCTCACCTACAAAGGCAACATCAGCGTGAACCCGTTGAGTCCATCCAATATTTCGGGTTACAACGATTTTGCTTTTCACGATCATGGAATCCGCGTAATGGCGGATATTGACATTCCAATGCGGTTCAACGCCGATTACTTTAAGTTGAAATCAAACACAGCGGTTGATTTTAGTAATATCGAACAACTGGAAAACGTAAAGTCGGGTAATTTTGTGATACTCGCAACAAGCAGTTATCCGTTTAAAGCCAGGTTACAGGCTTACATGCTCGATGAGCAGGGATTGGTAATTGATTCTCTGTTTGTGCCAGGAAAAAATAGCATCGAAGCCGGGCAGTTAAATAGTCAGAATGTGGTGGTAGCGCCAGTAGATTCAAAGGTTTTGATCCCAATAGCGCCCGAAAAAATAACCAAACTCCGAAAAACGAAGTCCATTGAAATTGTAACTTATTTTTTAATGCCGCCTAATCCGCCAGATATTAAAATTTATGAAAATTACACCATTAAAGTCAATATTGTTGCTGAGCTTAATTACAATGTCACCAATAAATAAGTTCGTTTAAACGATCATGAAGGAGCCGCATATCATCAACACCTGTAAAATGACCGCTGTATGAGTGTAAAATTTGTACGCGTAGTTGTCTTTTCTTTTTTTGTACTGGTTGATACCTTGGCGAGGGCACAGTACAATACCAATTTTTTGAATTATGGCAGCACCGGCCGTTGTGTGTCGGCTAACCTGAATTTTGACGCGGGTAGTAATGGAATGAGCAGTGGTCTGGTTAATAAGCTGGTTTGGGGTGGTTACATTGACCAAAAAACGAAAGATGAATCGGCTAAATACCTCCGTGCCAAAAATAATTTTGGTATCGATCTTAACTACGACGTGAGCGCATTTGTAAAAGGTAACAGCAAATTTGATTTTTTAGTGGGTTTTAAAAACCAGGAGTTGCTTAACGCCACTTACTCGCGCGACTTCTTTAATCTGATGTTCTATGGTAACCAGGCCTACCGTGGGAAAATAGCTGACCTTGGTAACTGTAACGTAAATGCCCTGCGGTTTCAGGAAGTTAAATTTGGCGCTATTATGCACAAGGTAGACTCGGTGGGTAAAATCGGGATCTCTTTGTCATTTATAAAAGGGGAACAACTGTTTTACATTAAAACCAATCAATTCTCAAGCCTGTATACTTCTATGGATGGCAGTGAACTGTGGTTTAATTCAAACTTCAATATGGCAATCAGCGATACCAATAGTAAGGGTTTGGGGAGTTTTAACGGGGTAGGGGCAAGCGCCGATCTTTTTTTTGAAACACCTTACAAAAGTCGCGTGGGCAAACGCAGTGTACTCATTGTAAATGCCAACAACATTGGGTTTATTCATTGGCGTAACAACAGTGTGCAATACAGCAGCGATTCCACGCTGCGTTACACCGGTTACAATGTCACAAGCATTCTCGATCTCAAAGATTCCACGCTTAACCGTATAAATGGCGACAGTTTATTGCGAAGCCTGGCTAACGCCCGCAGTGAAGATTTTAACGTAAACATTCCGACCAATTTACTCATCATTAACAAAATTTATTTTAGCGAGCCCTTTTGTTTTTCATTTGGCTTTCGTTACATTTTTAACGCCAATTACAAACCCTACGTGTTTGTGGAGCCGGAATATCGGGTAAAAAACGTTACCTTCGGGTTACACACGGGTTATGGAGGCTACTTTCGGCTCAATGTGGGCGCATCGGTTACCTGGAGCAGCAAAAACTGGTTTCTGAAAATAGGGAGCAATAGCCTGCAAGGCTACATCGTTCCTAAAAGTGCGTTTGGACAGGGAGTGTTTTTTAGTTTAGCAAAAAAATTAAAATAGCATGAAAAAGGGGCTTCTAATCATCATTTTATTTTCGGTGTTTTTCGTCAATGCCCAACCTCCTTCACGTTTTTACACGAAGTTTGGGGGTAATGGAGACGATGTGGCGTATTCCGCAAAACCAACTTTGGACCGGCAGTATATCATTGCTGGTAGTACCTCCAGCTATGGAAGCGGGAATACCGATGTGTACCTGGTAAAATTGGATAGCATGGGGCAGATTATCTGGCACAAAATGTTTGGGGGTTTTGGTAACGACATTGGCAAATCAGTCATTCAGCTCGCCGATTCGGGATACGTTATAGCAGGGTTTACAAATTCATTTGGCGCCGGAGGTTACGACGCTTACCTGGTAAAAACAGATAAAAACGGAAACCTGATATGGCAGACTACTTTTGGCGGATTGGATTGGGATTTTGCCAACGATTTGGTGTTGGGGTCGGACAATCATATTTATGTAACGGGTTATACCAATAGTTTTGGTGCCGGTGCTAAGGATGGCTTTGTGGTGAAATATGATCTGGGCGGAGCACTCCTCTGGCAAAAATATTATGGAGGAGCGCAAAATGAGGAATTACGGTCCATCATAAAAACCAACGATAACTTTTTGGCAGCTGTAGGTTATACGGAAAGCCGCGGGGAAATAAATGGGGATGGGTATTTTTTGAAATTGGACTTAAATGGGGATACCTTGTTTACAAGGACATTTGGTGGCGCATGGAAAGATTATGCGAATGATGTTGTTCAGAAAAGCACTGGAGACTTTATCGTATGTGGTGCAAAAACGTTCTCCCTTGGAGGGAAAACACACTCTTATATGTACTGTATGTATCCTCAAGGGGGATTTTTTTGGGAGAACAGCTATTATGCGAGTTCCGATAATGAAGATTTTGTGTCGGTTTCCAACTCTTTTCAATTGTCAAACTTGGCAGCATTTATAAGGGATGTTCCTGTACCTCAATTTTCCCAGCAGGGTAATATATTTGTAGCAACGCCTGGAGGTTACAATTATAAGGTGAATTCGTTTGGTGGCGGGGAAGATGAGTCTTTTTATTCGGTGGAGGGAACATTGGACGGAGGTTTTTTGGTGGTTGGATCTACCCTTAGTTTTAACAGTGTTGGTAAAGATGTTTTTATCATGAAACATGATAGTACCTGTTTTAATTACTCAAGCATTGTAGCAGTCGAAGAAACTCTAATGGGTACTCAGTCCTCCATTTACTATGAACAAGGAGTCGTTTACATAAATTTTCTTTCAAATGACATTCCTTTGAACGTTTTTGTTAATGACCTTAACGGAAGATTGCTAGAAAAAGTTGACGTTGATGAGCAAAATCCGATAAGAGTTTCTTTTAGTGAGTTACCGATAGGTATATATTTAATTACTCAGAAATATAAAAGTGGTCGAGTTTCTCACGATAAATTAATAATCAGATGAGATGGATAAAAAATATTCTATTTTTTCTTTAATTGTACTGGCAAATATTTTCTTAAAATCGATTTATTCAGATTACACACCATTTTCTTACGATGAAATAATTAGTGTTAAAGATGCACTTCTGGATTTTGGGCATATAAAACATGAAGCCGAATGGGATAATAATCCTCCTTTTTATTATTATTGCCTTTGGGTTTGGCATCAGATTATTCCGATAAATGAATTTAATACACGTTTTCTCAGCATTTTGTTCGTTTCGTTTTCGATTGGGTTGAGTTATATTTTTTGTCTGAAATACTTCAATTTGAAGACTGCATTAATTGCGTCTATTCTGTTATCTATATCTAATTTTGTTATTTTTTATTCGCAGGAAGCTAGAGTTTATTCTTTAATAATTTTTCTGGCTGTGGTTTCTTCAATGTTATTTTTTGAGTATATCAGCAGTCGAAAAATTGCCCATCTGTTGATATTGTCACTTGTGAATTTTTTAATAGTATACTCCCATTATATCGCTTCAATTGTAATTGTAACACAATATATAATAATTGGATTGTATTATAAAAATAATGTCAAATTGTATTTTTCAGTTCAATCAGTAATAATTCTTGGACTAATTTTTTTAAGATTTACGAAGAAACAAATTCAACACGTCTTAGGTTTCAATAAGGAAAATGATTTTTGGCTTAAAACCGCTAATACTAATGATTTAATGCACGCATTTTCGACTCTATATTACAGTTCTTTCGTTTCTATTTTATTTATTTTAAGTGCTTTATTTTTCTTGTATTCTTATCTCTCAAATAATGAAACGGAAAAGCGAGATGTCAAAATGTACTGTTTTATCTTAGGCTTTGTTTCTGTGTTGTTCCTTTTTGCGTTAGGCACCATAAAACCAGTTTTTTTGCCAAGGTATTTAATATTTTGTGTTCCTTTTGCTACCATACTTGTTTCGTATCAGCTAACTAAATTTCATTTTCCGGGCGTAATTCTCGTCTGTGCAGTAATAATTTTCTTGTTGAAAGATGTTAATCTATTTAAAAATTCCGGTGTTAATTATAAACTGTTAGCAGATGTTATACATAAAATAAAAAGAAATCAAGATTTAGTTGTAATCAATACACGAGATAATCTGCTACTTTTCGAATACTATTATGATCGAAGTGGTTTTATGAAGTATAAGAATATTGATTCACTGGCAAGGACTGAAAATATTTATGGGATTAACGAAGTCGCTCAATTACCGCAAATTATGTCCGATAAGAATGAGAACGTTTTTTTACTCCAATCCTTCCATAAAATTAATAATTTAAACAATCCTGTGAGAGAGGAATTGGCGAAGAAATCAACCCAAGTTTATTACACAGAGTATTTCAACGGAGTTGAATTAACAATATTCAATAACTGAGAGTTTATAGATACTAGTCTTGGTGATGAGTAGACGCTTTCAAAATTTTATTTTCAGAATAGAATTATTTTCTAATATATCATTTGGTAGTTTTCCATCATCAATCGCCACTAATTTGTAGTTTAAACGTTGAGCTTTACTAATTTCATCTTTCGAAAGAATAAAAGAAAATGATGGGTAATCTGTATAAAAAATTCCTAAAATGTGACTTTGTATTGATGTGTTGCAGTTGAATAAAATGTATTTACCTTCTCCGATTTTATCTTTCAGTGATAAATAAAATTTCTTTTCTTTTATTTTGATATTTCTTGAGCCTTTTCTCTCTTTGTCACTGTGATGTTTGTAAATTTTATCAGAATCGAAAAGAAGAAAAACAATTAAAAGGGTAACTATGAATTTAAAGATGTGATTCAAAAATATACTTTTGACTCGGATTTCGAATTTCGTCAAAGTTAGATGATGTATATGTGCAATTCCAAGTATGAAAAATGGAAACGTAACAAATACATAACCATACATTTTTGTTTCTACGAATGAAAAGAATAGATATGTGACAATAATAGTCAAAGACACTATAATTCTATACTCATCATTTTTCAGATGATAAATCAGAATACAAAACGAAATCAGCACCAACGGAGGGATAATTAAACCTTCACCGAATTGTTCATACATTGCTTTATAATAAAAAAAGACATCCCCATCATGGCCCTCTAAAGGCTCTGATATGTGCTTTGCGTTAAAATCCATTGAATTTCTGTATTCGACGGGGTAGTTAATAGAAGCGAAAATTTGCCATGGCAAAAAAACTGAAATGCTAATTATTAAAGAGAGTGAAAATATCTTTAGACTGTTTAAAAAAAAACGCTTCTTTCGGTTTATGAAAAGAACTATTAGCCATAACCCATATACCATTAGACCTGTTAGCCATTTACACATAACCGCAGCACCGGATGACAAACCTACAATCAATGCAAAAACTATGTTTTTCGATGATGAGTATTCTATTAAAGCCCAAATACTAGCAAAGGAATAAAAGAGAAAAGCATTGTCATTATGGTCTGTGGCATAAAATCCAGTTAAATATTCCAGCGGAAAGTAGCTACAGGAAAAGAACAACGCACTGTAATATCCTACCTTGTCTGAGATTAATATTTTCCCGGTTCTGAAAACGAAGTATATCATTATGCTATGCATTAATACGGATGGAAGTCTTATTGCGATCTCATTTGTGCCAAAAAGATTCATGCTCAATGCGATTTGCCATAGAAAAAGCGGCTGTTTATGAAGCCAAATATTACAATAGGACCAAGTTGATTTTGAGAAGCCAAATAAAGGTTCTTTAATTAATATCGGCTTAAGAGGGGTTTCTATCAGATTTTTTGCGACCAGTGCGTGAAATTGTTCGTCCCACAAATTAATGAATGGATCTAGATTGACAAGAAATAAACCAAGTAAAAACGACCCGGGATATAGCAGAATGATCCCGGTTTTTCTTTTATTAAATTGAAAAAATGCTACTGAAGCAATTAATAAAAGGCAGGAGCTTAAGAAGAATCCATTCGAGAAAAAAAAATATCCCACTTAATTCGGTTTTAACTCGAAAATTAATAATAAAATCAATAAAAGTATTAGTAAAAGATTGTTTTAAGCAGATGTTATCATTATCATGGTATTTCGTATCAATCCCTCCGTACTAAACATCCTTCCAAAAAAATCATTCATAAACAAACTAAAAGAAATTCAAGAAAAATCATTTTTTTTCGACCAGCTTTGCCATTTTTAGGTCAAATTCACGGTTTTGAACAACCGACTGTGGCAAAAAACGGCTAAACGGCTAAAAAATACAGGATTATTTGTTAGTTTTGAGTCGAATTTTAAACGTTTTAAAGTTTAGCTGGTTTTTTTCAAACAAAAACCCCTTTAATGTATTTTAATATAAACACTAACTCAACGTATTAATGAAAAGAGTATTATTGGTTCTGGTAATTATTTTCTTTGGGCACATTGCCTCCTCACAAATTACCAATGTGCGTAAGTGGCGCAAGTCCGAAAAGGATTCCCTGAACCTGGCACTGCTTATGTACGAAGAGAATTTGTTCTTACAGGCGCTCCCAATTTTTGAGAATATTTTAAGGAATCACCCCAATGAGGAGTTTATCCGGTATAGCTTTGCCAAATGTGGTTTGTACCGCTCAGATACCCACGAAGAGGCTTACGGTTATTTGTCTGAAATTTACGCTAAAAACAAAAAAGTAGAGGAAATTGATTACGATGTGGCGGTGGGCGCTCATTACGCGAATAAACTGGATGAAGCGATGGCCGCTGTGGACAGGTACCTCAGTAAAAGGAAACTTACTCCCGCTAACCGCACCAAGGGAGAGCTTTTAAAAAGATACATTACCAATGCGATGTATTTCATAGCAAAACCTACCAACGCCAAATCCACCAATCTGGGTGATGCCGTGAATACCAGCGGCGAAGAGTATGTGCCCGCTATCTCAGCTGATGAATCTACCTTGATTTATACCTACCAGGGAGAGAAAAGCCTCGGTGGACTATTAAATGATCAGGGTCAAACCGATCCATATGGCTCGTACCACGAGGATATTTACATGGCCCGCAAAAAAGACAATGAGTTTACAGCCGCCCAACCACTTGGTAATATAAACACCGATGCGAACGATGCAGCTATTTCATTAAGTAACGATGGCCAAACCCTGTTTATTTACCGCGACAATACCGACGATCATGGCGATATTTATGAGAGTCATTTAGCAGGAGAAGAGTACAGTCAGCCGGTAAAAATACGAGGTCTGGTAAACTCTTACTCATGGGATGGTCATTGTTCGTTGTCGCCTGACGGGAAAATACTCTACTTCAGTAGCGAGCGCGGCGGCGGTTATGGTGGCAAAGACATCTACAGGGCTTCGTTATTAGCGGACAGCACTTGGGGCAACATTGTCAATCTGGGTGACTCTGTAAATACCACCTACGATGATGACGCGCCTTTTATTCATCCGGACGGGCTTACGCTTTTTTTTAGCTCAAAAGGAAGAAACAGTATGGGTGGGTATGATGTGTTCAGGTCCACCATGAATCCGGCAGATTCTTCTTTCAAAAAAACTGAAAACCTGGGGTATCCGATTAATTCCACCGACGATGATATTTACTTCGTATTGGCAGCAAACGGCAAAAACGCGTATTATAGCAGTGGGAAAAAAGGAGGC